>Ga0265780_10002990_pt1 | contig 22533 bp, 17 predicted proteins | sample P1T30metagenome_FD_192432 | JGI IMG/M metagenome (GOLD analysis project Ga0265780, IMG submission 192432) | Plant litter microbial communities from East Loma Ridge, Irvine, California - P1 T30 | ecosystem: Environmental > Terrestrial > Plant litter > Unclassified | place: USA: California...
GGTCCTGCTGCAGCTTGTCGCGCCACTGCGCGTCGGCCGAGAACACCACGCTGTAGCCATCCTCGACCAGCGAGCCGAAGCCGGTCTGCAGGGTCACGCTCTTGTCGTCCTGGCCGGTGCCTTCGGTGGAGCGGCCGACCTGGGCGCTGATCTCGGTTCCCTTGAATTCTTTATACAGAATGATGTTGACCACGCCGGCGACGGCGTCCGATCCGTAGACCGACGACGCGCCGTCCTTGAGCACCTCGATGCGCTGCACCGCCGCCATCGGCAGGCTGTTCAGGTCGACGAAGACTTCTTGCAGGTTCTGGGCGGTCGCGTAGGGGCTGACGCGCTTGCCGTTCACCAGGATCAGGGTGTTCTTCTGGCCCAGGCCGCGCAGCGACAGACCGGCGGTGCCGGCCGAGAAGCTGCCGGTGAACTGCTCGTTATAGCTGTTGCCGCTATTGGCCGAGATCGAGCGGATCACGTCCGCGATGCTGGACTTGCCGGTGGCAGCCAGCTCCTTGGCGGAGATGACCTGCACGGCGCTGGCGCCTTCCTTTTGCGTGGTGCGGATGTTGGAGCCGGTGACGACGACTTTTTCGATGTCCTGGGCGGCGGCGTGTTGCGAGAATGCGGCGGCGAGCGCCACGACGATAGCGAGTGGTTTGTGCATGGTATTCCTGGTGATGGTCTTCCCGCGGACGGTGCTTCCAGCCCCGCAGCGGGCGTGCGCTTCCTGCCCCGTCCTCGATGGACAGGTACGGAAGACGGCGGTATGGATCAGGCGATCAGTTGCGCGGCATTCGACAGCACGACCCGGCCTTGCCCGGCATGAGCGCCGTGCGGGTACGTGAAGTGCGGTGCTGCGAATGTGTCATGGCTGATAATCGTTGAATTCCTGTGGAAGACGCATAATACCGAGCGGAAATGCCATGCCAAACGAATAAATAAATACAAGCTTATGCAAATCGCCATCGAAACGCACGGTCGACCACGCGATTGACCGCTGTTGCCCAACATGTCATATTGCAATTTTTTCCACCCCAAGGAAGTCTACGCATGCGTCACCTTGTCCCTGCCCTCGGCTTGTCCGTCATCCTCGCCGGCTGTGCGGTTCACGCCGAAGCGCCACGCGCGCCCTCCCCCTCAGCGCTGACAACCCAGATTTCGGCCGACTCGCTGCGCGGCCATCTGTCCTTCCTGTCGTCCGACCTGCTGGAAGGCCGTGGCACGCCGTCGCGCGGTGTCGACTTGGCCGCCGAGTACATCGCGGCCCAGTTCCGCCGCGCCGGGTTGGAGGCGGCAGGCGACGACGGCTACTATCAGACCGCCAACTGGCAATACGCCAGGCGCGGCGAGAAGGACATCACGATCACGGTGACGGCGGGCGGCAAGACCATCGACGTCCCGCTGGGCGGCGCCTCGGCCAACTTCATCGATCCGGTCACGCTCAAGAACACGCCGGCCGTGTTCATGCAATGGCAGGCGGCGCTGGACGACAAGAGCGCCGCCGACGGCAAGGTGCTGGTGGTGCCGGCTGCGGCGATTCCCGGTGCGGCCGCCACGCTGCAGTCGAAGCTGCAGAGCAAACCTGCGCTGGTGGTGATGATCGACCGCGAACGCCGCCACGGCCGCACCCAGGGCGGATGGCTGATCGATCCGAGCCAGCCGGTGGCCAAGGACGGCCCGCCGGTCTTGCTGCTGCACGCGGCCGACGTCGCCGGCGCGCTCGAACAGGGCGGCGCCAGCGTGGCCGTCAAGGTGGTGGCGCCGACCGTCAGCCCGCTCAAGCTGCGCAATGTGATCGGCGTCCTGCGCGGGTCGGATTCGCAGCTGAAGAGCAGCTACGTGATGCTCAGCGCCCACTACGACCACCTGGGCATCCGCGACGGCGACATCTATAACGGCGCCAACGACGACGGCAGCGGCACGGTATCGATGATCGAGATCGCCGCGGCCATGGCCGCGCAAAAGGAACGCCCCCGCCGTAGCATCGTGTTCGTCGCCCTGTTCGGCGAAGAGCTGGGGCTGCTGGGCTCGCGCTACTATGCAAAGAACCCGGTGTTCCCGCTGAAGGACACCGTGATGAACCTGAACCTTGAGCAGCTGGGCCGCCCCGACGACAGCGAAGGCCCGCAAGTGTCGTCCGCGACCATGACCGGCTTTGACTATTCGACCGTCGGCACGACCCTGCAGCGCGCCGCCGATCGCACCGGTATCCGCTTCTGGAAGCATCCGACCAATAGCGACCGTTATTTCGCGCGCAGCGACAACCAGGCGCTGGCCGATGCCGGCGTGCCGGCCCACACGCTGGCGGTGGCGTTCGGCTTCCCGGACTACCACGGCAAGGACGATACCTGGGACAAGATCGACTACGACAATATGGCGCGCGTAAGCCGCATGATCGCCGTCGCCCTGCAGGACATCGCCAACGACCAGGCCAAGCCGGCATGGACCGACGTCCCGAACGCCGCCAAATACCGCGAGGCGGCGCGCGCTCTGCACGCCGCGCCTTGAGATAACGGTGGCCGTGTGATTGCCGAGCTGTCGATCCGCCCCGCCGGCGCGCCCGCGCCATTGCGGGTCGACAGCATGCGGCTGCTCGCCGGCAGCGGCGCCGAGGCCGACCGCCATCTCGACCCGCTGTCCCCGCGCCAGCTGCTGCTGGCGTCCAGCGCCAGTTATGACGCCCTTGCGCTGGCCCCACAGGCGCTGCGCGACAATCTCCTGCTCGACGACGACATCGACCACCTGCCTTCCGGGACCGTGCTGCAGGTCGGCGCGCAGGCACAGTTGCGCCTGATGTTCGCCTGCGAGGCATGCGGGCGGCTCGACCTGCATGGCGAGCGGCTGGCGGCCAGGGTCGGCGCTCGGCGCGGCGTCCTGGCGCGCGTGGTCGAGGGGGGAGTGATTCGTCCTGGCGATCCGGTGCGCAATCTGGGACAACGCTTCGCTCCGTGGCCGGACGACTGGCGCCTGCGCATCGCCCAGGTGCTCGACGCCGTCCCACCCGGCGCGGTGATCGACTATGCGCAGCTGGCGCGCCTGGCGGGCATCCAGTCCAGCTATTGCCGCGCCTTTCCACGTGTCCTGCATGCCCTGGGGCCCGCTTACGCGCAGAAGGCGGTCGCGGCGCGCACGCTCACTTCAGCGCCGCGCTGGACGGGTGCGGGCCTGTTCGATCGGGATGCGCTCCCGCCTTCCCACGCAGGATTTCGTCGCCGATCCACGCCTTGACGGCCGTCGTATCGAGGATGTTGCCGGTGAAGACCCGGCTCGGACGCTGCGGAACATTATCCCCGCGCTCGCGACCGTCACGCGTCACGACCGGCACCTCGATCACGCCATTCTTGCTCGGCAGCGGCGCCCCGAACGAGGTGCCTGTGCGCGAGTCGACCGAGGTCTCGACGCCAACCTGCTCGACTCCCGGAAACCGTTTCAGTTCATCGACGAAGACGATGCACGCGCTGGCGCAGTTGTAATCGGTCAGCACCAGCACCCTGGCCTTGACCGGATTGACGGGCTCCCTCTCCGGTTTCGGAATGCCGCGCGCATTGGGCGGCGTGACAAAAACCGTGTTGCCGGCCGCGACGGCCTGGCGGTACTTGACGTAGCCTTTATCGAATGGCGTGCCGTCGACAGGAGGTATGAGGTCGCCAGTCTCGGCGGCTTCGTCGTCGCCGAAAAACGCCATGATCTCTGGCGTCGTCCGGTAGACGTGCGAGATCTCCAGGCGCGAACGGGCGTGGTAGTCGGCGTAATCCTTGCCATACAGCGCGCGCAGGAAGCCCATGATCCATTCATAGGGGCCGCCGCCATTGCCGCGCACGTCCAGGACGATGACGGATTTGTTCCGCAATCCCGGCGCATCGGCCATGAGCTGCCTGAACGCCTTGCCTTCGGCCTGCGTCTGCATGTGAAAGATGCCCATGCGTACCCAGGCCCCATCGGCGCCGAACGGAGTGACGCCCGTGACCCGGTCCGCAAACGCGATCACGCTGCGCATGTCCGCCGCAAACCTGCTCGCCGCGACCGGCTGCCAGTCGAGGGCGACGTCCCGGCCGCCGATCCGGCAGCTGCGCGGGCGCGGCACGAAGGGGCTGCCGGCATCCCTGAAGACCATCGGCGCGGCCCGGGCCTTGGTCGACTCCAGGCCGGCGATCAGCTGTTCATAGGTGGCGACACGGCGCACCAGCGCGTCCATCGGCTGGCCGTCGCATTGCGTGATTTCCCGGCCGGCGAGGTCGCTGCCCTGGGTAGCGACGAGATAGCGGCCGCCACGATAGACTGCCATGAAGCCGGGCCACTGGTAGGTGGACGGGGTTAGGGTATGGCGCAGGCCCAGATGCAGGTCTTCGAAGGAACCGACGAAACGGCCGAGCGCGTGCCGATAGCCGGCGTGGCTGTCGACACGCACCGACTCGGCATCGAACACGCGCCGCGCCGCAGCCAGCTTCGCGTTGAAATCGCTGTTCGCCGGGTAGACGGCGGAGATCGACTGGCGCTCGATCCAGCCGGTGATGAAATCCGCGTCGAGCCGCGCCATCGCTGTCCATGGATTCTGCGGGTTCGCCGCAAGCGCCAGCGTGGCATGCAGGCCGCACAGGCCGACGGCCAACACCTTGATCGCGAGATGCGGCAGTAACATACGTGTCATGATTCCTCTTTGCTGTCGTTAGAAAACTAATGCAGCAAAAGTTTTACCATGTCGCGGTCGCTTCAAGTGGATCGCCGAATGCGTTTGTGTGTCGCATATTGCGCGCTACGGGCGAGACGGCGCCTTCGGCTTGAGCCGCGCAACGCCCAGGATCACCAGCGCCAGTCCACCGAGCTGGTACACCGACAGCGGTTCGCCCAGCAGCAGCCAGGACGCGAATACGGTCAGCACCGGCCCCAGGTTGCCCACCGCCGCCGCCTGCGCAGCGCCCATGCGCCCGATCGCGAGCGCCAGCCAGTAGATCGGCAGCGCGGTCGACACCACGGCCATCAAGCCGCCATTGAGCCAGACCGCCGGCGGCAGCGCGGGTAACGCCGCAACGTCGCCAGCCGCCACGAAGTGCCCCAGCACGAAGACGCACGACGCGCTGCCGGCCAGGCCGGCCAGGCGCATGGAGCCGATCCGGCCCACGAGCGCGCCGGTGCCGAGGTAATAGATGGCATAGGTCACGGCGCTGGCGAACACCCAGGCAGAACCCACCATCACCTCGCGGCTCCAGCCGGTCACCTGCAGGTCGTGCACGAAACCGATGCCCGGTCCCAGGTAGCAGATGGCCAGCGCCTGCAAGGTGCGCCCGGAAGGCCGCTGGCGCGTGAGGGCAACCTGGAACAGCAGCACCAGGGTCGGATAAAGGTAGAGGATCAGGCGTTCCAGCCCGGCAGTGATGGTTTCCAGGCCGTAGAAGTCGAACAGGCTGGAAAGATAGTAGCCAAGAAAGCCCAGCACGGCGATGTGGACGCCATCCTTTACGGACAGCGATTCGGCGTCGCGGCCGCGCGCCAGCCAGGCCAGCCACAGGAATAGCGGCAGCGCAAAGCCCATGCGCATGGCCAGCAGGGTCAGCGCATCGACGGGCGCCGCCGCATATCCCAGCTTGACGAATACCGCCTTCATGCTGAAGCCGGCGGCGGCCAGCACCGCGTACAGGCGGCCATCCTGCGACCAGCTGTGCAGGCGTGCTTGGGTTGTACTCATGATTGAATTTGTTGGCAAAGACCTTATTCTGCCGCGAAAGCATCCACGCTAGAATGCGTCAGTCCTGGACCCGGCCTTCGCCAATCGAGAAACCCCATGCATGTCGACCTCACCGACCTTCGCCTGCTGCTCGCCATCGCCGACGCTGGTAGCCTCAGCAAGGCAGCCGAGCGTTTCCCGATCGCCCTGTCGGCCGCCAGCAACCGCCTGCGCGGCTTCGAGGACGATTGCGGCATCGTCGTCTTCACGCGCACCGCCGGCGGCATGACGCCGACACCGGCCGGCCGCTTCATCCTGGAGCGCGCGGCGCGCGTAATCAGCGAAGTCGACCAACTGCGCGACACCGTGCGCGATCTGCGCGGGCCGCAGCGCGGCGTGGTGCGCCTGGCCGGCACCACGGTGGCGATCAGCACCTTCCTGCCGGCCGCGCTGGGCCATTTCCTGGCCGACCACCCCTCGGTCGACCTACAGCTCGATGAACGCACCAGCCGCGACATCCTGCAGGCGGTGCGCGAGCGGGAAATCGAGATCGGCATCCTGGACGGCAACGTGGCGACGGGCGACGTGATCTCGCTGCCGTTTCGCACCGACCGCCTGGTGCTGCTGGTGCCATACGGCCACCCGCTGCCCGAGCGCCCGGCCATCCGGATGCGCGACGCCTTCGAGTTCGCCTTCGTCTGCCTGCCGGCCGAGCGGCCGATGCAGCATTTCATCGAGTCGCGCGCGGTCCAGAGCGGGCGGCCGCTCAAGGTCCGGGTGCGGGCGCCCAGCTTCGACGCCATCGCCCAGCTCGTGGCGCAGGATGCAGGCATCGCCATGCTGCCCGAGGCCGCCGCCAGCCGCTTTGCGCGCGAGCTCCCGGTCGGCATCGTGCTGCTCGACGATACCTGGGCCAACCGGGAACTTCGGGTGTGCTTCGCCGATCCGACCACCTTGTCGCCGCACGCAGAAACGTTGTTACGTTATCTAGCGCACAGCCGATGAATATTGGAAATGTTGTAATGACTTCGTCGCGCACGATTGCGGTCGTGGCGTGAGTCAAAAAATTAGCAGTAGGTGTAAGCTAAACGACAACATTTATTTTAAGGAGCACACCATGAAAACCACTATCGCCCTCTCCGCCATCATGCTGTCCGTCGCCGTCCTGGCCACCGGTTGCAACAAGAACGACAATATGGGCCCAGCGCAAGAAGCCGGCGCCGCCGTCGACAATGCCGGCCGCGCCGTCGCCAATGAAACCCGCGAAGGCGTGGCTGCTGCCGACGCCGCCGCTGAACGTGCCGGCGACAAGATCGAAGCCGCCGGCGACCGCGCCGAAGCCGCTGCCGACCGCGCCGGTGACCGCATCGACAACGCCACCGCCGAAGTGCGTCAGGAATCGCGTGAAGCGGCCGCTGAAGCCAAGGATGCCGTCAGCGATACCACCGCCGCTGCTGGCCGCAGCGTCGAGCGCGCCGGCGAAAAAATGCAGGACGCTTCGAAGTAATCCCGTAGTACCTGAAGCATCGACAAGCCGCGAGGCCGGGCAACCGGTTTCGCGGCTTGTTGTCTGATATGCTGGAGTGCCCAACGCACAGCAGATGCCCGCATTCATGCCACGTCCGCACCCGTCTTTCCTGGCGCTCCATTCCGCCTGTCTCTGCCTTCTTGCCACCCCTGCCGTACTCGCGTCCGCACCGCTGCCAACGCATCGTCTCGACAATGGCGTCGTGGAGGCGCGCGTGTCGGAACTCGCCGGCGGCCGCCTGTTTCATTCGCCCTCAGGGGCAAGCCCAATTTCCTTCTCATCGACGAATCCGCCGGCGATCCTACGCTAGCGCCAGACGCGACGTCGGGCCATATCCGCTACCAGGGCCATGAGGTCTGGATCGGACCGCAACACGAATGGTGGGTGCACCAGGACCTCAATCCGGCGCGCGCCGCGGCGAAGGCGACCTGGCCGCCCGATCCCTGGCTGAGCCTGGCGAAGTACACGCTGGTGGAGAAAAAACAGGACGCCATCACGCTCGACAGCCCGGCCAGCCCTGTGTCCGGCATCCAGCTGCGCAAGCGCTACGCCCTCGTCGCGGGCAAGCCGGACAGCCTCAGGCTGGACGCCGAGGCAACCAACCGCAGCGGCAAGCCTGCGGGCCGCGACATCTGGTTCAATACACGCGTGCCGGCGCACACGATGGCCTACGTGCCGGTCGCTTCGCAAGACGAGGTTCGGATCGAGCCGGCTGGAGGGCTGCGCTACACGCTGGGTGGAGGCATGCTGTCGCTTGACTTGCCGACGCCGGGCAACACCCCACGCAAGGGCAAGCTGTTCGCCCAGCCGTCGCACGGCTGGTTGGCGGCGTTCCGCGACGGCCAGGCGCTGGTGATCCAGTTCGTTCACCAGCCGCGCGCCGCCATCCACCCGGCGCAAGCCCAGATCGAGCTGTACCAGGACGCCGATGCCGACGCCCCGGGCAAAGGGATGCTGGAGCTGGAAGTGCATGCGCCCTACGTCGCGCTGGCGCCGGGCGCGGCGATGCAGGCGTCCGAGCTGTGGACCATCCTGCCCTATACCGGTCCGGCCACCCGCGACGCCCACCTGGAATTCCTGCGCCGGCATGCGGCGCAGCTTGGAATATCAATTCCCTAGGAACGGCGTCTCGGCCACGCCCTTGACGCCGGGGCGCAGCAACACCACCGAACCGGCATCCCCACCCGGGTTGGCCCCACCTGCAGGGTCGATCGACGTCACCAGCAACAGGTCGAGATCGGGCCCGCCGAAGGCGCACATCGACGGCTTGGCCATCGGCAGCCCGATCTCGCGATCGAGCTTGCCCGCCGGGGTGTAGCGCTGCACCACGCCGCCATCGTTGGCGCAGGTCCAGTAGCAGCCATCGGCATCGACCGCGGCGCCGTCGGGCCGACCCTTCTGGCCAGTCAGGTCGAGGAAGACCCGCTGGTCATGTGGCAGGCCGGCGTCGACGTCGTAGTCGAAGGCCCAGACCATGCGGCGCTGGGGGTGGGAGTCGGACAGGTACATCGTCTTCCCGTCCGGCGACCAGGCCAGCCCGTTCTGGGTCAGCATATTCGACACCACCGGCCCATGCAGGCCCTCGCGCTTCGAGTAGCGATACAGTCCGCCGACCGCGCGCGCGGCGCCCATGTCCATGAACATGGTGCCGCTCCAGAAGCGGCCCTGGCGATCGCAGCGGCCGTCGTTGAAACGCATGCCCTCGCCGAGCTGCGCGGCTGGCGGCGCGGCCAGTCGGCTGGCGCCGACCGTGCCGTCGTCGTCCAGGTCGAGGTGGAAGATTCCGCTTTCCATCCCCGCCACCAGCCCACCGCCGCTGCTGCCGGCGATGCAGGCTACCATCTCGGGCGCCAGCCAGCGGCGCAATTCGCCGCTGGCGTGGTCCAGCCGCCAGATGCGGCGGGCGGGAATGTCGACCCAGTACCAGGCCCCTTCCCCCGCATGCCACATCGGGCTCTCACCGGTCGCGCAATGCACGCCGGCGACGATTTCCATTTCCATCGGCATCCTTACAGGTCCTTGATTTCACGGTGCTGCGGCACCAGCGCCTTCATCACGCACCAGGCCACCAGATAAGCCAGCGCGCAGATCGAGAACATGATCATGTAGCCGGTCGACAGCTGGCCCAGCGCGCCATAATAGTCGAACAGCCAGCCACCGAGCTTGGTCAGCAGCACGCCGCCCAGGCCGCCGGCCATGCCGCCGATGCCGACCACCGAGCCGACGCTGTGTTTCGGGAACATGTCCGATACCGTCGTGAACAGGTTGGCCGACCAGGCCTGGTGGGCCGACGCGCCGATGCCGATCAGAATCACGGGAATCCAGAAGCCGAGGTAGCCCAGCGGTTGCGCCAGCAGCACCACCAGCGGGCACAGGGCGATCAGCAGCATGGCGCGCATGCGGCCATGGTAGATGTCGGCGCCGCGATTGAGGAAGTAGGTCGGCAGCCAGCCGCCGCCGATGCTGCCCACCATCGTCATGCTGTACAGGACGGCGAGCGGCAGGATCATGGCGGTGGCCGACATGCCGTATTGCGCCGACATGTACTTGGGCAGCCAGAACAGGAAGAACCACCACACGCCGTCGGTCAGGAACTTACCGGCGACGAAGGCCCAGGTCTGGCGATAGCCGAGCAGCTTGAACCACGAGCTCTTCACCACCCGGGTGTTGTCGACCGTGGTCGGGCTGACACCGGCGTCGCTGTTGATATACGCCAGTTCGGCGGCGCCGACGCGCGGCGAGCGTTCCGGCACGTCGTACAGCCAGATCCAGATCCCCATCCAGACGAAGCCGATGGCGCCGATCACGATGAAGGCCGCCTGCCAGCCCCAGAACTCGGCGATCACCGGCACCGTCAGCGGCGCCAGAATGGCGCCGACGTTGGCGCCCGAGTTGAAGATGCCGGTCGCGAACGAGCGCTCGCGCTTGGGGAAGTATTCGGCGGTAGCCTTGATGGCGGCCGGGAAGTTGCCGGCCTCGCCGATGGCAAGGATCGCGCGGCCGATCATGAAACCGGCGATCGACACCGGCACCACGGCCAGCCCGACGGAGGTGAAGACGGTGTTGACCGCCTCGCCGAGCCAGATCGCATAGGCGTGGGCGATGGCGCCGAGCGACCATACGACGATGGCCAGCACGTAGGCGCGCTTGGTGCCCATGCGGTCGATCACGCGGCCAGCGAACAGCATCGAGATGGCGTAGACGAACTGGAAAGTGGCCGCGATGTTCGCGTAGTCGGTGTTGGACCAGCCGAATTCGGCGGACAACATCGGCGCCAGCAGGCTGAGGACCTGGCGGTCCAGGTAGTTGATGGTGGTGGCGAAGAACAGCAGTGCGCAAATCGTCCAGCGATATTTGCCCACCACCGTCTGTGCCGGTGCGAGGTCGATGACTTGCTGATTCATGGTGATCAGTTCTTTACAAGTTAAAACAGCCGGTGTCTCCCCCGGCTGGTGCTGCGACAGAAACCTACGGCGTTAAGCGTTCCCTCCAGCTTGCAAGACGCCGTCCAGCAGGCGCGCGAGGCCCAGCGGGTTCTCGTCGCGCAGCGCTTCGGGCAGCAGGTTGGCAGGCAGGTTCTGGTAGCACACCGGCCGCAGGAAGCGGTCGATCGCGCTCGCGCCGACCGAGGTCGTGCGGCTGTCGCTGGTGGCCGGGAACGGGCCGCCGTGCACCATGGCGTGCGACACTTCGACGCCGGTCGGGAAGCCATTGAACAGCACCCGGCCCGCCTTGCGTTCCAGGATCGGCAGCAGCGCGCCGGCCAGGCCGTGGTCGGCCGCCTGGGCGTGGACGGTGACGGTCAGCTGGCCGTGCAGCGCCTCGGCCGCCTTCAGCAACTGATCGGCGTCCTTGAAGCGCACCAGCACCGCGGCCGGGCCGAATACTTCGTCTTCGAGCGCAGCATTGCCCAGATAGGTGTCGGCATCGCACAGGTACAGCGCAGCGCGCGCCGCGCAACCGACACCCTGCTCGCCGCCTTGGGCGACCAGCTGCAATCCCTCGACCTGGCCGAACCTGGCCACGCCGGTGTTGTACGCCTCATGGATGCCGGCGGTGAGCATGGTGCCGGCGCCCTTGCCTGCCAGCGCCTCGCCGGCTGCTTTGACGAAGGCGTCCAGTTCGGGGCTTTCGAGGGCGAACACCAGGCCCGGATTGGTGCAGAACTGGCCGACGCCCAGCGTCAGCGAGTCGACGAAGCCCTGCGCCAGGCCGGCGCCGCCCGCCTGCAGCGCGGCCGGCAGCAGGAACACCGGATTCACGCTGCTCATCTCGGCATAGACGGGGATCGGCTCGGAACGGCCGGCGGCGGTGCGCATCAGCGCGGTGCCGCCCTGGCGCGAACCGGTGAAGCCCACCGCCTTGATCGCGGGGTGCGCCACCAGTTGCTGGCCGACGGTGCGGCCGTCGCCGTACAGCATCGAGAACACGCCTTCCGGCATGCCGGTCTCCTTGGCGGCGCGCTGGACCGCGCGGCCGACCAGTTCCGAGGTGCCAGGGTGGGCGGCGTGGGCCTTGACCACGACCGGGCAACCGGCCGCCAGCGCGGAGGCAGTATCGCCGCCGGCCACCGAGAACGCCAGCGGGAAGTTACTGGCGCCGAACACGACGACCGGGCCGAGGCCGATCTTGGAGAGGCGCAGGTCGGGACGCGGCGGCGCACGGTCAGGCAAAGCGCTGTCGATGGTCGCGTCCAGGAAGTAACCGTCGCGCACCACCTTGGCGAACAGGCGCAGCTGGTTCACGGTGCGCATCCGCTCGCCTTCCAGGCGCGCCTGCGGCAGGCCGGTCTCCAGCATCGCGCGCTCGATCAGCTCCGGGCCGACGGCCAGGATCTGTTCGGCGATCGCTTCCAGGAAGCGCGCGCGCTGTTCGAGCGGCAGCGCGCGGTAAGGGTCGAAGGCCTGGGCCGCCAGCGCGCAGGCGCGCTCGACGTCGTCCCCGGTCGCCTGGCCGAAGCCCGGCTCCAGGTTGGCGCGGGTCGCCGGGTTGAAGCCGAAGGCCTCGCCGGCCGTGCCGCGCACGCACTGCTGGCCAATGATCATTTCACCGAGAATCGTCATGATCACAGCACTCCGTTCTTCTTCAGCAGGTCGAGCAGCATCGCGTCTTCTTCGGCGGTCAGGTCGGTGAGCGGCGGACGCACCGGACCGGCGCCGTGGCCGACCAGGCGCGCGCCGGCCTTGATGATGCTGACGGCGTAGCCGGCCTTGCGATTGCGGATCTCGAGGTAAGGCAGGAAGAACTCGTCGATCAGGCGGTTGGTGGTGGCGAAATCGTCGTTGGCGGTGGCGTGGTAGAAGTCCATCGCCAGTTGCGGTACGAAGTTGAACACGGCCGACGAGTAGACCGGGGTGCCCAAGGCTTTATAGGCGCCGGCATACACTTCGGCGGTCGGCAGGCCGCCCAGGTAGCTGAAGCGGTCGCCCAGCTTGCGCCAGATCGAGACCATCAGTTCGATGTCGCCGTTACCGTCCTTGAAGCCGATCAGGTTGGGGCAGCGGTCGGCCAGCTTGGCCAGCGAGTCCGGGGTCAGGCGGCAGTTGGCGCGGTTATAGACCACGACGCCGATCTTGACCGAGCGGCACACCGCCTCGACGTGGGCGATCAGGCCGTCCTGGCTGGCTTCGGTCAGGTAGTGCGGCAGCAGCAGCAGGCCCTTGGCGCCCTGGCGCTCGGCTTCCTGGGCGTGCGCGATGGCGGTGCGGGTCGGACCGCCGCAGCCGGCCAGGATCGGCACCACGCCGTCGCAGGTGTCGACCGCGGTCTTGATGATCTGGCCGTATTCCTCGCCATGCAGCGAGAAGTATTCGCCGGTGCCGCCGGCCGCGAACAGCGCGGTCGCGCCGAACGGCGCCAGCCATTCGAGGCGCGCGGCATAGCCTTTCGGATCGAACTCGCCCTGCGCGTCGAAGTCGGTGATCGGGAAAGACAGCAGGCCGTGCGACAGGACTTGCTTGAGTTCATTTGGTTGCATTGCTAGGGTCTCCGTTGGTCTAGGTGTTGGACGAAAAGCATGTCGACGAGTGGTCCGTCAGATCAGTTGTAAGTCATCGTACAACCTAGCGATGTCGACCGCAAGCAAAATGTGCGGCAACCTGTCAGTTCAGCGCTTCCTCAAGGCGGCGCTGCGCCTGGACCAGGCGTTCGCGGCTGTTGGACAGATGGGTGCGCATCGCCGCACGCGCCGCTTCCGGATCGCGCCGCTCGATGGCGCGGAAGATGTCGTCGTGCTCGCGGCTGACGCGCTCGAGGAAATCGGCCGGCTTGTCCTGCTCCAGCTTGGGCGTATCCAGGCGCGCGCGCGGGATGATCGCATTGCCCAACTGTTCCAGGATGTCGACGAAATAGCGGTTGCCGGTGGCCTGGGCGATCAACAGGTGGAAGCGCTTGTCGGCATCGACCGCCGACCTGCCCTCGGCCATCGCCTGCTGCATCGCGAGCAGCGCGCCGGCCAGCTCGTCGACCTGGTCTTCGCTGCGGCGGCTGGCCGCCAGGCCCGCGGTCTCGGTCTCCACGCCGATGCGCAGCTCGAGGATGGACAGCACGTCGCGCAGGGTCAGGATGCTTTCGGCATCGAGGCCGAGGCCCGATTGCGGGCGGTCCAGCACGAAGGTGCCGATGCCGTGCCGGGTCTGCACCAGGCCGGCCGCTTGCAGGTGCGAAATCGCCTCGCGCACCACGGTGCGGCTGACCCCGTGCTGTGTCATCAGGGACGATTCGGTGGGCAGCTTGTCGCCCGGCTTGAGCAGCCCATTGCGGATGATGCCGGTGACCTGCTCGACGACGCCCTGTGCCAGACTGCGGTGCTTGCGCTGCGGGAGTACCATGGGTGCCTACGATGATGAAATGAAGTCCTTCGATTATACCGCAGCGCCAGTTGTCAGACATCTTATGAGCAGATGTCTTTTCTTGCATCATTGGTATGTCCACCTTGCGGGATTGGTCTGGCCAAATTAGAATCATCTGACCGCCACCTACCCGCCGGTCATCGCGCCGACAGCATTCCCGCCACATGAAAAAAGTCCCAGCAACCGCCGAGCCAGGCCAGGAGCCGCGCCTGTACCGCGTCGTCGCCGCGCGTATCCAGGATTTGATCCGGGAAGAAAAGATCCAACCCGGCACCCGGCTGCCGGCGGAGCGTGAGCTGGCCGCCAAGCTCGAAGTCAGCCGGGCCTCGCTGCGCGAGGCACTGATCGTGCTGGAGTTGTCGGGCATCGTCGAAGTGCGGGGCGGTTCCGGCGTCTATGTCAGCGAGAAGGCAGTGGCGCCGTCCGACGTGCCGGAGGCCGGCCCCGGCCCGTTCGAGGTGCTGGCCGCGCGCCGCATGATCGAATCCGAGATCGCTGCCCTCGCCGCCAAGAACGCCACCGATTCGGCGATCGACGCGATCCTGAAGGCGGTCGAAGAGATGGAGCGCCAGCACGACGATCGCGCCAGCAACGAGAATGCCGACCGCAACTTCCACCTGGCGCTGGCGCGCGCCACCGGCAACACGGCCATGGTGGGCGTGATCGAATACCTGTGGGCCCAACGCGGCAGCCTGTGGCACAAGCTGAAGGAACACTTCCAGACCGAGGAGTTGCGCAAGCAGACCCTGATCGACCACCGCAACATCCTGGCCGCCATCGCCTCGCACGATGCGCCCGGCGCGAAGGCGGCGATGCGCGCCCACCTGGAGCGCGTGACGCGCACCTTCTCGCGCGGCTGAGTACCTGAATGGCCTGACCGCTTGCTTAATTGGTCAGGCCAAAATAGAATCGGGCAAACCTCTGGAGTTTGCCATGCCTTTCCGCTTCCCCGTCCTCCCCCTGCTGCTGGCCTTTGTTGCGACCGGCGCCGATGCTACTCCAGATAAACCACTGCGCCTGATCCTCGTGGGCGACTCCACCATGGCCAGCAGCACCGGCTATGGCGACGCCCTGTGCGCACGCCTCAGTCCCGACACCGCCTGCGTCAACCTGGCGCGCGGCGGCCGGAGCTCGGGCAGCTTCCGCGCCGAAGGACGCTGGGACGAGGTGCAGTCGCTGCTGCGCGCGGGCGACGGGTTCAGGGCAAGCTACGTGCTGATCCAGTTCGGCCACAACGACCAGCCGGGCAAGCCGGGGCGTTCGACCGACTACGTGAACGAGTTCCCGGCCAATATGCGGCGCTACGTCGAGGAGACGCGCGCCGCCGGCGGCATCCCGGTGCTGGTGACGCCCCTGACCCGGCGCGGCTTCCGCGGCGACTGGGTGCATGACGACCTGGCGCCGTGGTCGGCCGCGGTGCGCCAGGTCGCACGCGAGACCCAGGCCGCGCTGGTCGACCTGAACGCGCTGTCGATGGCCGATGTCCAGGCCATGGGACCGCGCCAGGCCGACACCCTGGCCCGCGCCGGCGCGAACTTCGACCACACCCACGTGGGGCCGGCCGGCGCCGAGCGCTACGGGAACATGATGGCGCGCGCCTTACGGCGGGACGCGCCCGGCGTGGCCGCCGCATTCGGGAGCGCCCGATGAGCGCCGCCCTGGCGGCGGTTGCGCTGGCGCTCGCAGGCGCCGTCAGCGAACGCCAGCACGCGCCCGGCGACGGCTGGGCCGCGCAGGAAGGCGGCACGCGCGGCGGCGCCATGGCAGCCTCCGGCCACGTCTATACGGTGCGCAGCCCTGACGAATTGCGGGAGGCAATGCGCGCTCCGGCGCCGGCCCGCATCGTGCGGGTCGCGGCCAGCATCGACATGAGCGCCGGCCGACCATTCAGCGACAGCACGGACCAGGCGCGCCGTGGCATGGTCCGCATTCCCGCCAACACCACCCTGATCGGCGTGACGCCGGGCGCGGGCTTCGTCAACGCCAGCCTGGTCGTCTCCGGGGTGTCGCAGGTCATCGTGCGCAACCTGATGCTGCAGAATCCCTGCGACGTCGAACCGCAGTGGGACCCGCAGGACGGCGCCAGGGGCAACTGGAATTCGCGCTATGACGGCATCAGCGTCTCGAACGCCCATCACGTCTGGATCGACCACAACAGCTTCACCGACGCCCCGGTGACGGACAATACCCAGCCGGTGGAGAACGGCATGCCCAGGCAATGCCACGACGGCGCGCTGGACATCACCAATGGCGCCGACTTCGTCAGCGTCAGCTACAACCGCTTCGCCCTGCACCAGAAGAACACCCTGGTAGGCGGCAGCGACCGTGCGCAAGGCGACCGTCGACACCTGCGCGTGACCTTCAAGGGCAATCTGTTCGAGCACGTGAGCGAGCGCGCCCCGCGCGTGCGCTACGGACAGGTGCACCTCCTGAACAACTACCACGTCGGCGACCGCAAGCACCCCGTATATGCGCACGCCTACAGCGTAGGCGTCGGCACCGAAGCCCACATCGTCGCCCACGCCAATGCCTACGACATCCTGGGCGCGACGAGCTGCGCACAGGTGGTGCGCGCGCCAGGCGGCAGCGCCGGCGTCCACGTCGACGAAGGATCGGTGCTGAACGGCCAGCCGCTCACCAAATGCCCGCATGGCGGCGCCGCAGGCTGGAACGTGCCCTACCGGTTCGCCGCCCTGCCCGCGCACGAGGTGCCGCGCCACGTGCTGGCCCATGCCGGGCCACGTCCCCTCGATCGGGAAAGCGGCGGCGTCGAGGCGCGGCTGGTGGTCAAGCCCGGCACGGCGCCGTTCGTCCTGCAGGCGCGGCGCGACGACCAGGGTGACTGGCAAGGCGCGAGCGTGCGCGCCATCGACGACGGCGCCACGCTCCAGGTCGAGCTGCTGGAAGCACGCGGCGGCGCGCCGGTGCGCCTCAAGCAGGTCAGGCGGCGCGCGCCGCTGGCCGGCACGCCGCTGGTGCTGCGCGTGGAAAGCAGTGCCGGCATGCTGTCGGCCTGGCTCGATGGCGAGCGGGTGACATCGAGCCAGGTCGCGCCGCTGGCCGCCAGCGCGCCGGCGGCATGGGAAGTGGCCGAGCATACCCTGCTCGACCTGCGCGACGGCCCGGCAGGACTGCCTGCGGAGCGCATCGCATTGCGGCTCGGGGCGAACACGCTGGCGTTGCAGGCCCGAGATCCGGCCGAGCAGATCGTCGTCACTGGACAGGCATCGCTCATCACCTCCAGCGATCCGGACATTGCTTCGGTCTCCGTCGCGGATGACCGGCTGCTGGTCACTCCGCACAAGCCCGGGCGCGCCATCATCACCGTCGGCGGCACGGACCCGGCCTGGCAGCACGCGACGTTCGCGCTGGAAGTGGGTACGCCATTCGCCGGCCCCCGTCGCACGACGCTGCCAGCGGCGCGCCTGCGCCCGGCGCATGCCGAACGCGGGGTGCCGCCAGACACGCCGCTGCTGATGAACTTCACCCGTCCTCCGGTACTGAGCGGCGCCGGCAGCGTGCGCATCGTGCGCCGCCATGACGGCGCGCTGCTCGCCACGATCCGGCCCGGCGCAAGCGTCCTCTCGCTCGGCCCAGCAGGAAAGCAGCGCCTGGTGCGTCACCATGCCGTCGAAGTCGAAGGCAATGCCGTGCGCGTTCGCCTGCCGCTCAAGCTCGACTACGGCGTGGAATACGAAGTTGTCGTCGATCCGGCGCTGCTGCGCGACCCGGCATTCAAAGGAGCACGCTGGACCTTCCGCACCACGCCCTATACGCCTGTCGGCGACAGCGTGACGGTGGATGACGATGGCCGCGCCGACTTCCGCACCGTGCAGGGCGCCCTCGACCACGCGATGACGCTGCCGCGCGCACAAGCGGTAACCGTCAACGTGCGCGACGGCGTCTATCCGGAACTGCTCTACCTGCGCGACAAGGACAATCTGATGCTGCGCGGGCAGAGTCGCGAGGCCACCATCATCCGCGCCGCCAACAGCGACGCGCGCAATCCGGGCTCAGAGGGACGCGCGCAATTCCTGGCCCAGGGCAGCGACCTGCTCGAAATCCGCGACCTGACGCTTCACAACACGACGCGCCGCAGCGACGGCCACTCCGCCCAGGCCGAAACGCTCTTCTTCAGCAACGACGAAGGCCGGCTCATCGCCCGAAATGCCGCCTTCATCAGCGAGCAGGACACCCTGCAGCTGACCGGCTACGCCTGGGTCTACCGCTCGCTGGTCGAGGGCAACGTCGATTTCATCTGGGGGAACAACCGCGCCGCGCTGTTCGAGGAGAGCGAGATCCGCAGCGTCGGCGACAGCGCCTCGGCGCAGAACGGCGGCTACCTGGTGCAGGCAAGGACCGTCGAACGCGCTGACCCGGGCTTCGTTTTCCTGCGCTCGCGGCTGACCCAGGGGCCCGGGCCGGCGGGCAACCGGCCGCCGCCCGGCAGCGTGTATCTCGCCCGTTCTCCGGGAACCGCCCACACCTGGGACAACGTCGCCTTCATCGGCAACACGGTCGACCGCCACATCGCCGCCGACGCATGGCTGCGTCAACCGGCGCCGAACCCCGTTGGCGCGGATGCGACGGCGGGCTGGCGCGAGTCCGGCAATACGGCGCCCGACGGTGCGCCGCGCTTCTTCGGCGCTTATCGGATGAGTGAAGAAGAAGCGCGCGACTGGTCGACCCGCAGCGGCATATTCAAGCGATTCAGCGACGGCCAGGGCTGGGAGCCCCGGCCGTGATCCGGTTCAGGGCGTGATGCGCACGTAATCGACGTCGGCGTGCGCGCCCGGCGCGCCGGTAGCGAACAGCGCCAGTTGCGCGCCGACCCAGCGCCCCATGCGCGCCTCGAACGGCGTGCCAAGCGCTACGAAGCCGCCGCCATCGGCGCTGTACGAGAACGCCACCCGCGCGCCGTCCGTCACATCGATCCGCAGGCGGACCTCGCCGCGTGGCAGCGCCACCCCGATCTCGTCCACGCACGGCCCGCCCTCGCCGCAGCGCGTCGTCACCATGCGCGGCGCTCCGGCGACCTGGCGCACCCCGAACCAGTTGTCCGCCAGCCCCGCGACGCCAAAGCCGACCTGGTCGCCGTCGCGCACCGCGTCCAGGCGCACGCTTGCCGTCGCGCTGAAGCGTGGGGCGACAAATTTATGGGTCAGCACCGATGCCAGCTGGCGCAGCGGCGCCTGCGGCTGGGCATGCAGGCGCAGCTTGCCGCCGCCCAACGCATACCAGTCGGCCTTCCAGTTGCCGGCCCACTGCCACTGCGGGCCAAGCGTCGTTCCAACGAACTCGTCGCCGACTGCGGGTTCGCGTAGCGGGAACGCGCCCGGCACCGGCTTGGCGTGCTCCGGCACCGGTTGCCCGACGCCCGGCGCGCCGGACGGCTCGCCGATCAGCGGCCACGCATCCTGCCAGCGCATTGGCTGCAGGTGCACCACGCGGCCATAGGCGCGCTTGTCCTGGAAGTGGAAGAACCAGTCCGTCCCTTGCGGCGTCCTGACCCAGGCGCCCTGGTGCGGGCCGTTAATGTCAGTGGTGGACTGGGCCAGCACGATTCGGTCCTCGTACGGCCCCTCGATCGAGCGCGAACGGAACACCGACTGCCAGCCATGCTCGACGCCGCCGGCCGGGGCGAACACATAGTACCAGCCGTCGGCCTTGTACAGCTTCGGCCCTTCCAGCGTGCGGTAGGCCGGCAGCCGATTGCCGTCGATGACCACCTTGCCGTCGTCGTCGAGCAAACTGCGCCCGTCCGGCGCCATGCGGCGCAGGGTCAGCACATTGTTGAAGCCGGCCCGGCTTTTCGCCCAGGCGTGCAGCAGCCAGGCCTTGCCGTCGTCGTCCCACAGCGGCGTCGGGTCGATGATGCCCTTGCCCGGCAGGAGCAGGTGAGGCGCGCTCCATGGCCCATTGAAACTGGTCGCCGTGGTGACGAATACGCCCTGGTCGGGGTCGGGATAGAAGATCCAGAATTTGCCGTCGTGGTAGCGCAGGCATGGCGCCCAGACGCCCTTGCCATGCTGGGGCGCAGTGAATGCCGCCTCGGGAACGAGGCGCGGCAGCGCATGGCCCGTCAATTCCCAGTTAACCATGTCCTTCGACGTCAGCAGCGGCAGGCCGGGCGCATTGGCGAAGCTCGACGCCACCATGTAATAGGTGTCGCCCGCGCGGATCACGTCCGGGTCGGAGTAGTCGGCGTGCAGGATCGGATTGCGGTAGCGGCCATTGCCCAGGTCTGGCGACCATGGCGAGCGCGCCGGCACCGGGCCGAGCACGCGGCCCAGGAAGTCGCCCATCGCATCGACGGTCGGCGCCAGCCAGGGATCGAACAGCCAGAACGCATGCGGCGTACCCGGCAGCGCCACGGTTTCGGCGAGGATACCGTGGCCTTGCAGCTTGGCCGTCATGGCCTCGCGTCCAGCGGAAAAACGCGGCGCGCCGCTGACGATGAACAGCACCGGCGGACTTGCCTTGCCCACATGCGCGATCGGCGAAGCCTCGCGCCACAGCGCGCGCCGTTCGGCATAGCGTCCGCCGAACCAGGCGCCGGCCGCCGACGGGTTCTTGGCCGGATGGTCCTCGTGCCGCAAAGCATCTGGCGAAGTAAAGTCGGACAGCCCGTCGATGTTGACGACCGCCTGCACAGCGCCGGGGCTGGTCATGCCGACCAGGGAGGCGATCTGTCCGCCGGCCGAACCGCCCGCGATGGCCATGCGATCCGGGTCGAATCCGATCTCGGCGCCATGGGCGCGCAGCCAGCCCAGTGCCTCCTTGACGTCGTCGATCGCCGCCGGATACCTGGCCTGGCCGGACAGGCGGTAACTGACGCTGGCCGCCGCATAGCCACGCGCTGCCAGCCGAGCCGCGAGAGGCCCGAACTCGGTGCGGTCGCCGCTGCGCCAGCCACCGCCGTGCACCAGCACCACCAGCGGCGCCGGCTTGTCTCCCGGCGCCGGCAGGTACAGGTCCAGCGCCAGGGTCAGTTCGCCGCGGCGCGAATAGACGACGTCCTTGCGTACCTGGACCGGCGCGGGCGCGCTGCTGGCCGCGATGCGGATGAATGGATAGTCCGCGGCCAGCTTGCGGTAGGTGGTCTCGGCGTTGTATGGCTGCCCGTGCGCGGCCGCCGCGGCGAGCGGCAACAGCAGCGCCAGCGGCCAGCGCATCACAGCGCGCCACCCCGGAACACGACACGGCGGCGCAGGCTCGCGCCTGGCGCCAGGATGCAGAGGCCCGGATAGCCCGGCATATTGTGGGCATTGATCGGGTGGTCGACCGGTTCAAAACAGAAGAAGTCGCGTCCGGGCGGCGCGTACACGATGAAGTAATCCATATCCGCCTCGATGCAAAGGCTCACGCCGCGCCTCGGCCACTCGATACGGGCCCTGCCGTCCCAACCCTCGAAGACGTTGTCGACGCCGTTCTCTGGCAGGCATGCCGGATGGATGAAGTTCCACTCGGGCGGCAGGGGGCTGTGCATTGACGGCAACTTGTCGGCGCCTGCCAGCCACACGCGGGTCGCCATTGCCTGCAGGCGCGCGCCCTGTGGATCGGGCAGCCAGGGATGCAGGCCGAGGCCGAACGGCAAGGCGTGCTCCCCCGCGTTGCGCACCTCCAGTTCCACCACCAGCGCATCGCCTTCCAGCGCATAGCGCAGCGCGGCGTCATAGGAAAACGGCCGAGCGGTGTGGCGTTCGAGGCGCAGCAGCGCCGAATCCGGCGTGTGCGAGGCCACTTCCCACGCCTGCTGCCAGCCGTCGCCATGGATCGGACAGGGTTCGCCGGCGCGGTTCGGCGCCGGCACGTGGCGCCGGTCGTCGAACGAGAAGCCGGATGGCGCCATGCGGTTCGACCATGGCACCAGCGGAAAGCAGGCCAAATGCGAAGGCAGTGGCATGTCTTGCGTGTCCGCCGCCAGGGGCCGCAACAGCGGCTGCGGAGTCGATCCGCCCAGCCAGTCGAGGCGACCGAGGCCGCCTCCCGCCTGCGGCACGACATCGGCCCGCAGGCGGCCGTTCTCGAGCTGCAGGCGCTGCAGCATCAGTACTGCGGACCGTCGAGCAGGAATTTCCCGCCCTGGTACATCGTGGTCACGTCATCCTGGGACGGGAACTCGGACGTGTCCGGGAACAGGTGGGCGAACTTGCTCGAGCTGTCCTTTGGCTTGTAGCCCAGGTGCGAGGCCAGGCGGTTGTCCCACCAGGTGCTGTCGTTGTCCGACTGGCCGTACACGATGGTGTGGCCGACGCGCGGCGCGAACAGCGAACAGCGCAGCAGTTCGGTCAGGTCGTCGTAAGAGAGGAAAGTGCTCATCATGCGCTTGTTGGCAGGCTCGGGGAAGCTCGAGCCGATGCGGATGCAGACGGTCTCAATGCCGAAGCGGTCAAAATAGTAACGCCCCATCTGTTCGCCGAACACCTTCGACAGGCCATAGTAGCTGTCCGGGCGGGTCGGCGAATTCGCATCGAGCACCTCGGTGGTGCGGTGGT
>Ga0265780_10002992_pt1 | contig 22531 bp, 22 predicted proteins | sample P1T30metagenome_FD_192432 | JGI IMG/M metagenome (GOLD analysis project Ga0265780, IMG submission 192432) | Plant litter microbial communities from East Loma Ridge, Irvine, California - P1 T30 | ecosystem: Environmental > Terrestrial > Plant litter > Unclassified | place: USA: California...
CGCCGGCAACACCCTCCTCACCATGGCTGCGCTCACAATCCACATCATCATTCACTCCGGCGCGGGTACGCATTCCGAGATGGCCTGGGACCCATTCCTACCTTCATTCACATCTATGGTGGACCTCGCAGAAACAATCCCCATCCTCCATGCCCCAACCACAAACCCCAAATACCGCACCATCGCGCCCAAAACAGCGTCCAAAACAGCTCCGCCCCCCACACATTTCTCCCCATCCTTCGAGCTCTCCCCCATCGTCTCATTATTCATCACTGCGTGTCGGTGCCGCGACCCCTCCCTCCGCCGCCGCGCAATCGCCCTCCTCCTCTCCTACCACCGCCGCGAGGGCATCTGGGACTCCACGGGCGCCGGCAAAATCGCCGCCCAATGCATGCTTCTCGAAGAATCGCTCCCGCTGTCTTCCCCATTCACCGCGCGCAACCCCAGGGTAAATTCAAGCGCTGATGTTCCCGAGCGCAGGCGCGTGCGCGACATGCTTCTCGAGGTCAAGGAGCGCGGGGGCAGGGTGGAGCTCGTGTACACGCTGATTACGGGGGAGAGGGAGGAGGGAGTGAAGGTTGTGTATGAGAGTTGGAGGGGTGCCGGGGGGTTGGGGTTTGGAGGTGGGATGGGGATGAGGGCGAAGACACATGTGGGGGTTAAGAGTTTGGATCGGTTGGTTAGGAGGTGGATGTGAGATTTGATTTGTTCTGGTACGTGAGAGAAGAGGAGCAATATATTGGATCAACTGCTGAAGTTGGGCGTGGAGCTAATGCTGTGCATCTGCCTCGGCGTCTTGCTCTAAGCCATGCTGGTTCGCAGCATCGTTGTCGGCGTTTTCTCCCATCAGCGTTGCTTTGCGCTCACTTCCCTCCTGAGGACGCGCTGGAGCGAAGCTGGGAGTCCGCTTTGGCCAGAGGCGAGGCGTGGAGGTGGTGATTTTAAAAATGTCCTCGGCATGGCGGGCAGATGCGAATTCGTCTGGGTCTTCGCACATGGCGCCAAAGAAGACGTCTCCGCTGTCACGGAATCGAAAGACCCGGGGATCAGCCATCGGTACTGGAGGATTCGTAGCTTGATAACACGATCGTGGGGTATGTCCTGACAGAGGTCAGTGGTCACGTTGAGTCGATGCGTAATCCAGGTATTTACTCACTAGCTTGAGGGTGTTCTAAGTTGCGATTATACGGAGAATTTGTCAGGACTCGCTGGGCTCAAAGTGGCTTGAGTAGCGATTGATATATACGCCAGATATATGTCGTAGTTGATTGATTTGTGTAGAGGATGCAGTACAGAAACAAAAGGCAAGCAACTTCACAAGGTACGAAGGCTACAAGGCCCTTGCCCGCATTGGTCTAGCGCATGGTGTAAGTGAAAGTGAAAGTGAATATCAGCCTTCCTTGCTAGAAGACCTGCTCTCTTAGGGCAGCGATGCTTGTTACATCAATACTGAGAAGATCGATGGCAAGCATAACAAGTTGCTTGTATGATCAGGTCGAAGCTGTTATGAACCGACACTTTCACTGCGTACTTGGACGGCTATATGACGTAGCAGGCTCTCATGTTCTTCTGATCCACGGGCATACTAGAAGTTTGGATGAGCAAACATGCTGTATTTCAATATAGCGTTGCGATGAACAGCGATCGGGTTATCAGAGTAGGCAGCTTATCTGATGACTTGGAGTGATACACAGTGGGCTGCTAATAGCACTTCAACTCTAGCGATGCCGTGTACAATTTCAGGACATGAGTTCGACGTGCACCGGAGCTTCCTTTTTGCGCCAGACGCGAGAAATGAGATGCATTACAATAGTCTCGGGCTACTGCAGGTAATCACGTCGTGGGGAAGGGTGACAATTGCATTGTATATATAAACACCATGAGCCACACAGTTTGGATATCACTGCATACTAGGAGTCAACAACATGGACATGGGAAATTCCGGATTTTCTAACTCGAGAGTGCCCGCCGCAGCCCTCGTTCGTAATGACTCCATTGGCAAAATGAGATCCTTCAAGGGATCAATTTATACCGCGTTTCTGCCATGTGACGAAGTCAAAGCTAAGCATTCTCTCCACGAATCGCTCATCACACAGTCTGGTTCTCGCGATACTGGTGCCTCAATTGCCTTGATATATGACCATACATCAATACAATCCAGAAAATTAGGGTCTATGTGATTTGCACAAGCGACTCGAAGACGTCTGAAGAAAAGAGACGCTAAACTCGTGACTGCCACAGTCGAAGATCCGGTCGATCGAAACTGCCCGATGGCGTTCCGCTAAGTCTAGCGCATGCAACGCCGTCTTGCTGACTTCGTCGAACCTTCCTCGTCTTTTGTGCTCAGGGTTTTTTGCATCGATGTATTGTCTTTCTTACCCCTTTATTTGACAACTCGTAATGATGTTGCTGCCACAATCGGTTCGGCGTCAAAGTGCAGTCTTTCAGTTCGGCGTCAAAGTGCAGTCTTTCAGTTCGGCGTCAAAGTGCAGTCTTTCTGCGAATACGAGCAGTCCCGTCTTTTGAATAGCGGTAGCTAACACATCACCGCACTAATTTGAGTGCATCTCAACGTCATCAAAGTCAACGAGTAGAGGCCATTGCGAAGGCTTTTACCAACAACGGCGCCACCAAGCGCATAGAAACAAGAGAAACATGTGCTAATTCTCGATCTCATCGTCAACTGCGGTGTTCTTTGGTCTTATCCCAAACACTTTTGGCGGCGGAATGTGACACGTGCGCCGGTGTGAACTTGCTCGATTTCTCAGCAACTAACGCGAAAGCTGTTGTGTTGCTAGTCAGTATCTTCACAGAAGAGTCGTGCTTAGAATGAGCATAACGAGCCTACAGAGATCTACCCGTCCCGTTGCATGACGCTACCAGTAGACCCTCGTCTCGAAGCACTCACTACCATTTCTGTGGCACCAGGGATTTGATCGACGTTTCGTCTTGACTCTTGACTCGACGGATGGCTATCACTTATAGCTGTCATGTAGAAGCTTTTCGTGACTGCGCTGCATTGCAGATGCTACTCTCCTTTACGCAACCGTGTCAAACAGTCATTTCTTCTTAAGTGAGGATGCTTTACGGCTTGGATACCAAGTTCACCTCCTGGGGACCTTTCATTAATGAAACTTATGCCATACAACCACTCACTCATAGCGACTTCATCACTGCAATCGTCGCGTTCGTCATCGTCATTCTTTTCGCTTCGTCGGCGGCGTACGCTGACTACAAACAGATCAAAAAGGCACGGGCGCCATGGACGAGCGGATACCTTTGGATGGTCTGGCTAGAGATTGCTTCATCTCTCATCATCGCGATCGAATGCCTGTTGTTCTTGGTGCGGGCAGTCAGGCCAAGCTTTTTTTTCTTCATGTCTATCCGCAAGTACCACGAGTCATGACACGAGGAACGATCAGGCGGACATTTGCAGTCGTCCTTTGGGTCATTCAGACACAATGTTTGCTTCAAATCATCGTCAACCGAATTCGAATTATCCTCCACGATCGCAAGAGAGGGCAGCAACTCATGATCGGAACCTTTATCGCCATGTCTCTCATCAACATCAGTGTGTTCTGCATCTGGATACCTGCACGCATGCAGATCAGTCTACGGTAAGTACTCTCAATATTCGTCAACGTTGAGTACTGACGAAGCTCAGCTGGATTCATATCAACGATATTTATGACCGCTTAGAAAAGATTCTTTACCTCTTCATCGACGCCTTCCTCAACGTGTACTTTATACGTACAGTGAAGGAGAATCTAGTCAGCAACGGGCTGCAGAAGTACGACAGGCTGGTGCGCTTCAACTCAGCTATGATTGTCATCTCGCTCTTGATGGATCTCGTAATCCTCGGCACGATGAGCTTGCCCAACGGATTCGTGTAAGTGTGGATCAATACCATTTTTACTTGGCAGCTTATTCGAACCAGCTATGCTATCTTCCATCCACTCGCATATCTCGTTAAGCTCAACATAGAGATGTCGATGGCACGCCTGATCAAGAAGATCGCGCTGGGCTCGAATGCCCCACACAATCCTGGCGGCTTCCGATCCTTCAATTCTTCATCGAAAACAGGCACATCACCGGCAGTTAAGGGCAGCTTCAAGCCTTGGGTCGTAAACCAACAGGCATCGATCAAAGGAATGTTTCGAGAGGAAAAGAAAACCAAGCAGCAGGATTTGGCGGCATTCACAAGACTGAAGAGTTTACTGTGCGCAGTGCGCCAGGGTTGGAGGTCGAGCTTGAGTCGCGCAAGGTCTCGGGGAACAAGGACGTACATGTTGCCGTGAACTGCGTTGTAGCGCCCGATGGCCATGTTCGCGCAACGAGGAATGCTAAAGAGGAGAAAGGGACGAGGTTAAAGATGAGCGATGAAGAGACTTTGATCGATCCACAGTTTGAACGACTGGCGCATCGGAAGTCGACCGAGAGTTCAGCGCCGCCATCTGAAGCATCTGATACTCGGTAGTTTGGTTGAATCACGGGCTGTGGAGCATATTTGCTCACCCTGTGTGTCGGTGATTTCACTAGTGATTGTTTTTTCCCTAAGTCGGATAGCCTTTATTCGGGGTCGTATCATTACGAGAACATCGAAAAAGCTTTATTATAGCGAGCTCATGCTTTACTGACGGATCGTGTGTCGTGTATGCATGCATAAGGTGGGCTGTAATTTTACCGACGCTTGATGTTACTATGAGAGGGCGGTTCTCGGTCTACTTGCTCTGCGCAAGGGCGCATATGCTGGTATCTCTCGTTGTGACTTCCAGAGAGCCTCATTAGATCTCCCCCTTTCTCCCTCCATGAATGTGCCGATGTCAACGAAAAAGCCTTGCGGGCATTCGACACCAGACGCAGACTTGAAGAAGAGATTGTGCTCGCCAGGTGTGTACAAGGCACAAAAAGAACTGGGCCCGACATTCTCCCCTGGTGGGGGCGGATTACTGAACCCAGCAGTCTTTCGCCAAAGTACCAGAGCGTCCTTGTGCCGGCCGAGGTAGTTGTGCGCTTCAGTCACGAAGTTTGTGAATGTGATTGGTCGTCCATCCGTGTTCTCTATGATAAGAGGTTCATCCAAGTAGGATTCCGATAGCACGTGGAAGTGTTTCGCCTCGTAAAGATCTACACTGCTGAGTTGCAGGCGGCTCACGGGAGGGTCTGCTAAAGACTCCATGGCGAGTGGGTGGGATAGAAAGGGCTGTCGCTTTTCGGTGCCGTCCTTTTCCAGACCATATTCGATGGTAATCTCTTCCACAGGCCACAGATTGCTCCATCGGAGTCTGCAGAGGATGTCCTGTCGGATGCGATCAGGAGGTTGGAAGGCTTCACTGTGCGAAGAGATCTCAGGTCCTGACATCTGCATGCTGAAGAAGCGGTAGTATGGCAGGACAAGCGAGTCCGATATACAAGAGTTTGGCGTCGATGACGGAGTTTGCTGTATATGTCTCGTGAGGCTACCCAAGCGCTATGCACGCCACTTGGCATTCGAAACAGGAAAGTACTAATCTTCTTCCGGAAAGCCCTGTTTTATTTCCTGAGAATGTTTATCTGAGCATGGAACATGTTTCAGCGTATGATTCTCAAGTCCGATCAAGGCATCCATCCAAGCCTAAGGCAAGTTGCCTTTGTAGGGAAGGATATGCCCGGCTTCGGTTAGTGCATGATGTCATCACCATACCTGCTTCACTTCTGACTTTGCACATTGAGTTACCTTATTCATGCTGCACCTGTCCAGGAATTCTTCTCTCTATCAGACACATTAGCTACAGCATGGCGCCGAAGTCCTGCACCCTCTGCGACATTCCGCGTTCCGTCCTTGTGCGCTGCCAAATCGACGAATCAGCGAAATGGCACTTCGTCTGTCCTGGCGCATGTTGGAAGAGTGTCTCTGGAGGCGTAGAGGATGCGAAGGGCTTTGAGGGGCAGTTTCCTTGGTACAGGTACGGCGGCATGGTAGGTGAAAGAACCGAGAGAAACAGTATGATCGTGTTTTGGTTGATGTTTGTTAGTGGAAAGATAGAAGCGCAGACGGGCCGGTTAATGCAAAAAAGCCAAGGAAAGTTAAGGAGAGGCAGAAGAAGGAAGACAAAGCAAGGCAAGAAGGTATTAAAGTTGAGAACGGAGGAGAAGCGAGTGGAGAAGACCTCACAGGCGACTAAGATGCCGCGGGTATATTACAAGATAGAGTCTCCGAGCTCCATCGGTGAGGGTCAAAGCCTGCCGAGGCTTACACGAATTACCGCATACTCTGGAAGGTAAGGCGTATGCTAGGCTTAATAAGGAGGCGGTGACAGGGTATTAATTAGCGCAAAGTGAAGCGATTCTGCCGCTCTACTTAGAAGCACGAACACTAAAGTATATATTAGGAAGTTTAAGGTAGCTTTTCTATAGATTTTCTTATAAAATTCTACTAAAACTATGCTTTATAACGTACTTCTTAAGTTAGCTAGGGTCCTTCCTATTTAAGCCTAGCATACTCCTTACCTTCCAGAGTATGCGGTATGCTTTCATACAGCGCGTGGCTCTGGGGAGGCGGGCTACATGTTGTCCGCTGCACAACGGGATGGTGTTTTATTTAGTTGTCGTTGTCGGAAGGATGCCCCAGCTCAGGCACGGAGACATACACGATGCGCGATGGAAGGGTCACGCTCGGACCCATATACTCCGCTTCATCAAACCTTGCTTCTCGCTACCAACCCTCCTTCCTTCTTCCCCGAACAAGGCCGCCAACGGTAACCACACTCCTTCAGTCCGAGGCTTATGTGAGCGTGCTCTCGATCATGTGGTTTGAAAGCTCGGTCTCCATTGTACCGCGCCCACCTACCGGAACAACTCCAGGATCGCACCCGTGTTCCACGTAGAGTACATTGGCTTCGGCCCTACTAGCACGCCAATATCCCCGCAAAGTTAAGTGGACGATCAAATTGCTGTCCATGTTGTGTGTTCTAGTTTGGGGTATCATCGCCGTTATGCTATGTAGACTAACCGGGGTCCCTATTCTACCTGAATAGAGTGGCAGGGTGGGTTATATAGAGGGAGGGTACCTGCTGTCATCTGGTTGGTATACAATAACTACTTCTCTATATTCTTTGTGGTTGAGAGCTATATCAAGAAAATGTTGTACTCACAGGTTGTTTCCGTGTTGGCCTTCGCTGCCTCAGCCATCGCTGCACCTAGTGGCGATGTCCAGAAACGCGCGCAGACAGTATACCTCGCTGGAGATTCGACCATGGCTCGGGGAAGTGGTGCTTACACTGGTAAATACTCAAGCTTTTAACATCATTCGGTCGATTCTAATATGCTATAGGCTGGGGTGTATACTTCCCATTGTCCGTATCTCTTACCGTCGTCAACAAGGCCATCGGTGGCCGTAGCTCGCGCTCCTACACCCGCGAAGGCCGCTTCGACGAGATCGTCAACCTCGTGAAGCCTAACGACATCGTCATCATCGAGTTCGGTCACAACGATGGAGGATCCCTTTCATCCTCCGACAACGGTCGATCAGTCTGTGGTGGGGCTGGCTCGGAAACATGCCAAACGACCTACAATGGCGTCAAGGAGACTGTACACACTTTCCCGTGGTACCTGACCGAGGCCGGCAAGAAGATTATTGCCAAGGGCGGCAAGGTCATCATGTCGAGCCAGACACCTAACAACCCATGGGAGGGTGGCACTTTCTCGTACGGAGATGGGGGCAGGTTCGTCGGATATGCGAGGGATGTGGCCAAGGCGCTGGGAAGCGATGCTATGTACGTCGACCATGGCGCGTACACTGCAAACTACATGAAGGGCATTGGCAAGGCAGCAACAGACAAGCTGTTCCCTGTGGACCACACGCACACTAGCGCTGAAGGTGCGGATCTCGTGTCCAAGGCGTTCGTCAAGGGACTGCAATGTGGTGGCGGTGGTTTCTTGAAGGGCTTCGTCAAGAACGAGACTAACACGATTCCCGGAACATGTCTTTAAAGCGGAAGCATGCATTCAATGTACATATTAAGCTAGCACTGTCTATAACATGTCATCCGTTTCGCGCAAGCACTCCGCAGCTTCATAGCCTCTATATCCACTGCTTGTTGCCGAAATGAGACACGAATGCGCCGCCATCTCCATTGACCAAGCTCTTGCTTTCAATAACACTCAACACTGCCTTGACAGAATCCTCTGTGTTATCCGGGCCCGTGAAGTGCGGCGCATATTGCCCGAACTTGGCGCCCTGGATCTCGAGCTTCTTCGTTTCTTCTTCGGACACTGTAGACAGTCAGCATGCATGGTTAGACCTGGAATTGAAGATCGACATACGGTTAGCATATAGGCCCGTGTCGACCATACCAGGGCAGACGCCGATAAACAACACGCCGTCATTCTCAAACTCTGCCTGATACTTTGATGTAACCATGTTCATGGCCGCTTTGCTGATCGAGTACGGGCCATTCTCGTAAATGCCGTACTTGATCGCGAGATCATGGTCCGCCATTCCTGAAGAGATGGTGACGACTTTCTTGACGCGTCCCTTGAGAACGAGCGGCATAAAGAGGTTGATGAGGTGGATGTTGCCAAGGACATTGGTGTTCCAGGCTTCATTGATGTCGTCGGTGAGCTTCTTTGGGTCATTGCCGAGGACGCTCAGAGGGTCAAAGATTGACCACCTTGAGATGATGGCAGCATTGGCGATGAGGTAGTCGAGGCTGCCAGATGTTATGGCGGAGGTGGCATCGGCGGCTTTCTGGTGGGTGTGTCAGCCTGTGAAGTAGTATAATAGGGCGAATGGACCTGCCTTCAATGATTCGTAGTCGGTCACGTCGGCCTGGAGGATGTGAATGTTGGGCGTCCGCCATTCTGCTATCTTGGCTTCGGTGTCGGAGGCGTTGCGCACAAGACCAACGACAGTGTTGGCAGGATTACTAGCGAGATTCTTAAGGAAAGCAGCCTGGTCATAGGTCAGCCCGGAGTATTGCAAGCAATAATCAGCTCTATGAACTTACACCAATTCCTCGTGAAACTCCTGTGATAACGTATGAAGACATGCTGTCGGTTTTAAGACTAGTGTGGTGGCTTGCGTAGTAGAGAGGATGTAGATGTTTGGAAAAGTGAACTGAAGATGGATATTGACATCTCTATGTTTATCATTCTGTCCTTCGACTTATATATGCTTTCTATCTCCGCCGAGGCTGCGGCCCACACGTGTAGCACTACAGTCTCGCGTCTGCTTTGGGAAGATTGAGCTGAGCTTGACAGTCTATGGAATAGCGCCACTCGCGGATTTTGACCTCAGGTCCAGACTCAAACTCTTCCAAGACGGAGCATGATTGGCCCATGATGACTGAACGTGCTTTGGAAGACATCGCTAAGCCTAGTCCTTGGTCCGAAGTAGTGCAAGTGTAACATGGTGAATGTTCCTTGACACAGCGACGCATATGTTTGGAAGAGCTTACAAATATCAACTCCGTCTGCGGACACCGGAACGACTGATTAGCCGCTGATAAATACAGGCTTTGTGTCGTGATGAGATCCAAGCGGCAGGATGGAGTTAGCGTGAAAGTGGGGCAGATCTCGCGGTTTTGTGCCTCGCAACCGCATCGGGTCAAGCCAAGCTTCCTTCGGCTTAGAACAACCCCTTCTTGTCACTTCATAGGCACCACTTCCTTCTACGCCATTCTCCTCACACTAAGCTGTGCCTAAAGCCGGGTCTCCGCGATATATTTTAAAGATGTATTCGCGGATCAAGGTTTCTCGCGGATTTGTGCCTCACATCCTCTTTGGTGTTCAGCCGCACTCGACTCCTGGATGATGGCGCTCAAAGGCTGTTGGACTTGTAAAGGTTGGTAATACGATGCTTCATAGGGCAAGAGCTTGACCGCTTATCAAGACTATAGAGAGAAAGGTCTCATGCGACAAGACAATTCCCACATGCCTCCGTTGCACGAAATCGAGGCGAGAGTGTTCAGGTTATGGAGTACGCCTCACGTGGCCGAAAGAAGGTCGCAGTCGTGCCTTGGCCGCTAGAGCGCGTCCGGATACCAATCACGCTGTTCTGAATCGAAGAACTTTGCATTGGATCAATGTTGTGCTGACAGATGTGCGGTTGCATCTTGCAACAAATAGAGTGCTACGCGAGGGTAAGAGATTTATGAATCCAGGGAATGGGCGCTGCGAAAACTAAACAATATCTACAGGAAGCGACAGTATGACGCGAGAACAGCTCATCTTGCCTAACATGACGGATTTGAGGCCTTCTCCACCAGATCACGTGGCGACTGGAGATATGGAATTGGTCAAATACTGTAAGTACTTGCACGAATTTCACAACAACTTTGCTGCTCACACTTCACAGTCGACTCTGTAGTGATACACTTGCTTCCTGCACTATCCATCGACCGGAAGAAGCTTAGCTTTCTCATCATCCGCTCGGCTCTGTATGGTAGCTCACAGTCATCGAAGGCCGTTTATCAAGCTATGCTTGCTCTAGCAGCTTACCATCGAGGTGACGACCTTGCCACGGTGAAAAGGTTGAAGAGTGCAGCATTGCGGAATCTCATAATCGACACCGATCCAACTATGTGTCAAGGTATTCAGCATGTCGCCGCAAATTTACTACTCTGCGTGCTAGGTGTATGTATTCATCAATGTCACCATTGAGACTCAGCTAAATCATCCAAGCTACAGCAGATGTTCAATAGGTATGATTACTGCCATTCCGACTGGGTAGGTTATCTTGTGGGAAGCAAGAAAGTACTCGAAGCGATCAATAAAGCTGAACATGTCGTTGGAAGCGACGCATCAATCGTTCTCGGCTGGGTCTACTACTTCGACGTCATGGCGCGTTTCTCATTTCGACATTGGCGTACCGAGCAGTTGAAAGCCCATGTTGAGAGTCTAGGCTTCGATCCAGGCGGCTCGAAGGTATGCGCCTTACAATTTATTCTGGCCCAGTCATCGTTCATACATGGCGTCCCCGGCATTTCCGTTCATGCCCATCCAGTTGTTCAGATCATCGCCGAGGTGTCGGCAATTGGGTTATATTCGTACGCTCCGGGCTACTTCTCGACTGAATATCAGCAGCACCTGGATGAGTTACACTTGAAGTTAGAAAGCGTCTCCACGACTCCAGTTGGACTGGAAGAATCATCAAACGTGATTGGCCATGAAGAAAACCTTCTCGAACTCGTTCGTATAGCCGGCCTCATCTACCTCGAGCGTGTGTCCCGAAACTTCTCTGGTCAATCCAGCAAGCTGGAATCCTGGATCAGAACGGCGCTGTCAATTCTTGCTAGAATGGATTCATGCTTGTCTCCTTTCGCGCTCTTCTTCATTGGCTGCGAACTTGCTGATGACGCAGACCGACTGGTAATCCTCGATCTCTTTGCCAGAATCGAGAAAAGAGCGCATATGAACAGCTTCTTGGAGGTCAAGTCGCTGATCCAGACTGCTTGGAATCAACAGGACCTTGCGGAAGGTGAGCTGGAATACATCCACAAGCTCAATCTGGTGATGAGTTCGAGGGATGTCGTACCCAGCCTTATTTGATCCTGGAGTCATCACTACACTCAAGACGCCGCACATGTCATGAGCTTCTTACGCGGAGGCTGAAAATGAAAGCAATCAATATTAATCTTGGGACTTGATGAAAAGAAGCCCGCGGTCAGTGGCAAATAGCAGCGACATTAACTGAAAGCATTTATGCAATATCAAGTGATAGCGAGCAATACAAGAGCGGGTATTAGATACGAGACAAAACATTCATGTATCTTGCGAATATCCCCTCCCTATAGCTTGCCACTCTCCAACGCCCTCCTGACCCCCTCCAATTCCTCCACAACAACCTGATGATCATCCCACTGCTTCAATCCACTAACCACGCACACCGCAACCATCGTCTCACACCCTTTAACATAAATCGGCACCCCACCCCCATGAATCGCATACTCATTCGCCGTCGCCCCCAGCCCCAATTTCTTCGCAAAAGCCTCTTCATCGCCGCCGAACTTGTTGTGTAGCGCCCACGTGCTGCATCCAAACCGGATTACCGCTTTGCGCTTACGGGCGATCCAGAACGAGTTGTCGAGCTGCGTGCCGGAGTGAGTTACCTAGATCAGCCGTCAATCCCCACACTTTTTCCCTTGCATACTCGGGCATAGATTTCGATCGTGGTCACATGATATCGTGGACAAACTCACAGCGTGGAAAAGAACGTGTCCCGGCTCACTGATCGTCGAAATATGCACAACCGTCGGCTTGTCGAAAGCCAGCAGGCGCGTTCGTAGCGCGCATCCTAGTTGAAATGCGACGGCTGCGTTCCAGGATGGGAGGGTGTTGGCGCGCTCCTGGTCTGCGATGGCATCGAGAGCGCGCGGGGCTTCGGCGATGGGCTTGTGTTTGGGGATGAGGGAGTCTTGGGTTGCCATTTTTTTAATGTTGGATAGTTGGAAGTTTATGGAGGGGTTTGATCGCGGTTTCGTTGCGGGTGGATGGAGTTTTAATGGTTCCCACTTGGGGTGCTGGAAGCTTGCCAAACTGTTGAGATTTCCTAGTTGGGCTAGATGCTGAACTAGACCGAGATTCAAGAGTGGGTCGTCGTGGTAGGTGGTGAGTACTGGAGGTGTGAAATGGACGTGTGCGACATAGGATATGCGAAGTTCGATAAGATGCATGTTTCACGAAAAGGCGAATATGATGTTGCGTAGTGCTTTTTATGTCATTACTCATCAATTACTACACTCCAGCACTGTTGTACAATTTCTTTTCTCTTCTTCAGTGTATTATAGTCGGCCCAATCGTCAGACTCTATGTACAAAAATATCCTCGTGGTATTGATATTAAGGTTGGCGATTGGCTTAGCCGGCCTGGTAGAGTCCAAGAGCAACGACGTGGGGGTTGATCATGCTCAAGTTGAATGGGGTCAAGAACAGGTCCGAGTCGGTAAGCGCAATGAACATGGTGTCGTTGGCCATTGGGTCGCCCTGGTAAACCTCGCCAGCAGGCTGGTAGGTGAAACCAGAGTTGTTGCCAGTAATCTCGAGAGGAGTGTAGGTCAAGTTGAGCTGGTTAACCCATGCGACGAACTTAGGTGCACCGGCAGAGGTGGAGGTCACGTAGGAGTTATTGGGTCCAACAGCCTGTCCTGGCAACTCCCAGGTCAAGTTAAGGAGCTTGCCGGGGAAAGAAAGAGGTTCGGAGCGGTTGCGAGCAATGCCAGGGGAACAAGAGTAGCCGGGATGCTCAGTCGCGTTGATGTTGACGCAGCTCTCATCTTCAGCAATGGTCGAGTCACTGGGGTCAGCGATGCGATTTCCGGAGACCTCATTGGGTTTTGTGTCATTGGGAGAGATGCGATTGGGGTTGGCCTGGTTGTTGATGTGCAGGACCGGGAAATTCTGCCATGCGAGACGAGTGGTGTTCTCTGGGCATGAGCTAATGTATGGCGCAAGATATGTCCAGGCCCATGACTGGGGGATACCAGCCTCGAACCACACTGGCTGCGGTGGGAGACCGAGCATCTGGCGGAAAGAGATTTGCTGGCGAGCCTCGGTAGCAATTGACTGAGAGAGAAGTTGACCAACCTCCCGGGAGTCGAGGTGGTTGATGAATCCCCAGACACCAGACTCACCCCAGCGGGTGAGCTTCTGGTTAAAGTCGATGAACTCGCGCACCGTACGGAAGGGGTAGTCGTATGTGCACTGGGGAGCAGCTGTCTCACCAAGCATGTTTGTCAAAAGGGTGGCGTGGCCGGTCTCTTGGATAGCCATGAAGGCAATGTACGCGCGGTCCTCAGCAGTGAGGCCAGCGTCGAGGAAATCTTGCTCGGAGAAGACCGCAAGACCGTTGTTGAACAAGTCAAGCTCGATCCATTCTTGGTAGAGACCGAGCTGAATAGACTCGTAGTCGAAGTCACTGTTCACCTGGTAACGAGGCTCGGTGCCGTTGGTGCCGAGACCACCAGCTGGCGTGTAAGGAATAGGCATGGGGTTCTGCGGTAGACCGTTGGTGTTGTAGTAGGTGGCAGTGGGCGCCGGGCCAAGAGGCTCAATAGCAGTTCCCAAAGTCGCTGGTGCCTGTGCAGCTCCAGTGACAGTGGCTTGGCCAGAGTATGGTCCATGGCTGGTTGCGCCTGTAACATCTGAACTCCTACGGGGAGGAGCTGATCCAGGAGTGGTGGGCTTGGCCTGCGCAGTTGTTAGATTCGAAGCATTACAACGGACAAGGGTGCGCCCACAGGAATCTGAGAAGCCTCGCCAAATGAGGTGGCAATTGACCCGACTGGGTCAGACACCGAGAAGCTGGCATCCGCGTTGGTGTAGCCAGCTACCTGGGGCGCAGGAGCAGCAGCAGCAAGCGCCGCGAGTACCGTGGAGGTGAATGCAATCTTGGTCAACATCTCGAAAGTGACTGAACGCGTTCGGGATGGGATGGGACTCATGTGAGGGCAACGCGACTGAGTATTTAAGGGCGAGCCATTTGCACCACGCGCTACTGCGACTGCTTACACCTCGATGACAACCAACATTTCGCTACCACCTAGGAAAAGGTCAATTGCTATGATTTCATGACTGACCCAAGGCGGCAGTGACACTACAGGCATGGAGAAGCTAGCCACGACATGGTATTCTCAGAATCGCGGTCGGAGAGACGTGGCGAGCGAATCACAAGTGCAGCAACAAGCTTTGGGTCCATTGAAAAGTCCTGGGGTCTGTGCGAACGCGTAGTAGCAAGGTCTGTTTCTCCTCGTCTGCCGATTTCAAGTACGTGACGTCGTCTTGACATAGTGGAGCCGTCGAGGTTTGAGCCGCGCTAGACCCTGTCGGTGTAATGATCCGCCTTGTGACTGGCACTCGACTGAAGTCGCACGCTTCGGCGAGCTCGGATGGTTTGCTTTGAGACGCTTTGCCGCACAAAGAACTTTCTTGCTGAGCAATTCGACCACGCTCGCCTCCCGCCTCCACGGGCCAACGTCGCGTAACCTCAGATACCTTGGCCGTTAGCCCATGCATAACCCCGATTGATGCAGGTACAGGTCGGCGTATACTCGTGGGTATCGTGTATGATTTGGAGATACTACTTTCACTCTGATGCTACAGGCAGAGGGCGAAATTTGGAGATCGAACGGATCTCTGAGATTGCTTGACTGTTGAGTTTCGACTTGACATCAGATCAACGGCCAAGCGAGGCGGGCGGCAAAAACGTTAGCGCGTAATTTTAGCGGTGATGTAATCGTTGCGTTGAATGTTGCCTCATCACGCTGTCACGGGAATTGAACGTGCTAGAGATGTGAACGATAGTCCGTGCTGTCGGAGTGATTTTCATTGATTATCGCATGGCTGTCCCAGGTTCACAGGAGAAGGATTCAGCCGGCCAAATGGATGGAGAACGATGCGACATGCGACGTGGGCATTGGAAGAGAGAAAAAAGTAAGCCAGAAGCTCACGCATATTGACTCTCGGCTCCCGGTTAAGCTACTTCGCGCGAGCCATTGGGCCCCAGTTCTCGCGTGGCGCCAATTGGTAGCGGACATACTTGCCTCTGTCGGCATCTTTGCCCAGTTTCTCATCGAGATTGACATGGAAGTCAGAACCCAGATACGCAAAAGGAACAATCTTCTCTGCCGGTGGTGCCTCCACATTGGTACTGCTTCCGTTGCGTTGCGCTTCTTGCGCGTCGCCCACAGAATTCGCAGAGACTTCGGTTGGCTCCTTCGGGCCTCCACCAGTGAAGAGTCCTTCGGCGTTGGTCTTGCCCAGGATAGTAAGCCCTGCACTAGCCTTCTTTGGCCCATTTTTGAGTGGTGCCCGTTGCCGAACCCACTCGAGCATAATGTGCCATATATCCTTCCACTGTGCATCGGTTTTGATAGACCCAGGCTTACAATGGCTCATCGACACTCTGAAGCCAGCGTGACGTAGGGCTCCACGCAGAGGTGCGAGCGGCGGGGCTGAACAGTGCAAAACCCTTGCGACGGAACTGGGAATGAAGAAGAAAGGATGGTGATCGACTTCCGCTGGATCGGCTTTTGGTATTAGCGGATCCAAGACCTTTGTATCTTTTCCGCCGTTTGCTTTGTCTCGTTTGGCCCCAAAAGTGATTTCCTCCAAGGCTGTATGCAGCATGCCTTCAATGCGATCCATTGTCGGGTAGGTCGCACGGTCGACGTCGTTTAGCTGCGCTAACATCCGTTCGATAAATCCCACGTTGTGCAGCGGGCCGCCATACATTGGGCCGGACAAGTGGGTCTTGAAGCCGCAATGCCGGCAGTGCTCATCGGTGGTTGGGGCGGCCGCAAAGGTATGCTTGTAGAACTTGTCGCCATTCTTGTTGTGAGTGATTTTATTTCGCGCGAGGAACTGCGTGGTCCATGAGCCACAGCCGCTGTCACAGTGATACACAACCATTGTCTTGCCAGCAAGCATCTTGACATCCTCCGGGGACTTGCGTATTCGCACAAATACACGGATGTAGTAGTCGATCGATAAGGAAAGGAGTGGCTCAATGGCCATGCCATAGCGCCCCGCGGAGGAAGCTATCGCATGCAATAACAATCGAAGACCGCCCTCGTGGCAGGGTTCTCCTTTTAGTGGCAGACCACCATATTGCGAATAGGTCTTCTCAAGATAGCCATGGGACGCGAAAATGGCGGAATCGGTACAAGTGACACATAGCAGACCGTCACTGTTGATAGCTTGAATCGCGGAATCAAGAAAGGGGGCTGCGGTGCCATAAGGATCGAGGTCAATGACATCGTAGCCGTTCTTGTCGCAGTAGCTGTACATGTAGGCAATGGCGTTACCAGTCTTGGCTGTGATGGTGTCTTCCAGCTTGTTATGCTTGACGTTCAGCTTGATAGAGTCGACCGCCTTCTGGGACATGTCGTTCGCCGTAACACTTGTTGCGAACGGTATTTCTTTGGCGTATCGCAGAGCCCGGAGGCCAGTCGCAGATAGCGCGTCGAGAATGTTAAAGGGCGGTCTCCATGCCTCACGTGTCTGAGTAGACTTGGATGCAGCGTCTGGCACTCCGTTGGCGCCCTCCTCTTCAGCATCTCCGTTCTCAGCGACCTTTTGCTTTTTGACGGGTGCTGCGTCACTATCAGCAGCGCTCTCATCTAGCTTACGCTTCTTCGATGCGGCTTCATCTGCCGCGGGAGCCTCGTCTGCCGTTGTAGCTTCAGCTACCGCAGGAACCTCATCTGCCGCAGAAGCGCCATTGGGAGCCTCTTCCGCCACAGTCTTCTCCTGCTTCCTCTGTCTCTTCCTCTCACTTTTCTTCTTGAGCTGCTCATGTTTCACGGTCTTCCGCTGTATTATGTCCTGTCCAAAAGTCTTGATCGCAAGAACGCTCAGGTCGCGATTGAACTGTTGTATGGGATTGTAGAAGACTTGTTGCCGTTGCGTCTCCTCCTTGGTCATCTTCGGATCTTGAGAAGTAGGTATGCCATGTGGCACGAGGATATGTGCCAATCCTTCTTGGATGGTCGTGTACACCTTCTCGTCGTGGGTGATCGTCTGACCAGCGCGCGGCGTGGCATCGATAGTGGAGGGCGCATCGGCCATGGGGGTATCTGTGGTAGCCATAATAGGTGAGGTATTGAAGGCGCGTGTGGTAATGCTACTGGTAGCCCATAGTTTGCGGGGAAATGGTCGATAGAGTCGCGAGACACATAGCCCACATAGGGTGGGTATAGAGGCTGCCAGATTCGATAAAGGTACTTTTGTACTTCCAAGATATGTCTGCGTGGTTGCTGAGCGCGAACCCGAGTCAAGCTTGAAGCTGTCGCGTCGCGAACCACCTCTCAAAATTTTGGCCGCGGTTTAAGCTTATTTCTTAGCGCCTTGGGGCTCTTCCCCGCGGTACGACAACCATCCCCCTACCTCAACAGGCGATCAATCCTGCAACACCCAGCGATGATCAATTTGCTTCTGAGGAGCATGCCAACACTAGTAAAACCGTTTGTATCGCAAGTTTACCGCAGAAATCTAGATGCAAGCCTTCGGCACCAAGGCCAATGGGTGGGTGGATGCCTAAAGATAGCGCAGTCAGACGCGTCTCGTCTCACAGCCCCCTTGTACATACAAAGAGGTCCAAGTACTGTCTTTCCTGCTCCAAGCATTTCTAGTCAATCTCTCGCTTTCTCTTTCAAAGCTTTCCCTGTCGTACAGCGTCACAACCTCTTAAAGCTGTGACTGTAAAATCCAGTCAATATGGGCACAGCCACGCCACCAGCGTATCGGGACGACCCCGATGCCGTCTCCCTGCACACGACACCCGACGACTACAGCTACGACGATGCGCCAGAAACCTTAGGGCTTCCACCTTCTTACGCCGACAGCGAAGCGAGCAATGCCCCAATCTCAGCGCCCATACGCCATGTCCCACCTCCATCCACTCGAACGAACCACGACAACCCCGCATTCAAGAACGGGAAGCCCGTTGTTTGCGAAACGGAAACCATCATGGATCCCAAGCTAGACACTGATCCTGATGTCCTTGAGCATACGATATGCCATGCCGGAAATGACATGCCAACGCCATACATCTACATAATGGGCACACACAAGGAGACGGTGAAGCGCGGCGACAAGAAGGAAACACATCACGTTACCGACTTCCGCATCGTGGTGAACATACAGCGATACATAAATCCCGTCCACGGTTCATCCTATGTTCCGTCCGTAGCCGTTACAACAGTCGAGAACGGCGAGAAAACACACAGAGGCACCATCATGAAATGCCGTGCGCCAGGCGCCAAGCAAGACATCGAGGTCGGCACGCCCAAGCCGACACTGAAAGAATGGTGCCATCGATACTGTGCGTCACCCAGGATGTTGAGGATCTTCCGGCTACAGCGTCCCGTAACTGGCTTGGACCAGCAATATCTGAAAAACCGCATCGCAGGCCTGATATCATCGGCAAACTACCGCGGTCACGTCAGCGTCACATTCCCCATCGAGGACCGCTATCTCGACATCTACACCAGCAACAAGATCAACGAATGGAGGCTGAAGACATGGGTATGTTGGATCTTCTACCTCACGTTCCTCTGGATCTTCACGTGGCCGTATCTCTTCTTCATGACGAAGCGATATGCCGTGGTAAGAGCCGAGTGGCCATTCTCGGTTATTAAGGACGATGGGACGAAGAAGTACACGACTATCAGTGAGGAGCAGTGGTTTGACAAGTGGAAAGTTGGTGTACGTAGGCTGGTACTGGACAGGTATCAAGGCGAGGCGACGGAGGAGGTGATGCAGGGCGTCATGGCGAGGCCCCAAGACCCGCCTATGCCGAATACTATCCGCACGGGGCATGCGGGAATTGACAGCGCGGTAGGTGTGCTGACGCAGGGCTTTCAGGTCGCGCGGGCGATTCAGAATGGAGGCAATGTTGGGAGAGGGTTGCAGGGTGGTTGGGGTTATGATACTTGAAAGAGGGAACTATTTCCCGACGATTGCGTTCTACTACATCCTGCAGCAGTCTGATGTCCCCTGATCTACATTACAAACAAGCTGTCCCAGTTTTCACAGTCCTGTCCTGCCTCTAAATGCTGTTCATTGATAGGACATCTCGATACCCACTCTCTCATCTCCTTTTTCTCCTGAATGAACGTCTGTCTGCCTCTCCAGCGCTGATATGCGAGTCTCCATGACCGTCTTGTCCGCAATGAGCGCTGCGTTATCCTTGTCCAGCTTCGATAAACGAGTCTCCATCTCTTTTGTCTCCTTACTTCGTGCCTTTTTTTCCTTGTCCAGGGTTGATATTCGAGTTTCCATCCTCTTCTTCCCAAGAACGAATGTTGCATTAGTCTTCTCCAGACTTGATATCCGTGTCTCCATCTCCCTCTTCCCCTCGATGAGCGTCGTATTTTCCATATCCAGCTTTAACACCTGAGTCTCTGTGTCCTTCTTTTCCTCAACGAGCCTCGCGTTGTCCTTGTCCAAGCCAGATATCCGAGTCTCCAACTTCTTCTCTTTTTCCTGCTGTGTCTCTCTGTCCTTCTCCAGAGCTGTCACACGCTCCTGCAGTTGCAATCGCTGTTCCTCGCTATGCCGAAGGCTCCCTCCCAATATCTTAATATTGTCCATGTCGCACACCTTATCTGCTCGAAGTGTCGCGTTCTCTTTTATAACCTCGAGCCTTTCGCCAATCCGCTTTGAGTTAGAAGCAGTGAGTTCGGCACGAACCTGCCACAGGACGGAGTTTTCCTTCTCCTTTGTGGCGAGAGAAGCAGTGAGCTCGGAATTCTTCTTCCACACTAGGGCAACACGTTCGGAGGAGTCTTCGTTGCGTTTTGCAAGCAAGGCGTTGTCGCGATAGAGCTGATCCCATTTCTCGCTTTGAGTGCTTTCGCATTGAATCAGCTGACAATCGGTCTGATCTTGGGTACTGCTGTATTCGCTTAGTAATAACACAGTGGGCTGTGCTGGCGTGCGTAGGTACTGACGTGGTGGATCTTTGATCGACTTCCTCTTGTGCGAGCATAGTTCCGGGATTTTTTTTGCTAATGCTCGTGGTCTCAGGTATGGCGGCATTGTTATCCTTGCAAGACTTCTTCGATTCAGGTAGGTCGCATTGCGGAGCTTTCCTTTTAAGATATGATCGACTTGGGTCGTTGCTTCAATTGTATGCAGAAGTCATGGTGCAAGTCAAGTGCACTCAAAGAAGTATCTAATGAATAGTGTGAAGCAATGGATAGTCAATACTTATATTCCGGTGTCCGAAAAGCTCGCGCAATTGTCTCAGACATGTCTTGATGCGCCCAAACAAGGCGTGTTTGCCAGCACACTTCTCTCCCCTTTGTTCACATTGCTAAGTTTGCACTCTATCAATGCATTTTCGTACTCCTTAAAGCTTACATGCAAGCCTACCTTGTTACAGCAAACTTTTCGATCCGGATGTCCGCTCTAGGTGCTCTGGGCGTTGATGGTATGTTTTCGAGGTGGTCCACTCCATGTATCCCACAGCGCACAGAATGGCACCCACCTTGCATGTTTGCTTCCGAGGTTTAAGGCCTTGTCTGGACCTTATAGCAACCCCTACCATACCTCATAGCTTCACAGTTCACAATTCATGGCCATAACGAGCAACCTTCCCCACTGACGTTGCCAATGACATCCGCCGTTGACACCACTCGATTGACGTCTCCTACCAAAACCGAGAAGATCGCAGCGCCCAGAGTGAGAGCAATGAACTCTCTGTATTATGCTTGAATGAGACGAAAGATTTGACTGGTGAGTACTCGATTTCCATAGCTTTCATCTAGATCACTCGTACTAACTTCGACAGCGCCGCCGAGGAGCAAATTCAGTCATCTAGAGTGCAGGGCACCCACCTATCCCGATACCGTGGGTTCTCTCACGGTTGATGAGATTCTCAATCTTCATGGGCATCGCGACGACGCGTTTGTGCGAGCAGACGCTTGCAAGGCCAAGGCCAGTGAGTTGAAAAGCGAACGCGATAAGCTCAAGCAGCGCTTGGAATCCCTAGAGAGGCGACTCAAATGCTCGGGAGAACGCACTCAAGTCCAGAGTGAATGCACTCGAAGCAGCTGCAAATGGATGCGATGAACAGATAGTAAGTTTCCACTGGACAATTCTCTTGATCCATTCTAACTTGCTTGTAAAGACGCAATTGTCGGGCAAGCTTTTAGAAGCTGCAAAGACCAATATCAACGCCAATGGAGATAATTGCCAATGTTATCGATGACCTGTCCAATCGTCTAGAATCACAAAGCAGTTCACACAAACGTACACTGGAGGTGGCACATGCGGCACTCTTAGAGTCTGCTAAACAGAAGGCCGCACGAGCACTTATATTCGCACCTGTGGCGTCGGTAGAGGCTCGCAGATCATACAGATGTAGCTGCACTCTGCCCTTCCCCCTCCAGAGCGAGATATGAAGTTTCCCCATGGACGCTAAGGATTGGTGACAGACAGTGATGGTGGAGGCAAATATAGAGAGATGGAATAAAACCTCACGTGCAAACAATGAAGACATGACTTCGTGAACAATCTTGTCCCAGCCAACTTAGTCGAAACTCGATGGCATATATCGATGGTACTTTCTTGAGATGACCCACTTCGCGCGTCCCGAGTTGCACAGAATGCCACCCACTTATCAATAATCGTGCAGTACCACTACTTCAAAGTCAGCATTCACAATCCATCACTAAACCCCGACTACTACTATGAGACCATCGACCCAGAGCGCGGCAACCCTTCTGGCGAGGTGTCTCTCTTCGACCTCCCCGGTCTTAATGATCTGAGTGATCATCTTCAAACGATCAAATTCAAAGGAATACATTGCAATGGCAAAAAGCTAGTCAAGTTCGTTAAGAGCAGAGATGTCAACAATCAAGCCTTAACAAGCCAAACAATTAAGCTATTAACTTACCGTCGGCTCTAACAATTAAGCTGTTCACATAGTAATTGCCAAGCCAATTAAGCCTCCGGAGGGAGGCTTGATTGATAGCTTGCAAGCGCTTATTAGGGCACGTGCACGATGCAGAGAGGGGTATAAAGGGGCGTAAAAGAGCAGGAAGAGAGCA
>Ga0265780_10002993_pt1 | contig 22529 bp, 18 predicted proteins | sample P1T30metagenome_FD_192432 | JGI IMG/M metagenome (GOLD analysis project Ga0265780, IMG submission 192432) | Plant litter microbial communities from East Loma Ridge, Irvine, California - P1 T30 | ecosystem: Environmental > Terrestrial > Plant litter > Unclassified | place: USA: California...
TCGGTGATCGGGAAGGACAGCAGGCCGTGCGAAAGGACTTTTTGAAGCTCGAGCGGTTGCATGTTACGGGTCTCCAGGACAGTTATTGATGGAATACAGCGTTAAGTTGTATGTCATCGTACAACCTGAATCACGACCGGGCAAGCAAAATGTTGAGATATTTTTAGTTGATCCGGGATTCGATGCGGCGCTGGGCCTGCACCAGGCGTTCGCGGCTGTTGGACAGGTGGGTGCGCATCGCAGCGCGCGCCGCTTCCGGATCGCGCCGTTCGATGGCGCGGTAGATGTCGTCGTGTTCGCGGCTGACACGCTCGTTGAAATTGGCCGGTTTGTCCTGCTCCAGTTCCACCGTATTGAGGCGCGCACGCGGGATGATGGCGTTGCCCAGCTGGGCCAGGATGTCGGCGAAATAGCGGTTGCCGGTGGCCTGCGCGATCAGGAGGTGGAAGCGCTTGTCGGCCTCCGCCGCCGAGCGTCCGACCGCCATCGCCTCGTGCATTTCATTCAGGGCCGCGCCCAGCTCCACGACTGTCTCGTCGCTGCGGCGCACGGCTGCGAGACCGGCGGTCTCGGTCTCCACGCCGATGCGCAGTTCGAGGATCGAGAGCACGTCGCGCAGGGTCAATATGCTCTCGGCGTCGATGCCCAGGCCGGACTGTGGCGCAGGCTCCAGCACGAAGGTGCCGATGCCGTGGCGCGTTTGCACCAGGCCCGAGGCCTGCAGGTGCGAGATCGCCTCGCGCACCACGGTGCGGCTGACGCCATGCTGCGCCATCATCGACGATTCGGTCGGCAGCTTCTCGCCCGGCTTGAGCAGCCCCTGGCGAATGCTGCTGCTGATCTGTTCGACGACGCCCTGGGCGAGATTGCGGGGCTTGCGTGGCGTGGGGATCATGGCGGAGTTTAGGATGAGAAGGGATAAGACAATTATATATCATTGCAAGATGTCTGACGTCTTACAACAAGACGTCTTGTCTTGACGTTCCGGCCTGACCACTTGATAAACTGGTCAGGCCAAAATAGAATCGGTCGAAAAACCAGGAGACTGCCCATGCCCCGCCTTGCCCTATCCCTTCTATCCCTGCTGCTGGCCGCCCACGCGCATGCAGCGCCTGCCCTGCCCGACCGCATCATCCTGGTCGGCGATTCGACCATGGCCAGCACCACCGGCTACGGGGACGCCCTGTGCGCCCGCTTCACGCCGGATATCGCCTGCCTGAACCTGGCGCGCGGCGGCCGCAGCTCGGGGAGCTTCCGGGCCGAGGGCCGCTGGGACGAGGTGACCAGGCTGCTGCAGAACGGCGCAGCCTTCCGCAAGACCTATGTGCTGATCCAGTTCGGCCACAACGACCAGCCGGGCAAACCGGGACGCTCGACCGACTTCGTCACGGAGTTCCCCGCCAATATGAAGCGCTATGTGGAAGAGGCCCGCGCGCTGGGCGCCGAACCGGTGCTGGTCACGCCCCTGACCCGCCGCAGCTTCAAGGACGGCTACGTCCACAACGACCTCGCCCCCTGGGCCGGCACGGTGCGCGACATCGCGCGCGCGACAAAAACGCCGCTGGCCGACCTCAACGCGCGCTCGCTGGCCGCCGTGCAGGCCATGGGGCCGAAGGAAGCCGACAAGCTCGCACGCACTGGCGCCAACTTCGACTACACCCACCTGGGACCGCAGGGCGCCGAACGCTTCGCCGCCATCATGGCGACGGAGCTGGCACGCACGGTGCCGGCGATGGCCGCGGACATGCGAGGTGCACGTTGAACCCGCGCGCCACCCTCCTCGCGCTGGCGCTGGCCGGCGCCTTCGGCCAGGCCTTCGCCGCACCGGTCGCGCTGACCGAACGCCAGCACGCACCGTCCGACGGCTGGGCCGCGCATGACGGCGGCACCCGCGGCGGCGCGCTCGCCAGGCCGGAGCACGTGTTCACGGTGCGCGACCGCGCCGGCTTGCTGGCCGCACTCGGCGCGCAAGCCCCCGCCCGCATCGTGCGCGTGGCCGCCACCATCGACATGAGCGAAGGCCGCGCCTTCGCCACTACCCAGGACCAGGCGCAGCGCGGCGTGGTCCGCATCCCCTCGCACACCACGCTGATCGGCGTGGCGCCCGGCGCTGGCTTCATCAACGGCTCGCTGAGCGTGGCGAACGCCGAACAGGTCGTCATCCGCAACCTGGCGATCCGCAACCCGTGCGACGTCGGCCCGCGCTGGGATCCGAAAGATGGGTCCAAGGGCAACTGGAACTCCTCGTTCGACGGCATCACCGTATCCGCCTCGCACCACGTCTGGATCGACCACAACAGCTTCACCGACGCCCCCGATACCGACGACAGGCAGCCGGTCGAAAACGGCAAGCTGAAACAGTGCCACGACGGCGCCCTCGACATCAACGGCGGCGCGGACTTCGTCAGCGTGACGTACAACCGCTTCGGCCAGCACGAGAAGAACATGCTGATCGGCTCGGGCGACCGCTTCACGGGCGATGCCGGACACCTGCGCATCACGCTCAAGGCCAACCTGTTCGAGCACGTCGCCGAACGTGCGCCGCGCGTGCGCTACGGCCAGGTGCACCTGCTGAACAACTACTACGTGGGCGACCGCAAGCACCCGGTCTACGCCCACGGCTACAGCATCGGCGTGGCGCATGCCTCGCACGTCATCTCCAGCGCCAACGCCTTCGACATCCAGGGCGCCACCGCCTGCACGCAGATCGTGCGCGACCCGGCGTCCAGTCCCGGCGTCTTCAACGACAGCGGCTCGCTGCTGAATGGTCAGGCCCTGCAGGATTGCCCCTTCGGCGGCGACGTCGGCTGGCGCGTGCCCTACCGTTTCACCGCCCTGCCGGCGACCGAGGTGTCGCGCCACGTGCTGGACAACGCCGGCCCGCAAGCGCTACAGGGCGAATCCGACGGCTTCGCCGAAGCGCGCATCGTGCCGGGCAAGGGTGAGCCTTTCGTCCTGCGTGCACGCCAGGATGCGAATGGCGACTGGCAGGGTGCGAGCATGAAGCTATCCGACGACGGCAAGGTGCTGCACATCGAGCTGCTGGAGTCGCGCGGCGGCGAACTGAAACGGATCAAACAGGTGCGCCGCAACGCGTCGCCAAGCGGCGTGCCGGTGGTGCTGCGCTTCGCGGCCGAGCCGTCGGCCGGCCCGAACGTGAAGGGTCCGTCGCTGTCGGTCTCCGTGGACGGCGACCGCGCCACCTGGCTGCTCGCGAGCGCCATGCCGGCCGTGCAGCCGGTCGGCTGGGAGACGGGCGCCAACACCCTGCTCGACCTGCGCAGCGGCCCGGCAGGCCTGCCCGAACGCGTGACCGTGCACGTCGGCGCCGACCGCATCGCCATGCAGGCGGGCGACGCGCCGGAAGCGATCCGTCTCGGCGGCGCACCCGTCGTCCGGGCGGAACCTGCCGATCCGCGCATCGCCACGGTCGAAGCACGCGAGGGCAGCCTGCGCGTGACGCCGCTGGCGGCGGGACGCACCACCGTCACCGTGCGCAGCGTCGACGATCCGTGGGCGCAGGCGATCTTCACGGTCGACGTGCAGACGCCATTCGTCGCGCCAGCCAGGGCCACCGTCCCCACTGCCGCCATCGCCCATCCGGCGCCGGGCGCACGGGGCGTGCCGCCCGATGCGCCGCTGCGTCTGGTGTTCGAGCAGGCGCCCGTGCTGGGCGACGAGGGCAGCGTGCGCGTCTACCGCAAGCGCGACGGGGTCCAGGTCGCCGTGGTCCGCCCCGGCGAAACCATCACCGCGCTCGGCCCCCAGGGACGCCAGCGCCTGGTGCGCCAGAATGCGATCAAGGTGGTCGGCAAGGAGCTCTACGTGCGCATGCCGCAGCCGCTCGCCTACGGCGAAGAATATGAGGCCGTGATCGACCAGCGCCTGGTGCGCGTCGATGGATTCAAGGGCGCGCGCTGGTCCTTCCGCACCACGCCGTACACGCCGGTCGGCGACAGCATCACGGTGGACGACGACGGCCGCGCCGACTTCCGCACCGTGCAGGGCGCGCTCGATTTCGCCATGGGCCTGCCGCGCGACAAGGCCGTGACGGTCAACGTGCGCGACGGCGTCTATCCGGAGATCCTCTACCTCCGGGACAAGGACAACGTCAGCCTGCGCGGCCAGAGCCGCGAGTCGACCATCATCCGCGCCGCCAATAGCGATACCCGCAACCCGGGCTCGGGCACCGGCCAGCTCGATGGCACACCGGGCTTCTCGGGCGGCCGCTCGCTGTTCCTGGCCCAGGACGTGGACATGCTGGAGATCCGCGACATCGCCCTGCATAACAGCACCTTGCGCAGCGATGGCCACTCGGCGCAGGCCGAGACCATCTTCTTCAGCAGCGACCAGGGCCGCCTGCAAGTGCGCAACGCCCATTTCATCTCCGAGCAGGACACCTTGCAGCTCACCGGCTACGCCTGGTTCTACCGCTCGCTCATCGAGGGCAACGTCGACTTCGTGTGGGGGAACAACCGCGCGGCCCTGTTCGAGGAAAGCGAACTGCGCACCGTGGGCGACAGCGCCAACCGCGAAAGCGGCGGCTACATCGTGCAGGCGCGCACCGTGGGTCCGAAGGAGCCGGGCTTCATCTTCCTGCGCTCGCGCATCACGCGCGGGCCCGGCCCGGCGGGCAACCTGCCGCCGGATGGCGCCACCTATTTCGCACGCTCGCCCGGCACGCCTAGCACCTGGGACAATGTGTGGTTCATCGAATCGACGATCGGCCCGCACATCGCGCAGGACGCCTGGTACCGCAAGCCGCTGCCGAATCCCCTGCAGGGCGGCTGGGGTGAGTACGGCAACAAGACCGAGGACGGGCAGCCGCGCAGCTATGGCGGCTTGCAGCTGAATCGCGAACAGGCCGCGCGCCTGTCCAGCCGCGCGGCGGTGTTTGCGGGACGCGGCTGGAATCCTCAGCCGTGATGTGAACGGACCAATATCTGGTCCTGATCATCGAGGCGCCATGCACATGCGAGCATGGCGCTCAGCAGCCCGACGTAATCCCAGCCGGCGGCCCGCGCCGCGATCGTGCACAGGCTGTCCTGGTCCTCTCGGCCGGGCCGGCCGGCGCCGGTCATGTTCGGCTTCATGTTGACGTCGAAGATGACGTAACGGTCCTGGGCGTCTGCGCGGCAATCGATGCGCAGCGGCGCCAGCGCGCCGAGTGCCTCGAACACCGCGGCGCAGTCTTGCATCACCGCGCACACCGCATCGTTCTCCATCTCTACCGGCGCCAACGCCGCGCTGTTCGCCGTCACCGCCACGATGCCGTTGTAAGGTGCGACGCCGTCGGCATGGTTGAAGCGCCGCACCGGCGGCAGTACCAGCGGCCCACCGTTCTCGCCCGCCGCTTCGTGCAGCACGGTGAGCGTCAATTCCTCTCCTTCCAGGTACTGCTCGACGATGGCGAGCTTGCCGAAGGCGCCGCTGTCGAACAAGGCAGCCAGCGCCGCGTCCAGCGCGCCTGCATCGAGCACACGCGACACGCCCTGGCTGCCGCGCCCGCGCACCGGCTTGACCACCAGCGGGAACTGCAAGCCTTCTGCGGCCAGCTGCTCCGGCGTGAGGCCGGCGCCCGTCATCAACGAGGCAGCCACCGGCAATCCCTGCGCACGTAGCAACGCATTGGTCGCGAACTTGTCGTCGACCGCCTGCTGGCGTGCAGGCAGCTGGCCGACGATCCAGTGGCTGTGCAGGAAGGCCTCGATCGGGTGGCCCTCGAACAGCACGGTGTTCGCCCACAGGATGTCGGCGCCGGCATTCACCGCCGCCCCGATGCCCTCCAGGGTGTCCGGGAAAACCCAGTCGAACATCCGGCCGGGGTCGGGTTCGGCAACGGGTGTCAGGATGTCGAAGCCGGCCCCGCGCAATGCGCAGCCGATGTCTGCCCCGCTGTCGGCGTAGCCGCCGGGTTTCGGGTCCTTGCGCAGGCCGTCGATCAGCGGCGGCGGCAAGGCCTGGTAGAGGATGGCGATGGTGGTCATGCCGCCATCATGCCACGCTGCGGCACGGGCCAAGGCACGCTTGACAAGCTCGTTTACAACTGTAATCATCAGAATCGATTACATCCGTAAATGATACCGCCATGTCCACACCCTCGAACATCAATATCAGCGACGCCGAGTCGCACGTCATGGAAGTCTTGTGGCGCGCGCCCGGTCCGGTCGTGGCCGAACAGGTCGTCGTCGCCCTATCGGAAAGCCAGCACTGGCAGTCCGCCACCGTCAAGACCCTGCTGAACCGCCTGCTCAAGAAGGGCGCGATCGCCGCCGAGAAGGATGGCCGCCGCTTCCTCTACTCCGCCGTGCTGCCGCGCGAAGCCTGGCTGGCGCGCGAAAGCGAGAGCCTGGTGCAGCGCCTGTTCGGCGGTCGCATCGCGCCGCTGGTCGCCCACTTCGGCAGCCAGAAGAAGCTGTCGCAGGCCGATATCAGGGAGCTGCGCAAACTGATCGACGAGATGGACGATGGCCAGTAGCCTGCTGCCCCTGCTGCTGCGCGCGGCGCTGTTCGCCGGCCTGGCGATCGTCCTGCTGCTCGCCGCGCGCAAGCCGCTGCGGCGCTGGCTCGGCGCGGCGCTCGCCTACCAGGCCTGGCTGCTGTTGCCGCTGGTCGTGTTGGCGAGCTTCTTGCCGGGTCGCCCCGCACAGGCGCTGCAATCGGTCGAGGTCCTGCGTCCGGTCCAGTCATTGGCGGCGCAGGCCACCATCGTTCCGTCTTCCGGCCATGCGGAGCCGCTGCTGCTTGCCTGGGCCGTCGGTGCGCTGGCGATGGCGCTGCGCTTCGCCTTTGGACAGCGCGCTTTCCTGCGCCAGGCCAGGGCCGGCGCCGCCGGACCCGCCTCGGTCGGCCTGTTCCGCCCGCGGATCGTGCTGCCGCACGATTTCGCGGCGCGCTATTCGCCTGCCGAGCAGGCCCTGGTGCTCGCCCACGAAAGCGCCCACATCGCCCGCGGTGACCTGCACGCCAACCTGGCGGCCGCCCTGCTCCAGTGCGCATTCTGGTTCAACCCGCTGGTCCACCTCGGCGCGCGCGCCTTCCGCCAGGACCAGGAGCTGGCATGCGACGCCGCCGTCATGCGGCAGTACCCGCGGCAGCGGCGCGCCTACGCCGAAGCACTACTCAAGTCCCATACCGGCGGGATCGCCCCGGCCGGCATCCACTGTCACTGGCAGCATTCCCACCCCACGAAGGAGCGCATCATGAGTCTGTCGCACACCCCGCCCGGAACCATCCGCCGCCTCGCCGGCCGCTGCATGCTTGCCCTGCTGGCCGCCGGCGCCATCGGTGCGACCGTAGGCGCGCGCGCCGAGCAGGCCACGGGCCCGACGTATTCGGTCGCCATGCACATCGACGACAGCGGCAAGCGCTCCACACCGCGCGTTCTGGCGCGGGCCGGCGAATCCTTCGCGGTTGCGGGCGACGCCTGGCGTGTCGAGATGATCGTCAGCCAGGCAGATAAGCCCGGCGAGGTCTGGTTGAAGGGCAAACTCTTCAGAGGCCAGGAACAGGTCGGCGCACCGGCCCTGCGCACCCGCGTCGGCGAAACCGCCACCGTCAGAGTCGGCAACGGCGGCGGCACGGATTTCAGTATCGAGATGATCGTTTTACCTCAGCCGTAAACATGGTAGCCATTCGCGTATAATTGGTTGGTCCACTTGCAACATTTTCCGCGCCAAACTAAGATTCCTGTTTGGCATCGGCCACCATTTATCCACGACGGACCCATCGATGAAGAAAACCGCTGCGCCGAACGAAAACGGCGGCAACGAGCCTAGGCTGTACCGGGTGGTCTCGAGCAAGATCGAAGAACTGATCCGCGCCGAGAATATCCGTCCCGGCGAGCGCCTGCCGGCCGAGCGCGAGCTGGCGGCCAAGCTCGGCGTCAGCCGCACCTCGCTGCGCGAAGCCCTGATCGCCTTGGAACTGGGCGGCACGGTCGAGGTGCGCGGCGGCTCGGGGGTCTATGTCAGCGAACAGGCCAAGCCGCAGGCCGAGGTGCCGACCGCCGGCCCCGGCCCGTTCGAGGTGCTGGCCGCGCGCCGCCTGATCGAGGTCGAAGTCGCCGCGCTGGCCGCCAAGCATGCGAGCGACTCGGCCATCGACGCCATCCTGCGCGCGGTGGAAGAGATGGAACAGCACCACGAGGAGCGCTCCGGCAACGAGTCGGCTGACCGCAACTTCCACCTGGCGATCGCGCGCGCCACCGGCAACAGCGCGATGGTCGGCGTGATCGAATACCTGTGGAGCCAGCGCGGCTCGCTGTGGCACAAGCTGAAGGAACACTTCCAGACCGAGGAACTGCGCCAGCAGACCCTGCTCGACCACCGCAACATCTTCGCCGCCATCGCCTCGCACGACGTGGCCGGCGCGCGCACCGCGATGCGCGCCCACCTCGACCGCGTCACCCGCACCTTCTCGCGCGGCTGATCCCTCCGGCCGGGCCCGCGCCCGGCCATCTTTCCCTTCTTCGCCCTATCGCTTGCGACTTTGTCCGTTGCAGCGTATTTCTATCCTGATAATTGGACCTACCAATTATTGCGTATTGACAGACCAGAAAATAAGTGGCAAGTCCAGATTGCGAAAGCGGTCAGACCAAAGTAGAATCGGCCCACCCCGCGCGATCCGGGAGGACCCTGGGCGCGCTCGACGAAAACAAAGCAGGAGACATATGAAACACCAGCGTACCCCCCAATCGCGCTTCATTCTGTCGGCGGTATCCGCCGCGGTACTGGTCATGACGAATGCCGCCATCGCGCAGGAAGCGCCGATGCAGCGCGTCGAAGTCACCGGTTCCTCGATCAAGCGCCTGGCCACCGAAAACGCCCTGCCGCTCACCACTTATAAGGCCGAGGAACTGGCCAACCAGGGCCTGACCACGATGACCGAAGTCGCCGTAGCGCTGACCGTGGCCGCAACCAACGAGCCGGTCGGCGGCGGCGGTGGCGGTACCATGATCAATATGCGCGGCCTGAACACCAACCGCACCCTGGTGCTGCTGAACGGCCGCCGCCTGGCCAACGAGGCGCTGGGCGCGAGTTCGGTCAACGTCGACGTGATTCCGATGGCCGCCATCGAGCGCGTCGAAGTGCTGCGCGATGGCGCCTCGGCGCTGTACGGCACCGATGCGATCGCCGGCGTGGTCAACTTCATCACCAAGCGTTCGGTGCAGGACGTGACCCTGCACGCCTCCACCGTGCAGCCGGAACAATCGGGCGGCGGCGACCAAAAGCGCGTGAGCATCGTGGCCGGCAAGGGCGACATCGCCAAGGACGGCTGGAACGTCTACACCGCCTTCAGCGCCCAGCGCCGCGAATCGCTGATGCAGAAGGACCGCCCGAACATCTGGGATCCGGTCAAGCTGGCTGCCCTCGGCGGCAACCCATTCACCGCGAACACCTCGGGCGGCTCGGCTTCGCCCGCGAACTACACCATCTACCGCAACGGCAAGTCGGCCAACATCACCGGCAATCCGTACTTCGCGGCCGGCTGCGTGGCCCCTGGCCTGCCGCAGACCACGATTCCGTCGACCCGCACCAACGCCAGCGGCGGCAAGACCTGCATCACCGATCCGACCCTGTACCCGCAGCTGCTGCCGGAAAACCAGCAGGTGACCATGTTCACCAAGGGCTCGCTGGCGCACGGCGACGGCAAGCTGTTCACGGTCGAACTGAACCTGTCGCGCTCCTACATCGACGCCATCAGCGGCCCGCAGCCCTTCGGCGCCAACACCGACTACGATCGCCTGACCGCCTCGCGCCGTCCGCTGATGATCACCAAGGCCAGCAAGTGGTACCCGGGCGGCAGCGGCGGCGTGCCCGCCGTGGCCGGCCTGAACGGCGAAGACCTGGCGCTGACCTGGAGCCTGGACGAACTGGGCGAAGTCACCACCCACGACGTGCAGACCAACCACCGCCTGGTGGTAGCCGACGAAGGCCAGGTCGCGAACTGGGACTACCGCGTCGGCGCGGCCTATGGCTACAGCAACCGCCAGAGCGGCTTCGGCTCGAACTTCGTGCGCACCCCGGGCGTGTACGCGGGCGTCGCCAACGGCACCCTGAACCCCTTCGGCGCGCAGGACGCGGCCGGCCGCGCCTACCTGGAAAGCCTGTCGGCCGACGGCCAGGTGTATCGTGAAGCCGACGTGCGCTACACCGGCGTCGATTTCAACCTGAGCCGCACCCTGATGTCCCTGGCGGGCGGCGACCTTGGCATCGCCGTGGGCGGCGACTGGCACCGCGAGAGCTATGCCGAAGCCACCTCGATGCTGGCCGACGAAGTGGTGTGGCGCGTCTCCGGCACCCCGGGCAACCGTCCGAGCGGCTCGCGCCGCGTGACCGGCCTGTACGCCGAACTCGATGCGCCGGTCACCAAGCAGCTGAACCTGAACTTCGCCGTGCGCGGCGACCACTTCAGCGACTTCGGCCGCACCTTCAATCCGAAAGGCAGCTTCCGCTACCAGCCGCTGAAGGAAGTCATGATCCGCGGTACCGTCAGCAAGGGCTTCCGCGCGCCGACCCTGCCGGAACTGTACGGCACCCCGCGCACCCTGACCCCGTCGACCTCGAGCTGGGACGATCCGCTGCTGTGCCCGAGCGCGACCCCGAACGTGGCCGGCTCCGGCACCCTGACCACCGACCCGCGCTACGCCGGCCTGGGCCTGGACGCCGAGCGTGTCTGCAACACCCGCCTGACCACGCTCACCGGCGCCAACCCGGACCTGCAGCCGGAAAAATCGAAGACCTACACCGTGGGCTTCGTGGTCGAGCCGTTCAAGAACTTCGTGGCGACGATCGACTTCTGGAAGATCAGCATGCAGGGCACGATCGCCCAGATCAACGAGGACTCGATCTTCGACAACCTGGATCGCTACCAGGACCTGTTCGTGCGTAACGCCGACGGCACGCTGGCCTACATCACCAAGACCCGCCTGAACATGGGCGGCCTGAAGACCCAGGGCATCGACCTGAGCCTGAACTACACGCATCCGACCGACAAATGGGGCCGCTTCGGCTTCTCGATGGACGGCACCTTCACCGACAAGTACGAAGGCCAGAACGACGCCGGCAGCCCGTGGGTCGACAGCGTCGGCCGCATCGGCGCCCTGTCCACCGGCTCGACTTCGGCGAACACCTATATCTTCAAATGGAAGCACAACGCGCGCGTGAACTGGAACTACGGTCCCTTCTTCGCCCAGCTGACGCAGCAGTACACCTCGAGCTACGAAGACACCAACGCACTGCCGACCCAGCAACCGGGCCAGCCGTTCTACAACGTGATCAAGCCTTACCGCGTGTACAACCTGTCGACTACCTACAAGGTCTCGAAGCAGCTCAAGATCGGCGCCGGGGTGAACAACCTGTTCGACGAAGATCCGCCGCTGTCGAACCAGCGCCTGTCGTCGCGCGTCGTGTTTGCGCAGAACATCGCCAAGCCGATCGGGCGTGCCTTCACGCTGCGCGCTGACTACACCTTCTAAAGGTTTGTACGGCGGGCGGCCATGCCGCCTGCCGTACGAGGAAATCACATGACCAAGCATATCAATCCCCAACGCCGCGCCCTCCTGCGCGGCGTTGGCGTTTCCGCGGCCGGCCTGACGGTGGGCGCTCCGGCGCTTGCGGCGGCCAAGGATGATCCGTGGGCGCGCGCCCAGGGCATCATCGACCAGTTCAAGAAGCCTCTCAGCTTCCCCAAGCGCGACTTCGACATCACCGCCTACGGCGCCGCACCCTGCGACGCCGTCACCGTGAACGGCTACGTCGCCCACCACGAAGCTGGCCAGCTCACGACGCCTGCCCCGAACGCGACCGACTGCTACGCGGCGATCGCCGCGGCGATTGCGGCCTGCAGCCAGGCCGGCGGCGGGCGCGTGCTGATCCCGGCCGGGAACTGGCTGGTGAAGGGCCCGATCGTCCTGAAGTCGAACGTCAACGTGCACCTGGCGAAGGGCGCCCACGTCTACTTCAGCAACGACCCCGACGACTTCGCGAAGTACGGCGACTACGACTGCGGCGCGCGCGGCAAGCTGGTGCTGTCGCGCTGGCAGAGCAACGATTGCCTGAATTATTCGCCGATGGTCTACGCCTACGGCCAGGACAATATCGCCGTCACCGGCGAGGACTGGACCAGCATCCTGGACGGCCAGGGCGGTGTGCCGCAGGCGAACGGCGATATCTGGTGGGACTGGAAGGGCAAGCGCAAAGCCGGCCCGCGCCAGCACGAGGCGCAGACCGCCGTGAATCCGCTCACGCCGACCAGCATCCGTGCGCTGGCCCCTGGCCTCTCCGACGCCCAGGTGGCGCTCATGGAGGGCAAGAACGACAAGTGGCGCACCGACGAGGCTTATCTGCCAACGCTGTCGGAAGCGGGCGTGCCGGCGGCGAAGCGCGTGTTCGGGCGCGGCCACTACCTGCGTCCCTGCATGGTGGAGTTCATCGGCTGCACCAACGTGCTGCTGCAGGGCTACCAGCTGAACGGGGCGCCGTTCTGGCAGCACCACCCGGTCAATTGCAGCAAGCTCGAGATCCGCCGCGTGCACATGGACAGCCTGGGTCCGAACAGCGACGGCTTCGATCCGGAAGCCTGCAACACCGTGCTGGTGGAGCACTGCACCTTCAACAGCGGCGACGACTGCATCGCGATCAAGGCCGGCAAGAACCTCGACACGCAATTCGGTCCGACCCAGAACGTGGTGATCCAGCACTGCGTGATGAACAGCGGCCATGGCGGCGTGACCCTGGGCAGCGAGATGTCGGGAGGGATCCAGCACGTGTACGCGCAGGACATCGAGTTCCGCAACACGCACTGGGCCACCGACCCGCTGAACATCGCGATCCGCCTCAAGACCAACATGAACCGCGGCGGCTTCCTGCGCCACTTCTACGTGCGCAACGTAACGATGCCGAACGGCGTGAACCTCAAACCCCAGTTCTACACGCCGATCCCGGGCTCGCCGATCGCGCCGAAATCGGTCAGCGCCGGCGCCGGCGCAGTGATCACCTTCGACTGCGATTATGCGCCCAACGCCGACAACGTGCGCACGCGGCCGCCGGTGGTAGAACACGTGCACATCTCGGGGGTGAAGGTGGGGAATGTGGCGACCAAGGATGGCCCGCGCTCCTGCTATCAGGCGGTGCTGCTGCTCGGCCCAGTCGCCTTCGACTACAACGGCGAGCAGCCGGCCGAGATCCTGCCGATCCGCGACGTCACCATCACCGACTGCGATTTCGGCACGCCGGTGAATGTGGCACAGCCGATCTACACCTTCAACGTGAAGAACGTCGTGCTGAAAAACGTGACCATCGGCGGCAAGGTGGTCAACAGCACCCTGTCGTCCTGACTCACCCAGCGTCGCGCAGCAATGCGCCGGCCCTGTCCATCCTGGCCTTCACCGCCGGGAAGGACAGCGGCTCATAGCGTTTGATCGGCTTGCCAACTGCGTCGACCAGCGTGATCGTCAAGCGTCCCTGGCGCTGCGCGGCGATGTGACGCCAAGTGATGAATTCCGCCAGGTCTTCCGGCGCCGCGGCGGTCGCATACAGGCTGACGAAGGGCGTCAGCGCCAGCGCGTCGTAGATCCCATCGGCCCGGCCGAGCGGGATGCGCGCGCCGCGGCGGAAGGTCGTGGTGGCCGCCGGCGAAGACGCAAGGCCTGGCGCAAGGGTGCTGCGGTCTTGCCAGATGCCTGCCGCGAACGGGCCGTCCTTGCTGCTCAATCCCAGCGTGGAATCGACCACGTGGCTGGCTTCGTGCAGCAGCACGTAAAACAGAGCGTCGGCGCCGCTTGCCTCGACCGTCAGGGTGCGCCCCGAACCATCGGGCTCGAACAGGCGACGCTCCTTGGTCGTCAGGAATTCGCTCAGCGATTCGTCGAACAGGCTGGCGCGCAGCGTGATGTCGAAACGGTCGCTGTCGCCGACCTGCGAAGTCAGCCCGGTGCCCTGCCCCGGAATGCCGTCCACGAAACTCAGGCGCCTCAGCTTCTGCCCCAGGATGCGGCGATGCAGCGCAGGCAGGCTGCTTAGAGCGGCCTCGACCCGCGCCCGCTCGGCTTGTGTCAGCACGTGCGGCCCCACGTCGCGCATGCCGGCCCCTTCGAAGGTGGCGATGACCTCCGGTTCCGGCAAGGCTACCCTGCTGGCCAGGGTTTCGCCTGCGCAGGCCAGGCCAGCGGCCAGCATCGCGCCGGCTGCAAGCGCCATTAATGTTCTCTTCACATCCGCCTCCCCGTTTCGATACGCAAGCATAAGGTGCAACCGGGAGCGCATCCCTGGCCGGCTGCCGGGACTGTCAGCCGCCCGCAACGCTTGCAAATATTTTAACAAACTACTGGACCATGGCGATGATTGTCTTTACATTCAGTAATTGGTCGGGCCAGATTAAATCTGGTCTGAGCAGGAACACAATTTGGCCCGATCAATTCACCCTCTTAAAAACAAAACAGGAGACTTCGGATGAATGCCAACTTGCACAAGATTTACCTGCTCGCCCCGATCGCCCTCGCGCTCGGCGGCTGCGGACCCGGCGACCCCGGTTCCGCTCCCGGAGCACGCATGTCCGCCATGACCATGAGCGGCAGCTCGGCCGCAGTGGCCGCTGCTGCCACCACCTGCCCCGCCATCGCCCTCGACGGCGTCGATGCCCAGACGCTCACCGGCGCTTCCACCCCGCTGCAGCTGGGCAGCTACGGCACCCGCCGGCCCGGTCCGCCGGTGCTGGTCGGCGGCAAGCACTCGCCGGCGAACTACCGCGCCGCGCCGGTGCTGCCGAACTGGCAGTTCGCCACCTCCGATCCGACCGGCGGCGCCCTGAGCTTCGAGTGCGACGCCGCCCCCGCCACCGGCTGGCACGGCTTCAGGCGCAACGGCAGCGGGCATGCGCGGGTGGTGGTGACGGGCGGCCGCAATGCCCTGCCCCAGCACATCTACACCGTGTACAACGGCCAGCAGCTGGTCGCCGCCCTGAATGACGCGGGCCAGGCGCCGAAGATCATCCGCGTGATCGGCCACATCGATTTGCGCATGAGCGCCAACAACAGCGTGTTCAAGGAATACGAGAGCTACAACGACCAAAAATTCGGCGGCTCCATCAACATCCCCTCGAACACCACCCTGGTCGGCATCAACGACGCGCAGGGACGAGCGGCGCGCATCACCGGCACCACCCTGCTGGTCGGCTCCGAACTGGCGCTGGCGCAGGGCGGCGACCCCGAGGCCGACTTCAAGGCCTGGATCGCCGCCGGCAAGGACGGCGACCTGTTCCCGACCTGGACCCGCAATGTCATCATCCGCAATCTCGCCATCGACACGCCCTGGGACGTGAACCCGGAGGATTCGGCGAATGCCTATGCGGACGGCGTGACGATCTCGCGCTCGCAGAACATCTGGGTCGACCACATCACCATGAGCGACGGCGACACGCCGGACCGGCTGGCCAGCGACACCCGCCACGACGGCGCGCTCGACATCGTGCGCGGCTCGGATTACGTGACCCTGTCGAACAGTTATTTCACGAAGCACGGCAAGACCACGCTGGTCGGCAATGGCGACAGCGGCCGCGCCTGGAGCGACGAGGGCCGCCTGCACGTGACCTTCCACGGCCTGCACTGGCACGGCACCGCCAGCCGCCTGCCGCTGATCCGCTTCGGCCAGCTGCATACCTTCAACAACCTGCTGGAAGGCGACACCAGCCCCGCCGATCCGGACATGAAGTTCCAGGGCGGCCTGGACGTGCGCTACCGTTCCGACGTGCTGTCCGAGCATAACTACTACCTGTTCAAGAACCTGAAGCCCTCGCAGGTCGGCGGCAAGGTCTCCGGCGGCAAGGATGCGATCAGCTACCGCGCACTGGGTGAACTCTTCATCAACGACAAGGGCGACGATACCAAGCCCTGGGTCGGCGGCGCGATCGACATCTCGGCCGCGTTGCTGGCGGATCCCGGCCTGCCGCGCCTGACCCTGTGGACCCCGCCCTACGCCTACACGGCGCTGGCGGCCGACCAGGCCTGCATCTACGTGAAGAACAACGCAGGCGCCGGCCGCGTCAACAACCCGGGCACGGGCGCGACCTGCAGCGCGGCGAGCACCACGACGCCGCCGACCACGCCGACCGATCCGGGCACGCCAACCGATCCGGGCACGCCGCCAACCGGCAACGCGCCAGTCTGCACCGGCCTGTTCGCCTGCAATACCGGCGTCGGCCAGGGCGCGATGAACCCCGCAGTGACGGCTGCCGTGTCGAGCAAGCTGCTCAACGGTGTGTGGACGATCACCGGCGCCGGCAATATCTCGACCTCGACCAGCTACAACCACTACTTCAAGTACATGCCCCTGACCGGCAACTTCGTCATGACCGCCAAGCTGCTGTCGCAGGGTGGCAGCAGCAGCGGCGCGCGCGCCGGCCTGCTGGCCACCGATTCGGTGTCGGGATCGGGGACGTACGCCTGGACTGCGCGCTACGCCAGCACCGGCGAGATCCGGCGCGCGATCAACGGCGACAACAAGTCGGTCCTGCCGGGCTACAGCACGACCACCGTGCCGGTGTGGGTGCGCATCGAGCGGCGCGGCAATGCGCTGTACTCGGCCGCCTCGCGCGATGGCCTCAACTGGACCGAGGCGACCAGCGTCAACGTCAGCGCCAGCACGCTGTACGTCGGCATGGCGGTGTCCTCGGGCAGCAATAGCGCGACCCAGTCGGCCACCTTCAGCAAGCTGTCCGTCATCGGCGGCGGCGTGAACTGAGCGTCAACCCATACGAAAGAGACCACCTCATGAAACTCGCACCGATCGCCTTCTTCCTCGCCATGTGCACCGCCTCGACCGCGGGCGCCGGCAACCTCTCCTACACCGGCCAGTTCGACTACGACAACGACGTCCAGCTGATCCGCTTCAGCGTCGCCGAACTGTCCACGGTCGGCCTGCGCAGCTGGTCCTATGCCGGCGGGGTCAATGCCGCCGGGCAGACCATCGCGCGCGGCGGCTTCGACCCCATCATCACCCTGTTCGACGGCAGCGGCATGCTGGTCGCCCAGCAGGATGACGGCGAATGCAACAGGGTCGGCGCCGACGCCGTCACGCGCCAGTGCTGGGACGTCAACCTCAGCCTGCAGCTGGGGCCGGGCAGCTATACGGCCTCGCTCCAGCAGTACAACAACTACAGCGTCAGCGACAACCTGGCGGACGGCTTCTACTACCAGGGCGAGCAAAACCGCGCCTTCCGCAACGGCTTCGTCGACGAGATGGACGTGCGCCGCAACGGGTCCTGGGCGCTTGACCTGCTGAACGTGCAGCCGTTCGCGGAGCCGGCCGGGGTGCCGGAGCCGGCTTCACTCGGGCTGTTCGGCCTTGCCCTGGCGGGCATGACGGCGGTGCGGCGCCGTCGCACGTCCCGCATCAGGCAGCCGTGACCGGCAGCGTGCCCGCGGCCAGCAGTTCGCGGGTGCGCCGCAGAGTGGACAGCAGCGCGGCGCGGTAGCCCTGCTCGCTGTCCATCATGGCTTGCTCGGCCTGTTCCTCCGGTCCGCCCGGCGCCTTGCCACGCAGGCCGAGGTAGCAGTAGAAGCGCAGCTGCAGCTCGCCGGCGTCATCCTCGAACAGCTCGTTGATGATGACGCCTTCGCGCGGCCCGGCGGCCTGGAAGAAGCTGACCTTGGCCAGCGGCTCGAAGGCGATGATCTCGCGCAGGGCGGCGCCGCCGATGGTGGCGTCGCGCACGATGTGGCCATCGCCTTCTTCCACCACATCGCAGCGGGTGCACAGGCCGGGCGGCAGGAACAGCCGCGCGTCGCGCGCCTTCAGCACCAGGCCGGCCCAGGCCTGTGCGCGGGTCAGGGGGATTTGTCCTGCCGGGTTCACGGGGACGGTGGCGGTCGAATAAATCATGATGCTCTCCTTTTAGATGATGGATGCGGCGAAGTCGCGGTAGCTGCGCAGCGGGCGTTTCAACAGCGCGATGACGCGCTCGACGTCGCCCGCCTCGGGAACCATGCCTTCGCTCTGGAAGCGCCCGGCCATCAGGCGCATGTCGTAGGCCATCCAGCCCGGCATGAAGCGGCGCAGGTTCTGTTCGAACGCCGCGGTGTCGTCGCCGCCGTAGGCGATCGGGCGCCCCAGTACCTCGGACCAGACCGCGGCGGCATCCTGGCCGCTCAGGGTGTCGGGGCCGACCAGGTTGTAGCGTTCATTCGGGATCGGGCGGGTGGCGCGGTCGCGGTGGATCAGTTCGACCGCCGCGATCTCGGCGATGTCGCTGGTGGCGATCATGGCCAGGCCTTTGGCGCCGATCGGCATCGGGTAGACGCCGTAGTCGCGCACCACGTCCAGGACCGTGGCGTCGTTGTCCATGAAGTAGGCGGGACGCAGGATGGTCGCGCTGAAGCCCAGGTCCTCGATCACGCGTTCGACCCCGTACTTGCCGGCGAAGTGCGGCACGTTCAGGTAACGGTCGCTGTGGATCACGGACAGGTAGACCAGGCGTTCGATGCCGGCTTCCTTGGCCAGGTTCAGCGCAATCAGCGCCTGGGTGAATTCATCTGGGGCGACCGCGTTCAGCAGGAACAGCGTCTTCACGCCCTGGTAGGCGACACGCAGGGAATCGGGATCGAGCAGGTCGCCCTGCACGACTTCCACGTTCGAAGGGAAATCGGCCTTGGCTGGATCGCGGACCAGGGCGCGCACTTGCGCGCCGCGCTGGGTGAGTTGTTGGACGACTTGCTTGCCAATTTGGCCGGTGGCGCCGGTAACGAGGATGGTCATGGTCTGCTCCTGTGGGGTGGTTGAAAGAGTGAATCCATGGTATCCATCCCACAGGTGGACCGATAGCCCATATAATTGGACACTCCGTCTCATGGGTGAAACACATGGATTTGCTTGCCCTCGTCGACTTCAATCTGGTAGCCAGGCACGGCGGCTTCGGCCGCGCCGCGCGGCTATCCGGCCGGCCCAAGGCCACGCTGTCGCGCCGGGTCGCGGAACTCGAGCGCGATCTCGACCTGCGCCTGTTCGAGCGCGGCGCGCGCACCTTGAAACTCACCGAGGAAGGCCGGGCGCTGCACGAACGCACCGCGCGGCTGCTCACCGAGATCGACGAGACCGCGGCCAGCATCGCCTCGGGCGGCGAGACGCCGCGCGGCCGCCTGCGCATCAGTGCGCCGCTGCTGTTCTCGCAGACCGCGATGGGGACCCTGGCGGCCGGCTTCGCGCTGAAGTACCCGGAGGTGCGCCTCGACGTGACGACCGAGGACCGCGTGGTGGACATGGTCGAGGAAGGCTACGACCTGGTCCTGCGCGTCAATCCGGATCCGGACGAGACCCTGGTAGGAAGGATCTTCCTGCGCGACCGGCTGGTGGTGGTGGCCGCCCCGCAGCTGCCCAGGCCTGCGGATGGCGCGCCGGCGCCGGCGGTGGTGCGCGATGGCGGCGGCATGAGCGTCTGGAAGCTGAAGGACGCGCCGCCGCTCGCGGTGGAGCCGGTGTTGTCGCTGTCGTCCATGATCATGGTGCGCGACGCGGTGCGCATGGGCGCGGGCGCCGGGCGGCTGCCGGTGTCGCTCGTCAGCCGCGACCTGGCCGACGGCAGGCTGGCGCACTGGGGCGACGTGGATGCGCCCGAAATCGCACTATGGGCCTTGTATCCGTCGCGCCGCCTGCTGAGCGCACGCGTCTCGGCCTTTCTCGACTACCTGAAATCTTCTTTCCCCAACGGGACGCCGGACGAACTGGCGGCCCATATCGACCACGACACCCATGCTTGAACTCCTCAACGCCATCCCGCGCAGCCTGATCCTGCCGCCCTCGAACCTGTTCCTGCTGACCCTGATCGGTCTGGTGCTGTGGCGCTGGCGGCCGCGCGCCGGGCGCGCCATCGCCGGTCTCGGATTCGGGCTGCTCACGCTGTTGTCGACCACCGCCGTCGCCAGCTTCCTGGTCGCGCCGCTGGAGCACATGACGAAGCCCTTGCGGGCGCCGAAATCGGCGGGCGGCCAGGCCATCGTGGTGCTGGCCGCAGGCCAGGTGCGCAATGCCCCCGAATACGGCGGCCGCAGCATCCCGGACTACGTCGCCCTGGGGCGCCTGCGCTATGCCGCGCACTTGCACCGGGCCACCGGCCTCCCGGTGCTGGTCAGCGGCGGCTTTGCCGGAAAGCCGATCGCCAACGACCGCATGTATTCCTTCGGCGAAGCGATGGCGACCGCGCTGCGCGAGGATTTCGGGGTGCCGGTTGCGTGGGTCGAGGAGCGCTCGCGCGACACCGCCGAGAACGCGGCCTACAGCGCGGCCATGCTGCGCGCCCAGGGCATCACCCGCATCCTTTTGGTGACCGACGCGATGCACATGGCGCGCTCGCATGCGGCCTTCCAACGCGCCGGCATGGAAGTGATCGATGCGCCGACCATCTTCCTGGGTGGCCGGGCGAGCAGCATCAACGACTGGATTCCCAGCGCCGAGGGGATGCGGCGCTCGTGGTATGCGACGTATGAGCTGATCGGGCTGGCTTGGTACAAGGTCCGATCAGGCGGTGCGAAATAGGGACGGCCGCGCTCAAGGCAGCGTCTTGCGCAGGAAAGCGTCCATCGCCTCCACCGTCGGTTCGACCCAGGGATCGAACAGCCAGAACGAATGCGGCGTGCCGGGCAGCGCCACGGTGTCGCTGGCGATGCCGAAGGAGGCCAGCCTGGCCGCCATCGCCTCGCGCCCGACCGAGAAGCGCGGCACGCCGCTGATGATGAACAGCACCGGCGGGCTGTCCTTGCCGACGTGGGTGATCGGCGAGGCCTCGCGCCACAGCGGCGCGGTCTCCGAATAGCGGCCGCCGAACCAGGCGCCGGCCGCCGAGGGCTTCTTGTTGGGATCGTCCTCGTTCTTACGCGCGTCTTCGGTGGTGAAGTCGGACAGGCCGTCGATATTGATCACGGCGCGGATCGCCTTCGGTTCCAGCATGCCGACCAGGGATGCGATCTGCCCGCCGGCCGAGGCGCCAGACATTGTCACGCGCGCCGGATCGATGCCGAAGCTGGCGGCATTGTCGCGCAGCCAGCGCACCGATTCCTTGACGTCGACGATCGCCGCCGGATAGCGCGCCTGCCCCGACAGGCGATAGCTGACGGTGGCCGCCGCGAAGCCGCGCGCGGCCAGGCGCGCCGCCAGCGGCGCCATGCCGGCGCGGTCGCCGCTGGCCCAGCCGCCACCGTGCACCAGGATCACCAGCGGCGCGGGCTTGGCGCTAGCCGCCGGCAGGTAGAGGTCGAGCGCGAGGGCGCTGTCCGGATGCTGCAGGTAGACCAGGTCCTTGCGTACCTGCACCGTCGCCGGCGCCTCGCCGCTGGCGATCGTGATGAAGGGGTAGTCGCGGATCAGCTTGCGGTAGGTGGTTTCGGCGTTGTAGGGGGTCTGCGCCCAGGCGCCGGTTGCCACCAAGGCCAGCATCACGCCGGAAATCAGTCGTTTCACAGTGCCTCTCCTCGAAACACGCAGCGGCGGCGCAGCGTCGCGCCCGGCGCCAGCACGCTCAAGCCGGGCTGGCCCGGCAGGTTGTGCGCATTGATCGGATGGTCCACCGGCTCGAAGCAGAACACGTCGCGTCCCGGCGGCACGTAGAGAATGAAGTAATCCATGTCGGCGCGCACCTCGAGCGCCACGCCGCGCGCCGGCCAACTGATGCGCGCGTCCCCGTGCCAGCCTTCGAACACATTGTCTACGCCATCCTGCGGCAGGGCCGATGGGTTATCGAAGCGCCAGTGCGGGGGAATGTCCTGGCGCGCCAGCGGCAGCTTGTCCGGACCTGCGATCCAGACGCTGTTCGCGCCCGCCTGCAACAGCGCGCCCTGCGGATCCGGCATCCAGGGATGCAGGCCGAGGCCGAAAGGCAGCGCATTGCTGCCGGCATTGCGCACGCTGAGTTCCACCACCAGCGCATCATCGGCCAGGGTGTAGCGCAGTTCGGCGGTGTAGGCGAAGATCGGGGCGGCGCTGCGGTCCAGGCCCAGGGTGAGCGAGGTGTCGTGCTGCGCCGCGACGCGCCAGGCCTGCTGCCAGCCGTCACCATGGATCGGGCACGGCTCGCCCTCGCGGTTCGGCCGCGGCACGTGCTGCACACCGTCGAAAGCAAACCCGCTGGGCGCCATCCGGTTCGACCACGGCAGCAGCGGGAAACAGGCCAGCTGGCCGGGCAGCGGCGTGCCGACGAAGCCCTCGGGCAGGCCGCGCAGCAGCGCCACGGGTTCGCTGCCTTGCAGCCAGTCCAGCCGCGCCAGGCCGCCGCCCACCTGCGGCAACACTTCCGCCAGCAGGCGGTCGTTGCGCAGGATGAGGCGTTCCAGCACCGGCGTGGGCATGGAGCTTAGTACTGCGGGCCGTCGAGCAGGAACTTGCCGCCCTGGTACATCGTGGTGACGTCGTCCTTGGCTGGGAACTCGGAGGTGTCCGGGAACAGGTGGGCGAACTTCGACGAGCTGTCCTTCGGCTTGTAGCCCAGGTGCGAGGCCAGGCGGTTGTCCCACCAGACGCTGTCGTTATCGGACACGCCGTAGACGA
>Ga0265780_10002995_pt1 | contig 22524 bp, 18 predicted proteins | sample P1T30metagenome_FD_192432 | JGI IMG/M metagenome (GOLD analysis project Ga0265780, IMG submission 192432) | Plant litter microbial communities from East Loma Ridge, Irvine, California - P1 T30 | ecosystem: Environmental > Terrestrial > Plant litter > Unclassified | place: USA: California...
GCTGTTCCTGCGCAATTATGAAGTGATGATCAATATCGGCGTGCACGACTTCGAGAAGAAGGGCGAGCAACGTGTGCTGATCAATGTTGAGCTGTATATCCCGCTCGAGATGTCCACACCAAAGGCCGATCAATTGTCTGAAGTGGTCGACTATGACTTCATGCGCGAGACGGTTGCCCAGCGTATCGCCAAGGGCCACATCCACCTGCAAGAGACGCTGTGCGACGACATGGTCCAGGCCATGCTGGCCCATCCGCGCGTGCGCGCCGCCGGCGTGTCGACCATGAAACCCGACGTGTATGCCGACTGCGAAGGCGTCGGTGTTGAAGTATTCCGCATCAAGGACGAAGCATGAACGAAACCGTTATCGAGCGCATGACCGAGGCGGATTTCCCGCTGGGTCAGGACACCCCCGTGATCGACGCCAAGAAGCAGGAAAAGATCGCCCACGAAAACCACAAGCTGCACAAGCGCCTGTGCCGCCAGGTCGGCCAGGCGATTGGCGACTTCAACATGATCGAAGACGGCGACAAGGTGATGGTATGCCTGTCGGGCGGCAAGGACAGCTACGCGCTGCTCGACATCCTGTTGACCCTGCGCGAGCGCGCGCCGATCCACTTCGACATCGTCGCGGTGAACCTCGACCAGAAGCAGCCGAACTTCCCGGCCCACATCCTGCCGGCCTACCTGGACAAGCTCGGCGTGGATTACCACATCGAAAATCAGGACACCTACAGCATCGTCAAGCGCCTGATCCCGGAAGGCAAGACCACCTGCTCGCTGTGTTCCAGGCTGCGGCGCGGCATCCTGTACCGCGTGGCCGATGAGCTGGGCTGCAACAAGATCGCGCTGGGCCACCATCGCGACGACATCCTCGAGACCTTCTTCCTGAACATGTTCTTCGGCGGGAAACTAAAAGGTATGCCGGCCAAGCTGGTGTCGGACGATGGCAAGCACATGGTGATCCGGCCGATGGCGTATGTGAAAGAAGCCGACACCGAGCGCTATGCCGAAGTGAAAGGGTTCCCGATCATTCCGTGCGACCTGTGCGGCTCGCAAGAGAACCTGCAGCGCAAGCAGATCAAGAACATGCTGCGCGAGTGGGAAAAAAAGCATCCGGGGCGTGTGGAAAATATCTTCTCGTCGCTGTCGACCGTGGTGCCGTCGCATTTGATGGATCGCGGGATGTTCGGATTCGCCGACCTGAAGACGGATGGCGTGGCCAATCCGCTGGGGGATATTGCGTTCGATGAGGAGCCGTGCTCGACGCCAGCGGCGGGGACGATTTCGTTGACGCAGCTGTGATGCCGATCTTGTAGTCGATCCGGCGCCGGTTCGTACGCATCTGACAAAAAGCCGTTTTCAGACAATTCTGACAGCGGCTTTTTTCATGAAGCACAGCTAGCCAGGCATCCTGATTTCAACGGTCTTCGCCTTGAAGGCATTCATCAGTTTGGCGATGCCGTCCGCAGCGACAGTTAGGGCATTAGATGCCGACAACCTGGCGACGCTCGCCACACATCGTCTCCTGCTAATTACATCACAAATGGATTGTCACTAGGGCCGTCGCAGTGAATTGTCACAACGCCACTGGCGGCTGTTGTCAAGCGCACCAGATCGGGACGGCGACAATATGTCTGCAGGGTCTTGGCAGCAAATTCACGCTTGATAGCGCCGTTACTACCGAGCAAGAATCCTCTTCCACCGATGAATTCGCGAATATGGCAATCGGCGTCCGAGCAATAAGAGACGCAGTCTTTGCAGGCATAGGCCCCCTCTTTCTCAAAAGCCTCGCACTGATCGAACTCTGCAGGGACGAGCAGGCGGAACTGTGGCGATTTGAAGTAGCCGCATTTTTCTATCCGCTTACCTTGGGCGTCAGTCACCGAAGTCGAGAAGCGACCGATTCCGCGATAGGCACTCGGATAGTCGAAATCACCCGTATGGCGAATGTTTGTAAGGATCACTTTTCCATGGCGATCGACAGCGAGCAGCTCACGCGGGGAGCCGATTAGAATCGTGGTGGCACCGTAGGAATTGACCCGAATCTTGTCGAGATACTGGCCTTTGACGTGCCGAAGGTTGTCGTTGCCTTCAAAGCAATCGACCGACCACTCAGCATGCGTATTTGTCGGAGGGCACTGGTCGGACGCAAGCGCATTCAAACAAACCGCCAGCCAGAAACCGATGAAAAATACGACCTTCATTTCAATTCCCGCCTTTAAAGGGATCTAAGCATCTGATCGTACAGCGTAGCCGTGGCAATGTCGCGTGCCGGGTAATGCTTTTCCATATCGGCCCACGATGGATGTCGCAGGGTGGTGACATTGCCAACGCTGGCGGTGAGCCTCAATACGTCTGACAGGCCAGCGCCCGCTCAGTTCAAGCGCCCGTTGACACCACCCACGCTGTAACGCCCCGCCCCCAACAACGCCACCGTCACTGCGGCAAAGAAGAACATCCCCTGCAATTCCAGTGCCCAACCACCGGTCTCATTGAGCGTGAAGAACTGGGCGGTATGCGCCAGCAGCACCGCGACGACCATATTGATCGCCACCACCAGCGCCGCAGGACGGGTGAACAGGCCAAACAGGATGAACAACGGCGCCACGACTTCGCCGATGTAGACACCATAACCGAATACCGCAGGCAAGCCGGCTTTGGCGAGCATGTCGGCAACGAAACCGATGCCGTTGCTCATTTTCGAGATGCCGTGGAACAGCAGCATCGCTGCCAGTGCGACGCGCAGCACCAGTTTGCCGGCGTCATTGGCATTCGCGTTCAATTGTGTCGTCGTAGTTTGCATGTTCGTTCTTTCGTGAATGAAGAAAAAATAAGGGGTTAGTTAAAAGCGTAAGCATCCATGGCGAGCACGCCATGTTCAAAACTCGTGTGCAGCAATGACGCCCTGGCTTCAAGCCCGGCCGCGCCCATCGCCACGAACAGCGGCAACAGATGCTCTTCGGTCGGATGATTTTTCTCGGCCATCGGCGCCAGCTTGCGGTAGTCCAGCAAAGCCGCGCGATCATCCGCAATCAAGCGCTCGCGCATCCAGGTCTCGAAGTCGCTGACCCAGCCTGGCGCCGGCGCATCGACGCCCTGCCCCCGAACTTCATACAGATTGTGCGTCAGCGAACCGGAACCGATCACCAACACGCCTTCCTGGCGCATAGCCTGCAGCGCCAGGCCAAGTTGCTGGTGGAGCGCGGGACCGGCGCCATGCACGATCGAGATCTGCAGTACCGGCACGTCGGCTTGCGGATACATCAGACTGAGCGGCACCCAGGCCCCATGATCGAGGCCGCGCGTCGCGCTGCGACCAACCGGGATGCCTGCCGCGTCAAACAGCGCAGCCACGCGCTCGGCAACTGCCGGGGCGCCTGGCGCCGGGTAGCGCATGTCGAACAGCGCTTGCGGAAAACCGCCGAAGTCGTGGATCGTTTCCGGCTGCGTTGCCAGCGATACCGCCGGGCCGCGGGCCGTTTCCCAATGCGCCGACACGACAGCGATCGCCCTCGGCCGCGGCAGCGTTTGCCCCAGGCCTTGCAGGAAGCGTCGTGCCGGACTGTCCTGCAAGGCCAACATGGGCGAACCGTGTGAAACAAAGATGGTGGGCAGATTCATGGTGCACTCGTTAAATGATGCATTCATCGTATCTCGTTATGCTGCGTTGATAAAGCCGCTAAATATAGCTAGACTATTTCCATTTGATTGACAATATTCCCAATGGACCTGCTCGGCTCGATGAAAACCTATGTTGCCGTGGTCGACAGTGGCAGCTTTGCCACTGCCGCAACCAGGCTGAACGTGTCACGCGCCATGGTCTCGAAACAGGTGCAAAAGCTCGAAGAACACCTGGGCACGCGCCTGATGAACCGCACCACGCGGCGCCTGAGCCTGACGGAAACGGGCCGCGCCTTCTTCGAGCGCAGCGTGCAGATTCTGAGTGATGTAAACGAGGCCGAGCAGATTGCAGGCCAGATGACGACGCTGCCGCGCGGCGTGCTGCGCGTGACGATTCCGCTGTCGTATGGCCAGCATCGCCTGGGCAGCATCCTCGGCGCCTATACCCAGGCGTACCCGCAGGTACAACTCGATATCGCGCTGTCCGACCGCAAGGTTGACCTGGTGGAAGAAGGATTCGACGTGGCGATCCGTATCGGCGCCCTGCCGCAGTCGGATCTCATCGCACGCAAACTCGGCGAGGCGCACAGCATCGTGTGCGCCTCGCCCGGCTATCTGGCCGCGCACGGCACGCCGCAGGCGCCGGGCGATCTGAGCGAACATGCCTGCCTGAGCTACTCGCTGAGCAGCTCGGGCCACGACTGGCGCCTCGAGTCCGCCAGCCAACAAGTCACCGTGCCGGTGAATGGCCCGATGAGGGCCGACAACGGCGACATCATCCGCCTGGCGGCCGTCGCTGGCGCCGGCATCGCCTTCCAGCCGCACTTCATCGTTGGCGAAGATCTCGCCGCAGGGCGGCTGGTGCAGGTGCTGCCCGACTGGCGATCGGCCGAGATGGGCATCCATGCGGTCTATCCGAGCCGCAAGCACCTGTCGGCCAAGGTGCGCACCTTCGTCGACTTCATCGTGGCCGCGCTGGCCTGAACTGCCCGGCACAAGACATCAATACAGCACCACCGAACGGATCGATTCGCCGCTCTTCATCAGGTCGAACCCTTCATTGATGCGTTCAAGCGGCAAACGGTGGGTGATCAGGTCGTCGATATTGAGTTTGCCCTCCATATACCAGTCGACGATCTTCGGCACGTCGGTACGCCCGCGCGCGCCGCCGAAGGCCGAGCCGCGCCATTCACGGCCGGTCACCAGCTGGAATGGACGGGTCGCGATTTCTTCACCGGCCGCAGCCACGCCGATAATGAACGATTTGCCCCAGCCTTTATGCGTGCACTCGAGCGCCTGGCGCATGGTATTCACATTGCCGACGCACTCGAAACTGTAATCGGCGCCGCCGTCGGTGATCTGCACAATCGCATCGACGACATTCTCGACCTCTTTCGGATTGACGAAATGGGTCATGCCAAACTTGCGCGCCATGGCCTGGCGCGCCGGATTGATGTCGACGCCGATGATTTTGTCGGCGCCGACCATTTTTGCGGCCTGGATCACGTTCAGGCCAATGCCGCCCAGGCCGAACACGACCACATTGGCGCCCGCTTCGACCTTGGCCGAAAACAGCACGGCGCCCACGCCGGTCGTCACGCCACAACCGATGTAGCAGACCTTGTCGAACGGCGCGTCTTCGCGGATTTTCGCCAGCGCGATTTCAGGCACCACGATGTAATTCGAGAAGGTCGACGTGCCCATGTAGTGAAACAGCGGCTTGCCGTCCAGCGAAAAGCGGCTGGTCGCATCCGGCATCAGGCCGCGGCCTTGCGTCGAGCGGATCGCCTGGCACAGATTGGTCTTTTGCGACAGACAGAATTTGCACTGCCGGCATTCCGGCGTGTACAGCGGAATGACATGATCGTCTTTTTTCAACGTCGTCACACCCGGGCCGACGTCGACCACGATGCCCGCGCCTTCATGGCCCAGGATCGCCGGGAACAGCCCTTCCGGATCGGCGCCGGACAGCGTGTAGTAATCGGTATGGCAAATGCCGGTCGCTTTCAGCTCGATCAGTACTTCGCCCTCGCGCGGGCCTTCCAGGTCGACTTCTTCGATGGTCAGGGGCGCGCCGGCGCGCCAGGCAATGGCTGCTTTGGTTTTCATGGGATGCTCTCCGGTTCATTGACATGGAATGTGGCCATTGTGCAGGCGCGCGCGCGGCCGGCAGTGGCGCCTGGCCGGGAATGGCAGGATTTGGTGCAATAATGACCGGATCTTCGCCCTGGACTGCCCCGACAATGCACGCTGCTTCTCCCCTTGACGCCATCACCGTCGACATCGTCGTCTACCCCGGATTCAAGGCAATGGAAGCGATCGGGCCCATGTCGGTCTTCGAATACGCCAACCTGCACCTGGCGCGGCGCGGCAAGCCCGCCGGCTACGATGTCCGCGTGGCCTCCTGTAAAACCGGGCCGATACGTTCGGACACCCTGATGTCGCTCGACGCCACGAAAGTGGTCAATACGCTGGCCCTGCCTCACACGGCGATGGTGGTCGGCGCGCGCCATATTCAGGATGCGCTGGTCGACAGCGCTGCCATCATCGACTGGATCCGGGATGCCGCGCCGCGCCTCGAGCGCCTCACCGCCCTGTGCTCGGGCGCCTTCTTCCTGGCCGCCGCCGGCGCGCTCGACGGCAAGCGCGCCACGACGCACTGGGGCGTGGCCGAGCGGCTGCAGGCCGATTTCCCGGCCATCGACATCGATGCCGACGCCATCTTCATCCGCTCCGGCAATGTCTGGACCTCGGCCGGCGTCACGGCCGGCATGGATCTGGCGCTGGCGCTGGTCGAACAGGATTTCGGGCGCGCGCTGGCGCTGGAAGTGGCCACAGAGATGGTCGTGTATCTCAAGCGCCCGGGCGGCCAGTCGCAGTTCAGCGCGCACCTGCTCAGCGAACGCACGGCCAAGCCGAATATTCGCGAGTTGCAGACCTGGATCCTCGACAACCTGCACGAACGCCTGTCGGTGGCCCAACTGGCAGACAAGGCGATGATGAGCGAGCGCCATTTCGCCCGGGTATTCCAGCAAGAGGTAGGCATGAGCACGCAGGAATTCATCGAGACGTGCCGCTTCGAACGCGCCACGCAGTTGTTGGCAGATGTGGCATTGCCGCTGAAAGCGGTGGCCGCGCGCGCGTGCTTCAGCGACGAAGCGCATATGCGCCGCGTGTTCCTGAAAAAACTCGGCATCGCACCGAAGGTGTATCGCGAACGCTTCGCCACGACGGGCGTCGCAACCGGGCGTGCCGACAACGCATACGAAGCGTCTTAGCGTCATGCTACGCTCAGGGTCATCCACATCTTGCTGAAAGACCGCGATGCGCTTTTCCCTGTCACCATCCACAAAGCTGCTGGGGCGACTGTTACTGCTCGCCGCCATGCTCGGGCCCTGCACCGCCATGGCTGAACCCCACATGATCTACCTCGTGCGCCACGGCGAAAAAGCAGCCGAAGGCAAAGATCCTGCCCTGACGGCGCAAGGCCGGCAGCGCGCGCAGAACATCGCGACGCTGCTGCACCGGGCCGGCATCCAGGCCATCTTCAGTACCGCCACGACGCGCACGCTCGGCACCGCGCAGCCGCTGGCGACGCAGCTCGGCCTGCCGGTGCAGCGCTACGACGCCGCCACGCCGCAGGCGCTGGTCGACAAGGTCAAGGGGTTGCAGGCGCCGGTGCTGGTGGTAGGCCACTCCAATACGCTGCCGGAACTGGTGCGGCTGTTCGGCGGCGCGCCGGGTGCGGACATTGGGGATGAAGAATATGACCGGCTTTATCAGCTGATCAATCGTGCGGATGGGAAGGTAACGACGGTGTTGTTGACGTCGTTGCCGAAAACGCCTTGAGACTTCAGTCCGTCATTGCAGCCAGCGGCAGCAATGACGGACCCAGACCGAGAAGCTCCTGATTACAGCGCCGTATCCGTGCGCAGCACTGGATACAGGTTCAAGCGCTCGTCATACGACGAGTGCCGCTTGGCGAAGAACTCCAGGCGTGCCTGCGGGCTCTTTGCAAACTCCGGGTCCGATGCCAGGCGCTTGGCAAATTCGGCCGCCACGGTCGGATCGGCCGCCATCTGCTCGCGCGCCACGTCTTCGGCCACGTAGTCTTCCATGTATTCCTTGCGCTCGAAGGCCGTGTTGAACGTGCCCCAGGCCACCAGCGAATCCGGCGCCTGCGGCTCGAACATCGCCACCACCAGGCGCGCCTTCGGCTGCGCGATCGGCACGAACAGCGAACCGGCCGTCACCGCGCGCGCTTCAGGCTTCCACTTGCCAACCAACGTCATGCGCTGGCGCCCTTCGACCGACGCGGCGTCCAGCTTGGCCTTGTCGGCGCGGAAGGTTTCGACATTTACGCGCGGTACGCCCTTGTCCAACTTGCGGAACACGACGCCATGCTGGCGCAGCTTCTCGCCGACGATCGCCGCCTGCGCAGCCGGCACGATGTACCCGGCGCCCGGCGCCGTCACTTCCAGGTCGGCGACGACTTCTTCGCGCAGCGGCACGCGCCATACCTGCGGCTTGGTCTCATCGTAGCGCGTCATCAGGGCGCCCGAAATCTCCGACGGCTTGCGCGTGTATTCGTAGCCGTTGAAATTGACCATCTCGGTCTTGTCGGTGGTGCGGTAGCTCACTGCCACCTTCTTGTTGCCCAGCTTGGCGGCGCGCGCGTCGGCGGCATAGGCGGCCTGTTGCCATTCCTTGCCGTGCTGCGCGACCTGGTTCAGCACCGAGACCACGGTATTGCGCGTGATGCGCACACGCACCGGATATTCTTTCCACGAGTGCGTCTCGACCAGCATCGCCATGCGATTGCGCAGCTGGAAGTAGCCGGTGGAGAAGCGCGGATCCGACACCCCATCCTCGAAGCCCGACATCGGATCGTCCTGCTTCACGAACGACATGTAATACGACTGCGGCGTCGAGCCTTCTTTGGCAATGTCCTTGATCACATTGCTGCGCAGCGCCAGCCCGGCCTTGCGAAACTCTGGGTCGCCCGAGTACACCGGCTCGACCTGGATCGAGATATCGTGCTGGAACTTGGCGCCGTTGGTGGCGTGCAGGTCAACGTAGGTCAGCGGATCCCATGCATTTACCAGGCCCAGCATCGCCTGCATCTCGGGCGCGTCGGCCTTCAGGTAATCACGGTTCAGGTTCAGGTTCTGGCCGGTGGTGCGCCAGCCCATCTCGACCGGGCCGCGCTGGTTCGGGCGGTTCCACTTGCCGAAGCGCTCGTGGCCGTCGACGTTAAACACCGGCACGAACAGCAGCACCTGCTTGTCGAGCGCGCCCTTGCCCGCGCGGCCTTCCAGGATGTCGCGCAGCGCCAGGAAACCGGCGTCCTTGCCGTCGATTTCACCGGCGTGGATGCCGCCCTGGATCAGCGTCACAGGCAAGCCCGCCTCTTTGGCGGCCGCGGGCGTGAACACGCCGTTGTTGTTCACCACCAGCGCCTTCATCGGCCGGCCTTCCGGCGTGATGCCGAAATCGATGCACAGCACCTGCTTCGGATACGCCTGCGCAAACGCGGCGCACAGGGCGATCGTTTCATCGTAACGGCCGGTGGCCTGGAAGCCGGAGCGCTCCGAGATGGTGGTCAGGTCGGGGGTAGCGGCGTGCGCCAGGGGAAATGCGGACAGCAGGGCGAGCAGTAACGCAGAACGAATCATCGAGAAGCTCCGGCAGGTGACAGGGAAGCCGACGATTATAGACGTGTTCTTGAGGCAAAGTTCAGCCTGGAAACACCACGGGCGGCGTGCCGATTGGCCACGCCGCCCGTCAATACGGCCGATTCGCGTTACCGCGGCGGTGCGCCGGGTGTCGGCCGGATCGAGATCTCCTTGACCTGCGGCCGCACGATCTCCATCGGCACGACGCGCGCGCGGCTCGTCGTCGAGACCGGGCAGGCCTGCGTGGCGCGGTAGGTCAGCGCGGCGGCCAGCAAGCCTTCGCTCTGGTCGCCCACCGGCCGCGTCAGGTCATCGCTGACCTGGCAGGTCGGTGCGAAGCCGTCGGTAAAGTCGCCGAAGCCTTTGTTGTTCACGCCCTTGAACTCGATCGAGAAATAGGTCGTGCCGCAGTTGGGCACCGGCGTGAAGCCATACGGTTTGCCGCAGGTGGTGCCGCCGATCTGGATCACCTCGACGTCGGCGCCGCGCAGGCCGTTGATCACCGATTCGCTGGCCGAGCAGGTGCCAGCCGTGCTCAGCACCGTCACGCGCTTCAGGCCCAGGGTCGGCAGCGGCGTGCCGGTACGCACCGGATCGCTCGAAGCAAAGCCCCAGGCGGTCGAGCGGAACAGGATCGGCGCTTCGCGCGGCTGCTTGTCGTTGTACTGCGATTGCTCGAACACCTTGCCGTTCGTCGACTCCGGGCCCGAAACCATATACGCCAGCTGGCTGGCCAGGTACAGCAGGCCGCCGCCGTTGTAGCGCAGGTCGAGCACCAGGTCGGTCACGCCGGCCTGGCGGAAGGTGGTGAAGGCGTCGATCAACTGCTTTTCGGAGACCGCGTTGAAGGTGTCGAAGGTCAGGTAGCCGACCTTGCCGGTGGCAGTCTCGATGATCTTCACGTTCTTCACGGGCGCCACGCGCACCTCGGCGCCCGTCATCGTCACATCGTACGGTACGCCGCCGCGCTGCAGCGTGAAGCGGTGCGCACTGCCGGCTGATTCAGGGAACAGGGCCAGGTTGATACGCGCGACCGAGGCCGCGTCGCTTGCATTGACGAAGTCGATGCCGTCGATTCTGGTCAGCAGGTCGCCGCGCAGCAGGCCGGCGGCGGCCGCCGGCGAACCCGGCTCCACCGCCGTGATCAGCCACGTGCGCGGCGCCGTGCCGCCCGTGTTGCGCGACCAAGTGATGCCATAGCCCAGGTCGATGCCCTGGGTCTGCATCGCCTCCCATTCGGCGGTCGGATAAGTGAAGTGGTAGCGGTCTTTCAGCTGCCCGGTGGCGGTCACGGCCGGTGTCTTGAGCACGTCGAAGTAGTCGAGCGCGCTCTTGAAATCGGCCATCTTGTAGGTGTTCGGGACTTCGTTATACCAAAGGTAATACTGGTTGGTCCAGGCGCGCAGGAATTTCAACTCGTCCAGCAGCGTGCCCTGCACATCGGGGAAAGCCTTGCCGCTCGCATCGACACCGGTGCGCGGCGCGGCGCACTTGTTCCAGTAGCTGCTGTAGGCGTCGCCGAGCAGGTTGGGATTGAGGTCTTCCGGCGTGGCAGCGCTGCCCGCCGGCGTCGGCGCCGGCGTTGGCGTGACCGGGGCCGTCTCGGCCACCGGCGGCCGCGCACCCACGCCCGGCGAACCACCACCGCCGCCACACCCGGCGAGGACGAACAGCGCGCCAAGCGCACTGGAAATCAAACGGACGGAGGGCGCCTTGCGCGGGAGGTGGTATGTCGGGCTCATGCGAATGATTATAGACGCCGATATTGCTCCGGAATACCACCAACTGTCACACTGAGGCCATGCGACAACGAAGCATGCCAAGCAGACAATCCCTCAGGATCAGGCTGCACGCGGCGCCGCCCCAACCGGCGCATGAAACGCCGCTAGCAGCGCCGCTTCCTTCTCCTTTGCCGCTTTCAGGTGCCGCGCCTTCACGTGCCCGTAGCCGCGAATGTCTTCCGGAATGCTGGCGATTGCCACCGCCTGCGCCAGATTGTCCTCGTTGAGCCTGGACAGCAGCGCCGCCACCGTCGCGCGGTATTCACCAATCAGCGCACGCTCGACGCGGCGCTCCGCCGTGTAGCCGAACACATCGAACGCGGTGCCGCGCAGGCGCTTGAACTTGGCCAGCACGCCGAACGCGCGCATCATCCACGGACCGAACTCCTGCTTGATGGCGCGGCCTTCCTTGTCATGTTTAGCCAGCAGCGGCGGGGCAAGATGGAACTTGAGCGTGATATCGCCTTCAAACATAGTGGCGATTTTTTCGCGGAAGGCCGGATCGGTGTGCAGCCGCGCGACTTCGTACTCGTCCTTGTACGCCATCAGCTTGTAAAAATACTTCGCCACGGCTTCGGACAAGCGCGTGCCCTTGCCCAGCCGCGCTTCCTGCGCCCGCACCTGCTCGACGAACGCCTTGTACTGGCCGGCGTACGCCGCGTCCTGGTAGGCCGTGAGCAGGTCGACCCGGCGCTTGATCAGATCATCGAGCGTCTGCATGCGCTTGAACTCGATCACCTTGGCCGGCAGCGCCGCCTTGCTCACGGCGCCCAGGTCGTGCGCCGCGCTGCGGCCCCAGTTGAACGCCGCCTTGTTGAACGCCACCGACACGCCATTGAGCTCGATGGCTTTGAGCAGCGATGCGGCCTGCAGCGGCACGCGGCCCTTCTGGAACGCGTAGCCGAGCATGAACATATTGGTGGCGATCGCGTCGCCCAGCAAGGCGGTAGCGATGCTGCCGGCGTCGAGGAATTCGACGTTCTGTTTGCCGCAGGCTTGCTCGATCGCGCCGCGCGAACCCTCGGCCGGAAATTGCCAATCGGGGTTTTTCACGAACGCGGCCGTGGTGGCGCTGCTTGAATTGACGGCGGCCCAGGTGCGGCCTTCGCCCATGCGCGACAGGGCGTCGCGGCTGGCGGTGACGATCTGGTCGCAGCCGATCACGAGGTCGGCGCTGCCGGTGCCCACGCGGGTCGAGTGCAGATCGGCCTGGTGGTCGGCCAGGCGCACGTGCGACATCACCGGCCCGCCTTTCTGCGCCAGGCCGCTCTGGTCGAGGACGATGGCGCCCTTGCCTTCAACGTGCGCCGCCACCGCCAGGATTTGCCCGACGGTGACGACACCGGTGCCGCCCACGCCGGCCACCAGAATGCCGAATGGCGTGGCGACCGACGGGATACAGGGCGCCGGCAAAGCCGGTGGCGCGGCGTCGGAGGCGGCCGCCTTCTTCGGCTTTTTCAGCCCCCCGCCTTCGACGGTGACAAAGCTCGGGCAAAAGCCCGATACGCACGAATAATCCTTGTTGCACGACGACTGGTTGATCTGGCGCTTGCGGCCCAGTTCAGTCTCGAGCGGTTCGACCGACAGGCAGTTCGATTGCACCGAGCAATCGCCGCACCCTTCGCAGACGGCCTCGTTGATCACGGCGCGCTTGGCCGGGTCGGGGAACTCGCCTTTTTTCCGGCGCCGGCGTTTTTCGGACGCGCAGGTCTGGTCATAGATCACGGCCGACACGCCGGGCATCTCGCGCAGCTCGCGCTGTACGTCCATCAGCTCGGACCGGTGGCGCACCGTCGTGCCGGGCGCCCAGGCGTAGTCGCTCGGGTATTTGTCCGGCTCGTCGGTGACGACGATGATCGGGGTGACGCCTTCGGCCGCGATCTGGCGGCTGATCATGCCGGGGTCGAGCGGGCCGTCGACGTTCTGGCCGCCCGTCATCGCCACCGCATCGTTGTACAGGATTTTATACGTGATGTTGACCTTGGCCGCCACCGCGGCGCGGATCGCCAGGATGCCGGAGTGGAAGTACGTGCCATCGCCCAGATTGACGAACACGTGCTTTTCGTCGGTGAACGGCGACTGGCCGATCCAGGTTGTGCCTTCCGCGCCCATGTGGGTAAACGTCGACGTTTCGCGGTCCATCCACAGCACCATGTAGTGGCAGCCGATGCCGGCCATCGCGCGCGAGCCTTCCGGCACTTTCGTCGAGCTGTTGTGCGGGCAGCCCGAGCAGAAATACGGGATGCGGTCGGTCTGCGGATTCGGTTTCGCTGGGATATTGCGCAGCACCAGTTCCTTGGCTTCCAAAAAGGCAATGCGCTGCTTGACGCGCTCGGCGACCGGATGGCCGGCGCAATAGTGCCCGATGCGCGAGGCGATGGCGCGCGCGATCTGCGCCGGATTCAGTTCATAGGTTGCCGGCAGCAGCCAGTCGCCGTGGCCCATGCGGTTCTTGTTGCTCCACTCGCCGGTGTCGTCGAACTTGCCGACCACGCGCGGACGCTCGCCGTCGGGCAGGTTGTACAGCTCTTCCTTGAGCGCATATTCCATCACCTGGCGTTTTTCTTCGACCACCAGGATTTCATCGAGGCCCCGTGCAAACTCGTGCACGCCTTCGGCCTCGAGCGGCCAGGTCATGCCGACCTTGTACAGGCGCAGGCCGATGTCTTGCGCGGCCTGCTCGTCGATACCGAGGTCGGCCAGCGCCTGGCGCGTGTCCAGATAGCTCTTACCGGCAGTGATGATGCCGATCTTCGGCTGCGGGCTGTCCCAGATGATGCGGTTGAGTTTATTCGCACGCGCATAGGCCAGCGCCGCATACCATTTGTGGTTGCTCATCCGCACTTCCTGGTCGAGCACCGCGTCCGGCCAGCGGATGTTCAGGCCATCTGCCGGCAGCTGGAAGTCGATCGGGATCACGGTCTGCACGCGGTCCGGATCGAGGTCGACCACGGCGCCCGATTCGATGATGTCGGTCACGCATTTCATCGACACCCACAAGCCCGTATAACGGCTCATGGCCCAGGCGTGCAGGCCGAAGTCGATATATTCCTGGACCGACGACGGATACAGCACCGGGATCCCGCAGTGGGTCAGGATGTGGTCGGACTGGTGCGCGGTGGACGACGACTTGGCCGCGTGGTCGTCGCCCGCCAGCACCAGCACGCCGCCATATTGCGACGAGCCGGCGTTGTTGCCGTGCTTGAACACGTCGCCGCAGCGGTCGACGCCCGGGCCCTTGCCGTACCACATCGAGAACACGCCGTCGTACTTCGCGTCCTTGTACAGATTGGTCTGCTGGGTGCCCCAGACCGCAGTCGCGGCCAGGTCTTCGTTCATGCCGGGATGGAACTTGACGTGGTGTGCTTCGAGGTGGGCCTTGGCCTTCATCGCGGTCTGGTCGACTGACGTGACGGGCGAGCCGCGGTAGCCGGTGATGTAGCCGGCCGTGTTCAGCCCGGCTTTCAGGTCGCGCTCGCGCTGCAGCATCGGCAGGCGGATCAGCGCTTGCGTGCCGGTCATGAAGGCGCGGCCGCGCTCGAGCGTCCATTTGTCGTCGAGCGTGATCTCGTGTTCTGGTGAGGCGTGTTGGGGCGACGCCAGGTGGGCGCGGTCCAGGGGTGCGTTCATTTTGTCTCCAAGAAACTGGTGGCGAATGCCGAAAGCGGTGCATTTCCTGCATCTCGCTTCTGCGCGGGAGTGGTCTCCCGTCTGTGAACCAGTATAGACCTGCCCCCCAAGCATTAAATTCCAAACAATTCCCCCACCCTCTTGAATTGCGCAATAAAATTGCCATACAAAAGACAGATGTGGGGAAGGTATGTCAAAGATCGAACTGGATAAAACAGATCGTAAAATCCTCGAGATTTTGCAGAACGACGGTCGCCTGTCGAACCAGGATGTGGCCGAGCGCGTGAACCTGTCGCCGTCGCCCTGCCTGCGCCGCATCAAGCGGCTGGAAGAGGCCGGCGTGATCCGCCAGTACGTAGCGCTGCTCGATTCCGACAAGATCGGGCTCGGGCTGCTGGCGTATGTGAACGTGCGACTGGAAAAGCACAGCGAAGTGGCCAGCACCACGCGCCAGCCAGGCCTGCCGGCGACGTCGCCGCGCAACGACTTCGCGGTCTCGGTAGGCAGTTGGCCTGAAGTCGTCGCGTGCTACGCGATGACGGGCGACATGGACTTTTTGCTGCGCGTGCACGTGGGCGACATGGACCACTTCTCGCGCTTCATGATGGGCACGCTGCTCAAGCATCCGGCGGTGCTGGATGTGAAATCGAGCTTTGCGCTGCAGCGGATCAAGGAAACGACGGCGATGCCGCTGGTGTGAGACGGCGGCATCGTCGTTGTATTACTTCTTTGGCGTAAAAAATTTCACCGCCGCCCGCGTGTTGGCTTTGAACGTGTAGTCGATCGCCGCGAACTGTTCTTCCAGCGCCTCGGCCATCACGCTGCCCGGGCTCGGTGGCGGCAGTTCGAGGTGGGCATCGGCCTCGCCGAATTCGCGCGTGACGCGCATGCCGGCTTTCTTTGCAATATGCATCATCGTCTTGTTCGACGTCAGGCACTGCATGTACAGCGTGTCGACGTCCGAATTGCGGCAGTGGATCGCCGCGCGCTGGAACAGGCGCGTGCCCACGCCCTGCCCGCGCGCCGACTTCGATACCGACACGCCGAACTCGGCCACCTGCGCCTTGGCGGTGCTGGTGCGCCCTTCGGTCGGGGCAAACGCCAGATGCCCGACACCCACCAGCTGGAACACATTGTTCACGACGCCGAACACGATGTCGCGCGCGAAATCGAGCTTGCCGACATAAGCCGTGATGCCGTCATCGGACATCATGCTGCCAAAACGCAGCAGGCGATCGTCCTTGTCGAGCGCGAGCAGATGGCGCAGCACGCGGCGGCGGTCGCGCTCGTGCAATTCCTTGACCAAGACCGGCGCCTGGCCTTTCTTGCCGCGCAAGCCCTGTATCCAGCGGCGTAATGGATTGTCCAGCATCTTGATACCTTTTCGTGCACGGCAACCCGCCGATGTTAGCCGATGCGGTCGGCTGGCGCCGTGTTTCTTTGCGCGCTGTCGGCGGGCAGTTCCACCACCGGTTCACGCCGTGCCTGCTCCAGCGCCAGCCCCGTGCTGTCGTCTTCGTCGCGCCATTGCGACTGCGGGCTGACCACGAAGCGGCCCTTGCCGGCCTGCTTGGCTTCGTACATGGCCTTGTCGGCCTCGGCCAGCAACACCTCTTGCCCGCGCGTCGCGCCCATCTGGCCGCGCGCGCTGGCGATGCCGATACTGGCCGATATGGTGACCGGATGGCCGTCGGCCTCGGTGATTGCTTCGATTTCCGCCAGCGCCAGACGCGCCACGCGCAGCGCGCCGTCGCGCGAGGTCACGTCTTCAAGCAGGATCACGAATTCGTCGCCGCCCAGGCGCGCCAGCGCATCTTCGGCGCGCAGCTTGGCCTGGACCTTGCGCGCAACGGTCTTGAGCACCAGGTCGCCGGCGGCATGGCCCCACGTATCGTTGACGGCCTTGAAGCCGTCCAGGTCGATGAACATCAGCACCACCACGCTGTCGCGACGGTCGGCCCGGGCCAGTGCCCGTTCGAGCAGGCGCGTCAGCTGGCGGTAGTTGATCAGGCCCGTCAGGCTGTCGTGCTGAGCCAGGCGCTCGAGCTGGACCGACTGCGCTTGCAGCTCGGCGGTGCGCTCGGCCACGCGCTGCTCGAGCGTCTCGTTGGCCGACTGCAGGCGTCGGTTGACGACGCCGATGATGCGGTAGCTGCGGCGCAGGCGCACGCCGGCATACGCCAGCAGCACCAGCAGCAGGCCGGAATACGCCGCCAGGTAACCGCGAAAACGCTGGCGCTCGAGCAGCACGGTGTCGAACGAGCGCTCGAACTCCTGCTCCAGGCGGTCGAGCACGACATCGCTGCCGACGGCGGCGATCTGCGCTTCAAGCAGGTTTTCGAGTGGCCGCTTTTCCAGGATCACGCGGCTGCTGTTGATGACGGCGTCCATCTTGTCGATCACGGCCGGCGAGAATGCGACCTTCTGGGCCGCGACATTGCCCAAGATCACCTCGATGCGGACCGCCAGTGCCGGCGAGGGCGCGATGTTGTAGCGCAGCACGTCGCTCAGCAGCGCATTCAGTGTGGTGTCGAGCCGGACGACGATCTGGGCCGGCACCAGGGCGCCTTCGATGCCGGTGAGCTCGGTCTTGAGGTCGGCCACGGCCGGCGGCATATGCAGCAGGGCCGCGCGCAGGCGTGGATTGTGCTGCGCAAATTCTGCCACCAGCATTTCCTTGTTGCGTAGCGCCACCCGCAGCTGGGCGCAGGCATCGCGCGCGGCGCGGCTGCCGGTAAGCGGCGCAGCTTCTTGCAGGCGATCCATCAGGATGCGCATGCGCGGCAGTTGCGAACTCAGGTCGGGCCGGATGGCAGCGCGGCCGGTGTGGGCGCGCAGCAGATTGGCGTCCCATTCGGCGTCGAGCTTTTCGAATTCGCGCAGGTTGAGCAGCACGTTGCTGCGCACTTCAGGGTCGATGACCTCGGTGCGGGAATACAGGAACACGAGCAGCGCGCTCATCAAAACGACGGCCACGCTCGCCAGTAACAGGCGGCGGCGCCGTACCCAGCTCCCTACTCGCCGTCCCAGCATCGTGAACATCGTTTTTCTCCAACGCAACAATTAACAGTATTGAAGAATAGCAAAACGACGGCCCGCACTCTACAGAGGGTGTAACTACATGTAACTTTGACGAGAAATATGACGCTTTCTCACACTTTATTACAAACGGCGGCCACCGCCTCCACACGTGCGAGATGGATGGCTTCGGCGATGCGGTCTCGCCGGTGGGCGCAGCGCGCCGCCACGGCGCCGGCATCGACGCCGCGCGCTGCCGCCAGGGCTTCTTGCAGCACGAGAGGCGGGGCCTGCGGATTATCGGCATGGCAAGCGGTTGCCTGCAGCATCTGGGCAAAGCGTGCGGGTTTGCGGAACGCGTCGCTGCGCTCGAAGAGTGTGACGAGCGCTTCGGCATCGAGTTCCCCGGCTTGTGCCAGCACATCGTGCTCGCGCGCCGTCATGATGGCCAGGTCGCGGCATTCATTGGGCACTTTCAGGCGTCTGGACACGGCCTCGACGGCTGTCGTGCCAAGGTCGCGCATCAGGGCGGCGAAGCGGATCTCGAGCGGGTGATCGTGCTGCGCGGCGGTGTCGATCACGCGCAGCGCAGGCTCTTGCGTATCGAGCTCGGGCAACAGGCGCGCCAGCGCGCCGCACTCGTCCAGCACGACCAGCATGCGCGATGGCTGGCACTCCATCAGGCCGCGCGCCAGTTCTTGCCAGACGCGCTCGGGCACGAGGGCGTCGACCTCGCCTGCCTCGACCATCTGGCGCATCAGTGCATTGGTTTCCGGCGCCACGCGAAATTCGGGCAGGCGCGCGGCAAAGCGCGCCACGCGCAGGATGCGCACCGGGTCTTCGGCAAAGGCTTCCGACACATGGCGAAACAGGCGCAATTCGAGGTCGCGCCGGCCGCCCAGCGGATCGACGATCACGCCATCCTCGCCCTGCGCCATGGCGTTGATGGTCAGGTCGCGCCGCACCAGGTCTTGCTCGAGCGTGACGTCCGGCGCCGCATGGAACACGAAGCCGTGGTAGCCGGGCGCGGTCTTGCGCTCGGTGCGCGCCAGCGCGTATTCCTCGTGCGTCTTTGGATGTAGAAAGACCGGGAAATCCTTGCCCACCGCGCGAAAGCCGGCTTTGAGCATTTGTTCCGGGGTGGCGCCGACGACCACGTGGTCATGGTCCTTCACCGGCAGCCCGAGCAGCGCATCGCGCACGGCGCCGCCGACAACATAACTACGCATGCGTTACTCCGGCAGGTCAGCGTCGTGCAGCGGCGTCGGGTGGTTCTCGAGCATCGCTTCATTGACCCAGCGCGCCACGGCCGGATGGGCCAGCACGCGTTCGCAATAGGCTTGCAGCGCCGGCGCGAGGGTCACGCCATAGGTCTGGAAGCGCAGCACGACCGGCGCATAGAAAGCGTCGGCGATCGAGAACGCGCCGAACAAGAACTGGTGATGGCCAAAGCGCGACAGGCAGTCTTCCCAGATTTCGCAGACGCGGCCAATGTCGGCCTGGGCGCCGTGGGTGCGGCCCCGGCCCGGCAGGCGCGCCTGGATATTCATCGGCATGGCGCTGCGCAGTTCGCCAAAGCCGGCATGCATCTCGGCCACGATCGAGCGCGCCAGTGCGCGCGCCGCGACATCTTGCGGCCACATGGGCTTGTCAGGAAATTGCTCGGCCAGGTATTCGGTGATCGCCAGGCTGTCCCACACCGTCATTTCGCCAGCCAGCAGCACCGGCACGCGGCCCGCATGCGAGTAGCGCGCGATCTCGTTGGCGGTGTCGGCCTGGTCGAGCAAGACCTTGATTTCAGTGAACGGGATGCCGAACGCCATGGCGGCCACCCACGGCCGCATCGACCACGACGACAGGTTCTTGTTGCCGATGATGAGCGTCAAGCCAGGGCTGCGGGTCTGGTCCAGGGTGTGCGTGAGGATCGGGTCGCGTTCGATGGTTTGCATGAGTTCGTTCAGGGTGCGTGGCGAAGGGCATCCCGGGCGGCGGTTGGCGCCCGGCACGGCTGCAGTTTCAGCGTCAGCTTGCGTCCCAACAGCGCGGCTGTCAAGGTGGGCAGCCCCCGCCAGCGGGGGGCCGCATGCTGGCTTACCTGCCTGTCAGTCGAGCACCGAGGTGGCGGGCCGTGGCGTGATCGTGCCCAGGCGCGCCTTGAGCGATTGCGGCTTGCCCTCGAAGATCGACGCGTAGTTGGTGGCGTTGGCCATCACGTTGCGCACGTAGCCGCGCGTTTCGGTGAAGGGGATGGTCTCGACAAAGATCGCGCCTTCCATTGGCGCTTCGAGCCGGCCGCGCCAGGTGCGCGAGCGGCTCGGGCCGGCGTTGTAGGCGGCGGTGGCCAGCACCTGCGAGCCTTCAAAATTGTTCAGCACCATCGTCATGTAATTGGCCCCGAGCGTGATATTCACGTGCAAATCGTTGAGCATGCTGGTGACAAAGTTGTTCAAGCCAATCTTGGCCGCCACCCACTTGCCGGTGGCGGGCATGACCTGCATCAGGCCCGATGCCCCCACGCCCGAACGCGCATCGCGGATGAAGCGCGATTCTTGCCGGATCAGGCCATACACCCAGGCCTTGTCGAGACTTAGGCCCTGGGCGGTGGGCTTGAGTACCTCGAGGTGCGGCGCCGGGAAGCGCTGGTCGTAGCTCAGCTCGGTGCGCGTGCGCAGCGACGTCTCGACCATGCGGTCGAGCAGCTCGTTGCGCCGCGCCAGCTCGGCGGCGGCCAGCAGCTGACGTTCAGACAGGTTGCGCAAGCCCCAGCTCCATTCGCGGTTGCCTTCCGCGCGCAGGCGCAAATCGTAGAACTTCAGCGCCCGTTGCAGACTCTGATTGCTGGAGGCCTGGGCCAGCTCGGCGGCGGTGATCGGTGTGATCGGCGGTGGCGCGATCACCTGGTTGCCCAACTCCTCCTGGGCCAACTGGGTATAGAAGGTGGTCTGGGCGGCGATGCCTTGCCACAGCGCCCGCGCTTCGTCGGGACGACCATCGGCCTGGTGCGCCCGGCCGAGCCAATACACCCAGGTCGAGTCGGCGCGCAGGGCCGGCGGCATCGTCTCGATCGTGGCGCGCACGGTTTTCCAGTCGCCTCGACGCAGCGCCATGCGCGTCTTCCATTGCATCTGGAAGTCGCTGAGCGGCGCGCCCTTCGCGCGTTCCCAATACTCGTGTGCTTCGGGCGCCAGCGTGATCGAGGCGGCCAGCGCCACATTGGCCCAGCCGATCGCGCGTTCTTCGTTCGTCAGTTGCGCGCTGTTCTTTTCCAGGCCCACCACGGCCAGCCGCAGCGTGGTGCGCGCCATGCGGCCCACGGCGACCAGGTACAGCTCGCGCTCGGCGCGGGTCTTGCCGATGCCGCGCGCCATCGCCACGGCCGGCATGTCGACGGCCTGGGTGGCGCGGGTTTCAGGCAAGCCCAGCAATACAGCGGCGCGGCGCGCCGGGCCGGTGGCGTTGTCCAGGCCCGCCAGGCGCAGTTGCGTGAGCAGGTCGGCTTCGGTGAACTGGCCGTTGGCGACCAGTTGCGCAATCAGGGCGCCGCAGGCGTCGCCATAACCGGCCGGGGTTCTCAAGAGCGTGCGCGCCTCGTCGGCCACGCGCTCGCCGCGCTCGGCTTTGGCCAGCAGCGCGTAGCAGCGGATCGGCAGGCTGCCAGACTGGGCCAGCGCGCCGGCTTCGCGCTCGAACGTGTTCCATTCGCGGCGCTTGCCCAGTTCCATCAGCCATTCGGCGCGCAACTGCTCGGCGGCCGCCGTGCCTTCGTGACGGCGCAGCACTTGCAGCACCTCGTCCTGGATGGCATCGCGCAGGCGAGGTTTCAGACGATAATAGTCAACGTAGGACGCCAGCAGATAATTGGTGACGGGCAGGCGCGATGCGATGGCGTTGGCCCGCGCATCGTCGCTCTGGCGCGCCGCTTCGCGCAGCAACATGAAGTTGTCGTCGTCGGCGCGACTGGCCGCGCCCGCCACGCTGGGCGCACCTGCTGGAACGGGGGTTAGTGCTACCTCGGGCGCGGGTGCTTCCGGGTCTTCCTGGGCCGCTGCGGCTGGCGCGAACGCCAGGTGCAGAACAAGGGCAATAGCAGCCGGCAAACCGCCGGCAGACAATTTCGATTGAAACATCTACCACTCTCACAATACGCTGCATTGAAACCATGACCGGCGAACCAAGAATACCACGCGCTTCCGTGCCGCTACCAGACGCAAGTGCTTTACAGCAACAGCAGCAACACAAGGCGTTGTTGCGCAACACGCTCAAGGCGCGGCGGCGCGCCATCGATCCGGCAGACAAAGCCGCGTGGGATGCGCGCATCGGCGCGCGGGTGCTGGCGTGGTGGAAGGCCAATTGCCACGCATCGCTGGCCGTCTACTGGCCGCTCGCGGGCGAGCCTGACCTGGGGCCAGCGTACGCGGAAATGGCAGCGGCAGGCGTACGGCTGGCGCTGCCTGTCGTCGTGGCGCGCCATGCCGCGCTGGAATTTGCCGAGTGGTTGCCGGGCGAGCCGACTGTCACTGACGCCATGGGCGTAGCGGTGCCGGCCGATTTACGGATGGTTGCGCGCCCGCCGGCGCTGCTGGTGCCGTGCCTGGGATTCAATGCGCTGGGGTATCGCGTGGGGTATGGCGGCGGATTTTACGACCGGACGCTGGCGCCTGAACCGCGCCCGAGCACGGTGGGAATCGCGTATGCGTGCCAAATGGTCGAGTTCGTTGGCGACGCGCACGATGTGGCCTTGGATCGGGTGATTACCGAGGCGTAATGCGGTGGGCGGGTATATCGAACATTGGTTG
>Ga0265780_10002996_pt1 | contig 22513 bp, 17 predicted proteins | sample P1T30metagenome_FD_192432 | JGI IMG/M metagenome (GOLD analysis project Ga0265780, IMG submission 192432) | Plant litter microbial communities from East Loma Ridge, Irvine, California - P1 T30 | ecosystem: Environmental > Terrestrial > Plant litter > Unclassified | place: USA: California...
ATAAACCGTGATAATAATTCAAACAAGGAAGAGCCATAGTTCAAAATCTAAGAGATTGAGTAACTACACCTGAACGCTTATCGGGCTTTCTTGTTACAATACTAGGAGAGTTCAAAACGACAGGTTCCATAAGCTTATATAAATAGTTTAAATATTCTTTCTTTTCAGGATAAGATTGCTCTATATACAATGTTGTGTTATTAGTAAGTTTAGGTCTATGTAAATACCCGTCACCTAATATTAAACCAATGAGAGCTTCTTTTTGTTCTAAACTTAACTCACAGGTTTTTCTTAATTTCCTTTTGGAATTCCTTAGATCGGCCAGATCTGGTAAGGTAGCCAGACCTCTTTTAAATTGAGGAGTACCAAATAAAGTTAATTTTAAAAGAGGCTTATTAAGAAGGTGATGTTGTGAAGATACAATATGATGCTTTACTATTCTAGTAAAAGCATCTCTAGAGGAATTTTTAACATATAGTGATCCGCAATTAAGACCACTATTTTTCTTAATCTCAGTTTCTATATTATATTTAATTTTTAAAACCTGAGATAAGTTCCTCAAACCTTTTGCACCGAAAAATGATAAAGATGTATTTGATCTAGTTTCGTTCATAAATATAGCTTTTTCTTCTGCCCATACAGACGATAAGAATAAAGTAGCTAATGCTAATGGTGTAATGTATTCATATAAATTATGTGGTATAATTTTTAGGTTGTTTCTATAAAATAAGTAGTATAATCAGTTAAAACTAGCAAAACTATAGCTTTTTAACACATAAAAAAACAACACTTTGTTTCCTTTACCTATAAATCTATATAGTTTAGGTTTTTTATCGCTACAATACCCAGCTTTGGCTAACGTTGAATAAAACCACATTATATATTCTACATTATCACTATATTTTATAAATATAATCCGAACACCACCATCTAATTCATCAGATCTTCTTTCCAAGTAAGAGCTAGATAGTAAAGAACCCAGTATTAAAGATATTATATTCAAGTTATGGGGACCTATTCTCTGATGGGATTTTAAATTTTTAGAAAAGAAAAATCTTTTTTGAAAAGGAGTAACCATCATAAGCATAAAATTCAATTCACTATGGTTTGAATAACTTAGCCATTTAAGGCATTTTATAGTTTTATTGGAATACATATTTAAACTTAAATATGGTTTTATATAATTTGTTTTATTATTATTTATAAATGTGCAGCTTGCTCGGGATACCAACGTAGAATAATTTCTACGCGAAGGAAGAGTAGTAGCTGCTAAAGTAACGCTTCTCCCTATTCTAGGCCCGCTCAATTGTTCTTTTTGCCTTTTTTTTTTTTCATTTTTTCTTTTACAGTGTTTAGTAGTTGATTTGGGTAAAAGAAAAAATGAAAAAAAAAAAAAAGAAAAGAGACTAGGTTTAACTTTTACATTACTATCCTCCATAGCTATGGTAGAGTTTAGTCCTAATTTATACAGCATAGAGGGAATAAAATAAGGTTTAACAAGACCTATTAAAGTATCAATGGATTTTTTATGGATATATATCCTGTATACTCCATCTATACGTTTTTGTTTTGAGGCTGTAAGTCCAAATTTATTAATTAAAGTTTCCACCAATAATTCTACCTCTTTTGGAGTATAAGAATCTGTACAAATAAATACTCCCCCTCTATTTTTTCTATAAAACCCGTCTCCCATCCGTCAATAAGCTAAGCCTATTTCTGTCAGTAATTCTCCAATGTTATTCGGAATTATTTTTACTTTATCCTTATAAAATATATTATGATAATAATTTAAACAAGGTAAATAACGAGTAAAAAAACGCATAGATTCTGACGTTTTGTTCGACCTTTTATCTACTCTAGTTACAATTTTTGGGGACATCGTTGTAATTGAATCAAATAACTCTCGTATATTATTTATAAAATCTTGTTGACTAGGATAAGCATTATCAACTCATAAACTTGTATTAGATGTTTCCCCTGATCTTTGTAAATGACCATCTCCCAAAATTACTCCAACAAGTGCTTTTTGTTGAACTGGTGTTAATTCTTTACACTTATTCGTTAATTCTTTTTTAGATTTATTCGTCAATGCACTAGTAGAATAAGATCTATTATTAATTTTATTATTATCTGATGTGACCCAGATGTTTTTTTTTAATGTATAAGTTCTAATCGAAGAATAATGATTTATTCCAAAAAATCTATTAACATTATTATGGTTATTCTTTTGAGTTTTAATTAATGATCATCTACTCTTTGTATAAAATTCAAGGTTAAATCTAATACGTATATAAATAACAAAAAATAGTCAAACCATAAATAAATTTAAAAGTATATAAAACACACTGGTTTTACCTTCTCACAGGTTTTCAGTTAAAAACTATTGCGAATCTTTTGTACTAAAGATTTAATTGGTTATACCCCTAATTTATATAGCATTTCAGGTATAAAATACGGTTTTACCAATACTATTAATTTATCCATACTATTTTTACTTATTCTATAACTTTTAATACCACTGCTACTAATACGTTTATTCAAAGTAGCTTTTATTCCAAAGTTTTCATGCAATGCATTTATTAGAAGTTCTTGTTCCTCCAGCTTTTTTTTTTTAATTTATATAAATAAAAAAAAAAGCAGGTGAAACTTTCTGTGCATAACATAATAATGCCTTGATAGAAAAACCCATCTCCCATAATTAAGTGAGCTAACCCTCTGGGTGTTAATAAGTCTTGTATACTTAAAGGAATAACTTTTTTTGGATCTTTGTAAAATAAAGAATGATATACTTTTAAGCAAGGAAACCTTAATGTTCTAACATATATAGATTTATACATTTTACCTGTTCTAGGATCAGCTTTCCTTACAACTATTACAGGCTCCATGTCTATTAAATCGCCAAATAAAGTGTATAAACTAAATACATATGACTTTTGGTCAGGGTAAGTATGATCTATTCTAAGTCTTGTATTATAAGCAGATTTACCTTTTTCTTTTTTTTTTTTCATTTTTTCTAAGAAAAAATGAAAAAAAAAAAGAAAAAAGCCATCTGCTAACATTATACCTATTATCGATTCCTTTTGCTCCTGTGTTAGTTCATACTCTTTTTTGTACTGTTTAGAGTATTTACTGGTTTCAGGTATTTTACTGTAAAATCTTTTAAATACATATAAAGGATAAGTGATATAGTATATATAAGAGATATAGTATGGATATAAAAAATAGTATGAGTAAAAAATGAGAATACTAACCAAATAAAAACAATTACACAATAGTTTTATAACAAAACCTTGGACTATATCTTTACCCCTATATCCTGTTTGTTTACCTCCCCGTAAGCTTGTAGGAAGAAACAATTTTTTATAGATATAGTAGGGTATTCCACATATAGTCTCTGAGGATCTTACTAAGACCTATGGTCCTTTGGTTTCCTGCTGATTATTATAAGCAAAAGGGCTTATACCTTCCAGCATACAGTGGAATAATAATTTATGAACTTAAATTCATAAACGGCCAAGAATGGACCTACAAACATTAATAAATAGTTATCTGCTGTAACTAATATAATCATCATAAATGTGAACAAGCTTAAATAGCTAAAGAATCTTTGGTTATGCATAGAATCAAATTTATCCTGCAATTGATTTATTAAGTGTTTTATATTAACAATGGTTAATTATCTTCCAAATTTCTACCTGTGTTCATACCAGATTTTATCTTTCTAATAGAATTTATACCTTCAACCGTAAGATGAGAACGATTAAGCATTAAACTATGGATCTTACATCAATCAAGATAATCGTATAATTTTATACCAATTATAGGGTTTTCATTAAAAAATGGAACTAATATATTGGTAATATCCTTAAAATCAACTATTGTAAAACTAAGTGCAGATTTACCAGCATATTTATATATCTTTCCTGACCCTAGATACTCAACTATTTTCTGCATTAATATAAGATCTCTACTGTGTTGAGATATTCTAAATCTTAATTGTACTCGATAACCTAGTTTACTATTGGTTGATGGTATACGAACATCAAAGTTTCCCTCAGCGCTAACAAATCCTGAAATTCAATAAGGGTTTAAAATTACATTATCATAATTTATTACAGGTCTTTCAACTGGAATATATCCAGCAAACTCTGATATTAACATGTCGGATAAACCTAAATTCATTGATGCTTTTATGTTCACTATTTCTTTTATACCTTCGACTGTAAGATGAGCTTTATTATTTACAAGTTCTACGGCTTTTTTAAATAATAAAAAATCTGCGGCTTTTTGAGTTAATAGCGGATATTTTTCTAAATGAAAAATAAGGTTATTTAAATCTTTAATTGAATCTATTGAATAATTAACTATATCTCGGTTTCGAGCTGAATGAATCGAACCAATACCACCTAAGTGTTGTTGTAATAGACATAATAAATTAAGATCTTTTGTGTGTAGACCTATTTGAAATTTCAATTGAACACGTCAACCTAAATTACGAGCTTTATTTTTGTCTACTATTATACTAAACGAACCCTCACCATCTATTAAACCAGATCAGACTCCAGGATTTACAATAGTAGAACTATAGGTAGAAAATTTTTTTAAATCGAATTGTTTAGATGGGTTTTTGATGTAGGAGTTTCAACCTTGTTGCATATTGAAACCGAGTTTTATATCTCTATTCCTTTCGGAACCCTGTAGAATAAACCTTAAATACATTAAATGTGATTTAATGAATCAACTGCCGTCTACTCGTTGCTCTTTTACAACAATATCATTTAATATTGCTGACTTAGATCCGCGATTGTCCATTTTGTTTTCACGCATCTTAAGGCTTGTTACCATCTCTGAGTAATTAATTCAGCCACATATAGTTTTTCAACTATAGCTTGGTACCTTAAGCTTTAGGAATTCCCCGGAGTTTGACAGTTTACCCCCATAGACGCGTTTTCCCGTTACGCGACTCCGAGGGTCATCCTCCATATAACCTATAGAATAGATATGCACTAAAGAAGAAACAATTAAAACAGGTATAAGCATAGATCGTACCCTAATTAGTGCAATTTTATTATCAGAAATAGTCCTATAACTGTATTAAAAGCACAAGCTACTTACTGTACAAGTATAGACTATCAACTGTGTCAGTCTTATATAATCTTCTTGCTTACAATTTGAACTCGTTTTAGGGACCGAGTGCACATTTGAACAGACATTTCAGCCTAACCCTTGTGAACCACTCTGTAGCGACGTTTATAACCGCCGACGGTCTTTGAAAACTTTAAGATATCATTGACCGTTTTCACTTTATATATATAAGTATAGAATTGTAGGATTATAATCTTACTCAATTCCTTTTGATTTACTGAATAATTGTTCTAATTCGACTTTTACGTCTATAATGACCCATAAGGGACGCAGATTAAATCCCTATGGGCACCCTACCTATCCAAAAAAAATAATTCGCACAAAAAAAATCTTCCTGGAGGAAAAAAGATAGGGTACGGTTTTTAATACGAATTCATACTTTTATTATGAGCTTGTTCCTAAGGAGATAGTACTACCAACTGTTTTACATGAATTACTTATCTCTGAAATAACTACTTAAATAACGTAACTTTATATCTGTTATATTACACAAATATGATTTAGGTAGACAATGTAACTAATATAAAAACTGAAACTTGAGCTAAATAAAAGTAAGAATTATTATGCAACAGGGTTAAGGTGAAATACAGGTACTCTTCTAATTTTATAGTTATTGAGTCGAACTCAATGTTTTTCTGAAGACTGGACTTTTACATCTAAATATTTACTTAAAGTATCTGGATATACTCCCACAATAGAGGCGGCTTTTGTTAAAGTATTTTCTATTAAGACCTCTCCATTTAATTTACGTATATCATATACACAACTTATTTGTTGATGTATCAATTTTCCTGTAGAAGAATCTATTACTCGACCATCATAAAGATATTCAACAGTCGGTGTTGCAAAATTTAATTTATCTCTTTCCTCATTACTTAGAGATAAACTTGGGGTTGTATTAGTTGATAAACGGTAATTATTCATTGTGTAAGATAATTTTAATATGATTTTTTTTATCTCCTCTTTTCTATAAGCCCCATTATGAACAACTCTACAAATAGTTTTAAAGTCTTGAAAATCTTGACCTTTTTTAGTTAAAAATGTCATATCGTCTAAAAAAGGTATGAAATAATTGTTTAAAAGTTTAACATTTTTAACCGTAATAGCTACGCTACTTTTATTCTCGTTTCTAGCTTTAGGGGTTGTTACTGCTATGATAGAAGAGTTTTTTAATTTATATAAACTATATATATCAAAGCCGCCTCCGGAGAAATAATTTTCTAAAAACTCTTTTATTTTAAGTAAAACGTCAAGTTGTACTCCAGTTAATTCTATACAAAACACGGGAGTCAAAATATCTCTTTTTACAAAAAAGGACCCGTCTCCTTCTATGAACCCTAATAACCAGCTTTTCGTTATGATTATTTTACAATTTTCTGGCCGATCAAAATTAACACGGTTAGTATTCATTTTATTCTTTAATTCTAGAATTTCATTTTTAACCGATTCAGCTCTTAATTCTTTATCTCTATTTAAGTATAAATGGAAAGCTTTCTTAAAGTCTAAATAATCTAGGTATTTAGTAGTATTAAGATTGTACTTGTCAAAGATAGAGATTAAGCATTTAATTCCTTCCTTGTCTGCAACGTTAAATATACACTCATTTTTATAGAGTCTAACCTTACCTATACCTAACTTACTAGAAATATATCTTAAAACACCTGAATCGTCTTGATGTAAGGCTATTTTAAACATAAAAGAAAAACTAGATATGGTAACTTTATCCTTTTTCATGGAAGGATTTATAATAAAAGTGGATTCCGCATCCGAGAACCCGACGAACCATTGAAGAAAATTTTCTTCATCCTCTGTGTTTTTGTAATGAGATTGTGTATTAAAAGTATTTTTAATTGAAAAGTCTCTTTTTTGTAAATTAAGGAGACAACTATTCTGAAAATAAGAGTTTAGGTGAGTCATACCTGTATTTCTGCAAAAAAAACCGCCACCTGAACAATGTATATTGACAAAAATCACCTTATACAGTGGGATTTTCACCCACACAGCATCTAACGTATTTCACACTGTTAGTGAATCAAAATGAAATTCTCAGGATACATTTAATGATTCAGAATCAATTCATCTGAAAACCTCTATGGATACAGGTATATTATTTAACCCAACTTCAAAGAAAGCTAAAACAGCCAATATTGTTGTAGTTACAACAGCTGTACATGTAATTATGTGTGCTCCTGATACTCCGATTTTTCTACCAAAAAAACCAGAAGCTATTGATCCTAATAGTGGTAAGATAATTATAGTTAGATACATTATTTAAATTCGATATTAATATTTCCTCTTCGTTTTCTCCTTTTTCCGTAGGAATTATATTCCCTTAGGAAGGCTAGGATATTACCATAATCTTTGAATTATGCCTGACTATATCTTAAGCAAATAATTATATTATCATAATTATAAACCAACCTACACTTAGTCGATGAACTGTGCACCAACATTATCTTGGTGTTTAGCTGCGGATAATCTATTTCATTTCTTCATACAAATCGTTTTTACCATACAACGAGTCATTACCTGTTCCATATATTACATTACTGTAATAATTTGGTAGATTTGTCTTTAAGATGTTCCCGCAATTTGAAGGTTTTGCCTTACATAAAGACTAGATTGAGGTTCACTCATCTTTTTTGATCCCTTTTACTTTTAAAGCCCTAATCATAACCATGATTGTTTTTAACCTCATTCCTATCCGTCATATTTTTCTTTAATAATAAAATTTTATTCAGACCTATTCCATCTTGTTTTAAATGCTCTTTATTCTTAATAATTAAAGCAGCACTCTTAAAATCTAGGAAGTTTGAGTATTTTGATCCTCTTATACAATATTTATCAAAAAAAGGAATAATATGATTTACTATATGATCAATTTTTGTGACTATAAATTCACAAACTAAACGATTTTTATACTTAGCTACATACCCACATCAAAAAAAAATCTACAAAACTCTCCAATAAAGATAAATCTCTCAAATCTTGAGCTATAGAAAAACGTAATGAAGTAGGTATACCACTTTTCTGAATAGATTTTTAACCGTAATAAAGAAGTTAGATTTTCCCTCAGTTATTTTTTTTGGCATTTTTTCTTCAAGAAAAAATGCAAAAAAAAAGTTACCCTCCAACGACTTCGTAGTTGGGGGTTGCAGGCGCAAGGGGAATTTTTTGTTTTTCTTTAGCTAAAACTTGCAACTAAACACAAGCAAAAGAAAAACAAAATAACAGTGCGGTTGAAAACCCAGCCATTCATTCTTTAGCGGACGCAGGGATATTATAGTTTTTTACTCTTTGTTCTTTTTTTACTGCTATAGTATAAGGGAAAGCTTCTTTTAGCCCATTGGGTAGGCCTCCATTCATGGACGCTCTGTTATTAACTATTTTTTGTATTCCTTCTAAATTACTATGTTCTTTTTCTGACATTAATATTACAATTTCTTAAAAAAACATGTAGTCAAAAGATTTTTTAGTTAATAATGGGTAATTAGTAAAATGTGGTATAATCACGTTAGTTAGATCCTTCGTAGTACTAACTCTAAATTCAACAGTTGAATTTTGGTTGGGATTTGATACATATCCTATACCTCCAAAATACTCTTGTACTTTTAGAATTAAGTCTCTATCCTTTTCATGCATTTTATTTGAGTTCTTGCTTGAATATTTCATCCTGTTTTGTATCTAGGATTTTTTAGTATAGTAACTACAAAAGAGGAGTTATAAGGCTATTTTCAACAGTATAATTATAGACATTATCTTATACCCTCAGGCTAATAAAACTTAATTCGAAAAATGAGAACATAATAACTAATATTAACTAAACTATATCTTATTGAAAGTGTATCTACTTTTATAAGGTTTAACTTGATTTCTACTAAAATAATTAACAACCGCAGATTTAGGAATATTTAATGGTTTAGCTGCTTCATTCATAGAGCTGTAAGCAGCTTGTAATATTATATTTAACATCGAATACTTCTATTTAATTACGGTTTCTTGGTGTGTTAAGCCAAGATTTAACTTTATATAACATGGTATAATGCATATAAGGAGAAACAATCTTAACGAGTGATGCCATAGAATCTTGTTGTATGTAGATTCGATATTGATTTTTTATAGCAATACGTAAGGTAGAATTTAATCTATATCTAGTTATAAGTACATTTAATAAGCGAACCGTGTCTTCTATTGAATAAGAATCCGTACATAGAACTAATCCTGTTTTTTTTTTTGCAACTCCATCTCCCATAATTAAATGCGCTAAGGCAATAGGGGTTAATAATGCATAAATATTCTGAGGTATAGATTTAACACCCTTAGGATAGAAGAGGAAATACAACTCAGTTATACAAGGCATTGTTCTAGTAAAGAACTGTAAACCATGATATCGTTTACCTGATCTAATACCGGATGTTAATTGAGGGCTACTACTACAATAATGAGACAATAGGTTAAATACAAATAAAACATAGCTTGCACGATCTGCAGATCGTTTAAATCCCATTCGAGCATTTTTACCTTTAGAAGCTAATGTTATTCAACCATCAGATAGTATTAACCCAATTATAACTCCATATTGATAAGGAGCAAGTTGCACCATTTCTAATTGTTTAAAAGTAAATCTTGCTCCTACTGTAGGTGTTAAATTTGTCCCTCAAACTATTAAAGCTTTGTTTTCTTTTGTTTTATTTTTTTTTCTTTTGTCTTTCTTTTTGTTCTTTTGCTTGTAAGCAAAAGAACAAAAAAAAAGAAGCAAAGCGCCTTGTTTTTTTTTGGTTATTTATCGCAGATAAATAACCAAAAAAACCCGATCCACTACTAAAAAGCTGCAAAAGAAAACAAAAAAGTAGAAGAAAAAATGAAAAAAAAAAGAAAAAGGCAAAGGAGGAAGGATCAAAAATACCCGTTATAAATAAAGGATAAACTGAGAAACTTTTAGAATGAGTATTTGTAGAATAATTCTTTATTCCAAGTGGAATAATATTTACGGGTTTTATATAAGATTTATAAGGGTTAAAGGATACATGGTTTGATTTTAAAAATACGAATCTATAAAAAGCTACTAAAATACCTAGACCTATCGCAGATTCTGCTCCGGCTATGGCAATAATATAAATAGCATATGTTTGACCTAATATATCATCGAAACTAAGTGAACTAACCAATACTAGAAATGTAATAGCTAATAGCATTATTTCTATTGAAATAAGCATTAATATTATGTTTTTTCTGTTTAAAACAAAACCTAAAATTCCAATTGTAAATAAAATTAGTGATAAATTCATTGTATAAAAAAAAATCTTAATATAGCTTTAACAAGAAATAAGTGATTCGAACACTTAACCTTCTACTTTCATTATTACTATCTAAAATGTTTCTTCCTCCCCCTCAGTTATTTTTTTTTTCTTTTGCTAAAACTTGCAACTAAACACGAGCAAAAGAAAAAAAAATTACAGCCCCAAAAGGGGCGTCTTCTTTTTTCATTTTTTGTTTTCAGTATATAATATCATATAAAAAAAAGAAGACGAGTCGCTCTTTTACTTTTTTTTTGCATTTTTTCTTTAAGAAAAAATGCAAAAAAAAGTTACCCTCCAACGACTTCGTAGTTGGGGGTTGCAGGCGCAAGGGGAACTTTTTTGTTTACATATCTCATTATATATTAAAAAAAGTAAGGGGGAGGAAAAAAGAAACAAAAAGGAAAACACGAATTCTCTACCAGGTTGAGCTAATCTCTTTTTATTTTTACGGCTATTATTTAGTAAATTATATGAAATAACTAAATAAAAAAATTACCCCAGTCTGGTTTTTTTGTAATCAAAAAGATAAATTACAAAAAAAACAATGAATGACGGCCTTATTTTCTTGCCAGTCGCTCTAACTTTTTTTTCTTTTGTCTTTCTTTTTGTTCTTTTGCTTGTAAGCAAAAGAACAAAAAAAAAAGAAGCAAAGCGCCTTGTTTTTTTTGGTTATTTATCGCAGATAAATAACCAAAAAAACCCGATCCACTACTAAAAAGCTGCAAAAGAAAAAAAAAGTAACAAATGGGCCCAAATGGGGCGGACGAGTAATTTAGATCTAAATTACTAGAAAAATTAGTAAAAGGGCTTTAATAAACCTAAGTTAATCTTCTCCTGTAATTGCTCTAGAAATCGTAATCACTAATGCAATTTTCCACTAGATAATTTTATCTACTGGGATTTGTTATACTATTATGGATAAAAATGTAACTACCCTTTTGGGATGGTCTTATTTTTTTTTTCTTTTGCCTGGTTTTTTTTGTTATTTATCTGCGATAAATAACAAAAAAAAACCCCTTCAACTACTAAAAAGCTGCAAAAGAAAAAAAAAATTAAGAAGGGGACTATAAATAACGAATATTACCATTTTCATAACAAGTTAACGGTAATCTAACCATTGTTTACTATATAACTGATAAGTTTTTTCTATTTTTTGTGTCTTAAATCAACAAAAGTATTTTCAACGACAGTAACACCATACATTACAAAAGAGAAGTATAAAACTGTACTTATTTGACCAAATTCAATAAATGGAGATTCTACATGTTTAGCCCATAATTGCATTAATATGAATAAATTAGCCAATAATAAAAAAAAGCTGCTTTACTTAAAGGTCTAAATTGCATACCTCTATATATCTACTTACCTGTTAAATATCTTACATCAACATACCTTCTACTTGAATTGTAACTCCCCGCAATATTTAAGTAGAGGGGATTAGCTTCTCTAATTCGTCTATTATATTTCCATACAGCATAGAACTAGGGTTTGTTCTATTTATAACAGAAAGTAATTCCATTAAACCAGGGAAATCTTGTCTAATCTGATACTCATTATTGAAATCTAGTCCCATCTGCTGTAAAGTATATGGTCTAATAGAATCTTCATCCTCCTCCTCCCTTGGATCTGCATAAAGTTCATCATGATGCTCAGCTCGAATTCTAGCTTTACAAAGTAGATTGTCTAATATAAGTAAATTCTCTCTAGTTAATGTAACAGAAGGTAAATTATCTGTAATGGATGGAACATAAGGTAAATTTGTAAAAGACTGTCCAGGTCTAAAACGTAAATAAGCTGCTACATCTTCATTGTAAGGATTACTTGCTATATATTCTGACTTAGGAATATCCATTTTATTACACCACGCTCAGTGAAATCCACACAATTCCAGCCACGTATTAATACCCTCATAAAATTCAACTGTTCTATAATCCACTAAAGTTAATTTTTCTTTATTATTGTCAAAGTATATCTCAGGATACATCACCTTGATTCAGTCACACTCTGCTAACGTAGAAAGATCCACAATCGTAGGGTCTTCTTGATTTAGTACCAGATCCCTTACAAGCCATAAAATGAATTTATTAGCTTTTTCATAATTATATACATACGGACCATCTCTCAAACAATAATTTTTGTTGAAGCTTTTACTCATTTTGATACCTCGGTATGTTGTACTAAATCACGTAAACCTAAAGGTCTATCCCCCAAATTTGCCTCATTTTCTTTAAATAGTGCATAAAGTTCATGATTAACAGCTCTTGTCTTGCCATGTATATTTCATACAATGCATTCAAATCTTTTACTCACTCTTCCTCAGCTTGAGTTAAGATACGTTCTGCTATAGGTCTTGTATCAGAAAGACGTTCATTTTGTCTAATTAAAATACCAGGATTACTTTCGTTGTCATCTTTTATAGATGGCTGATGTGAATAATAGTTGTTATAAAAGTCATTATTCATGTATACTCAAAAAGCCAAAGGCTCTTGGAATTAACTTAACCTGCAAAATAGTAGGCATAAACTCTCTATTTTTGCAAGCCTTTAAAATGAATCGAACATTTATCAGAATATTAACAGTATTCCGCTCTACCATTGAGCTATAAAGGCGATTAAATAATGTAATAAAATATCTAGTTTATCTTTTTTACCGATAAACCGTTTAATTTTATTACAATTTACTATAGTAATAGTAAAAACTTATAAATTTACGATAGCCACATATGTTTATAAAATAAATTACTTTATTTCCTAACTAAAATAGTATTGGACAATTCTAATACTATACTTTTATATTTATACTTTTACTAGATTTTACCATAAGGGTTTTAATAGGGCTTTACTAAACATAGGTTTAATCTTCTCCCTTAATTACTGTGTAAATATAGATCTACAGTGCAATTTTCCACTAGATATATTTATCTACTGGGATATGTTATACTATTAGGTAAGATACTTACCTTTCATAACAAGTTAATTGTACAAAACAATTATTTTAGAAAAATCTATCTAGAGTTATTAGCAAGGTTTTATCCTACTATAGTTCTTGTAATCAAGATAAGAATTTCTCTAAGGATACAGATTCTACAACAATAGGCATAGAACTGTGTAAGATACCACAAATTGCTGAACCATTGACCAGTTCCTAATCTATCGATAAGAACAGAAAATTGATTTAGTCTACCAGGATAAGCATCATTACCGCTAATGCAGGAATAGCAACTAAATAATACAAAACTATTTTGATAATTTACCCATAGAATCTATTAATTCTTTTATAGATATACCTTTTTCTTTTAGAAGCTTATCAAATGCGCGTGCTTCTTCAAGCTCTCTTTTAATTATAGATTCTTTAATCTTATGAGGAGTAGATCACATATTTTTAAATCGTTCCGTTTCTTTTCTGAACAGATGGCTTCTAAAACTTTTTTTACCCCCCAGTTGCTCTTGAATACTCTTAGAGTTCCTAGCAAAAATATCTATTATCTCTAAAGTATTGTCTCAGCCAGGTCTGTTGGATGCTCTTTTATTTAACCAGAATTGATGTACAGAATCCTCTTTATTTAATTGAAATTTGGGATATTCAGTTGATAGTAGTGTTAATAATCTACTCTTTTCAGTTTCAGGGAGATACTGAACATAATCATCCAACATGTCTTTCATACTAACTTTTCAATCCCCACGTATCTTACTATCTGCAGAGTTAAATTCTAAATTAGCTTTGTAAAACCTATCGAATTTTCTTTTAAGGTTTTCTTTATACTTCTTATCCCCATCTTTATCTGAGTCAATAACAGATATACCAGAAGGTTTTTGTGGGTTAGGCATATTACCCTTATTAGATAGTCCCCCTGTATCTACATTTCCTTTATCAGGGCTTGCCATTTTTAAAATACCATTTCAAACTTTAAATAAAAAAGGTTTGATTAGATTTATAAAAATAAGGTCTAAAAAATAAAATATAAAGATGGTGTTAATTAATGAAGAAATATCTAAGAGAACTCTATATAAAATAGGAAAATTCTCTTTTAGCCATGTATCTTTAATTAAGTGTTTTTTTAATAATACATTTAATATAAGTAAACTGTATAAGATTAAATTAAAGTTGGTATAATAAAATACAACATATAAACCTATGATAACCTCCATATTCCTAGAAAGGTCACCATTTATTATAGCTAAGTATTCGCTCTTAATATAAAGGGTAATACTGTAAAGAATAGGAAAGTTATTTTTAAATTTATTGTGCAATTTAAAACCTATACTATAAAGATAAGAATAAAAAGTAGCTAAAATAGTGAAAAAATAGTCCATAACTTTGTATAAAGCAGGGTATTTATTAAATAATATAGTGCATTTTCTAGTTAAATAAAGTTGAATTTGATTTAACATTCAATGTAAACCAACGGATGATATAAATTTGTATATTTTCTGTAATAATAATGTATTCATGGTTTAAGTTTAAAATGGCTTTCACTAACGTAGTAATCCTTACCCTTCCACCTTTCTAATGGTTTTTGCTATAGTAAGCAAAGCAAACCAATATATTCAGCTCCGTGGCTCACGGCACATTACCTAATCGGGTAGGACTTTAGTTAAGGACCGAGCAAGTAGTGCGTTCTCGACCTCGAGTCATGATATACTTATGTATTACCTAAAGTAATATATTCCCATAATAGTAAATATGACCCTTCATGACATAGCGGAACTAGTATGAAGGTGTTTACCCCTGTCGTATAAACCTTTATATTAAAGGAAAAACAACAGTGACTCTCTAGCCTACTCCAACCATAACTCGTACTATAGCATACAATCCATATTAAAAATAAAAATATATCAGATATAAATATGTCTGGTATATAAATATTTCTGATATGTCTGCTATGTATATCATCTTATTTCCGATTCAATCATCTTATCTCCGATGCCAAACATACCAAGTTTACGTTTACCTTAATGAGTCCATGATCGGTGAGCCGTTACCCCAGTTTTCTCCTATTTCGTCTAAAAAAGGCCCTGCCTAGTCAGTCAGCTATAATCTTCATATCCAGCAAGCCAATGCAACCAATAGTTTCAAGTAGCACGACAAGGTAATCTACTTTAGCTATTGATTTACGAAACGATTGTTATCTCGATTCGTATGAAATAAATTTTTATTTCAGTACAACCTAGTATAGAAAGCGGTAAGGAATATTTTCTTTTTTCCGGTTCGTACTTGAAGAGAATTAGCAACTCCAAAAATCGTAAATCCATTAAGTCTCTTCTATAATGTATTATCTATATAAGTTCACACATAAATAGATAATACATTACTGTGTATTTTTATCAAAACTATGTATTTAGTAATAAATTCACTTTTTTTATATATATTCGTATAAAAAGGTGTTTAACCATTATAATGAAACAATATACTTTTCATCCTTTTTCCCTTTGTTTATTTTTTTCGACGTAATTTAAAATAAATTACTATCCTTTGGGGATGGTCCCCTTAGGGGGCCAGACCTAAAGGTCAGTCCCCCTCAGTTATTTTTTTTTTCTTTTGCTAAAACTTGCAACTAAACACGAGCAAAAGAAAAAAAAAATTTACAGCCCCAAAAGGGGCGTCTTCTTTTTTCATTTTTTTTTTCAGTATACAATATCATATAAAAAAAAAAGAAGACGAGTCGCTCTTTTACTTTTTTTTTCATTTTTTCTTAAAGAAAAAATGCAAAAAAAAAGTTACCCTCCAACGACTTCGTAGTTGGGGGTTGCAGGCGCAAGGGGAACTTTTTTTTTCTTTTGCTTAAATCAACGACTAAAAAGCTGCAAAAGAAAAAAAAGTAAGGGAGTAGAAAAAAAAATTAGGGAGTTATCCCTTTGCCCTTATATCCACATATAGTTTGCAAATAGTAAAAAAAAGTAAGTGATTTGAAAACTTAACTTTCTGTGTATAAAACAGATGGTATGCTCTAACCAAATGGAGCTAATTTCTTTTTTATTTTTGGGGGCTTTACCCATGATAGTTTAGCTATACATTCGTCTCCCCCCCATTGCTTATTACAAAGACGTAACTGCAATTTTCCAGCTTAAATAAAATTATATTTACACTGGGATTTGTTATACTATCTTGTAAACGTCTGTTTACCTTTCATAACAAGTTTATTGTAAAATAACAATGATTTTAGTAAAAAAATCGTAATACTACGTTTTATTTTAGTTAGTATTCCTACAAATACAGCGATTATCTGAACAAAATACTTTACTGTAACAACCCGTACACACTGTACCTCTGCGTGGGTCTACTGGGTCTTGAATAACTGGTCTACGCCCCCTACAGCCTCCATCTACCCATTACAGGCCCTTTCAGTTTAATTATTTCCGCTGATTAGGTGACATTAGTCTTATTCTTATGTATCCGGCTAGAAGGAGGAAACCCTAGACCTTCTCTTATACATAAATCAACTATGTCTTTTAAAGTAGGGATGTTATAGGATTAAGTAATTCTAATTGTTCCTCAAGCTCAATCCAAACTCCACCAACCACAAAGGAAAGTCAGGCAAAAGGAGTTCTCTCGCGTAAGTAATTTGGAAGATAATACTTCTAAGCTGTATTGTAGTAATTGGGCTTTAATAATCATAGTTGAATCATAGATTAATCTTCTCCCTTATTTGCTCTTTACTAACTTTTTTTCATATATTGTAATAGTTTTTTTATTCATTCATGAATAAAAAGAACAAAAAGATGAAAAAAGTAAATGTAATTGCAATTTTTCAGTAAATAAAAAGTATTTCTATTCAAGGATTTGTTATACTATTATGTAACAGCGTTACCTTTCATAACAAGTTAATTGTACAAAACAATTATTTTAGAAAAATCTATCTAGAGTTATTAGCAAGGTTTTATCCTACTATTGTTCTTGTAATCAAGATAAGAATTTCTCTAAGGATACAGATTCTACAACAATAGGCATAGAACTGTGTAAGATACCACAAATTTCTGAACATTGCGGGTTATTTCTACGTTTATTTAATGTAATTTAATAATACTTATTACTATACCAGTCAAAGAAAGTATGATATTTTTTAACTATTATTTAGTTATTTATGAGAAAAAGAATAGTCTTTATATTTTTTACCGTCTTTTAAACGAAGATATAGAGCTTTTCTATCTAATTTGATATTTAAAGTACCAAAGTATTTAATTGTATCCGTAATACTTTCAAATTCTTTATCCAAATTTTCTCCTTTTACTAATACAGGTTTATTTTTTCTATTCACTTTTAAGGTATCTAAGTCTGCATCTACTTTTAATTTTTTATATTCATCAATGATTCATCCTACTTCTGAAAAATTACCGGTAAAATATTATCTGAATATTTACATAAGAAATTATGAAACACTTTTTCATTTTTTATATATTTAGTAAGAGTGGCTCTTTTAATCGTTAAACCTAATTCTCTTAATGTATTCAAGTTAAATTCTTTATTTAATAAATAATACTGTTCTAAGATTAAAGAGTCTTTATAACTAAATATAGTACTATCTAATTTAAATATTATTAATTTAAAAGCTCTTAGCCCTTCTTTGTGAAGTAAAGGTAAAAATTTACCACTTAAAGGGAAATCACCTTTAAAATAGTAATCCATTCTACGTCTTAATAAATTAGATGAACCTACGTATTTATGGCCCGTATTTTTATGTATAAAGATATATACACCCCCCCCTTGCGCCTGCAACCCCCAACTACGAAGTCGTTGGAGGGTAACTTTTTTTTTGCATTTTTTCTTTAAGAAAAAAATGAAAAAAAAAGTAAAAGAGCGCCGCCAGAGCGCCGCCAGAGCGCCGCCAGAGCGCTCTTTTACTTTTTTTTCTTTTGCAGCTTTTTAGTAGTGGATTTAAGCAAAAGAAAAAAAAATAACGGAGAGAAACCTTTATATTTAGATTTACCTGTTAATTCAGCTAAAAGTTGTTTATTTTCCGGTGTAGATATAGGAAGATCCCATTCAACACCTTTAATTTTTAATAACTCTTCTAATTTAGAGTCAGTAACGGATAAATTTTGATTTAATAATATTTTATTTATAATGTATGAATTAGTAGGTTTTTCACTGTGGATATGATCTAACGCTAAAGACTCTGGACGATTTGCCAAAGGTCTTATTGAATTAAAAGATCTAGTTGCACTATAATTTCTAGTTAGAGATATAACAGTTATTGAACCAATACGTTTATCCAATAAGTAGTGCTTATTAAAAACACTTCTACTTATTGTATAATGCAAACACTACAATAAGGACAAGTGCTTTATTTTTTGTATAAATATTTATTTTTACATTAAAACAGTTTAGCAAACTATCGTAGAAATCCCTAAATATAATCAACAAATGAATATATCTATTTAACAAAAAATATAAAGAATACTTATATTTTTCTGCACCTTTTCAGGCGGGGGCTGACTATATCTTAAGCGTTATTATTACTAATAACACCAACCACCGTTTAGTCGATGAACTGCATACCAAATAATTTATACTTGGTACTTGGCTGCGGATTGCCCATTGAATAATAAATCTTTATTTTACCTTACCACGAGTCATTACCTGTGCCACAAAATGTATTACTACTCTTGTTTGGTTAAGATTCCTTTAGGGGTTTCCCGTCAATTTGATGATTTTTAACCATAGGTTCACTACAGTTATGGCCAATGTTATATAAGACCATAGAATGTACCTAATCTGTTAATTAAAACAGAGAATTGATTTAATCTTCCTGGGTCGATCTACAACTTTGACCTATAATTACCATCATCACTCTATGAGGTTATAACTTAAATTTGTAACGACTTTTGTAAGGTTTTTCGCTATATATATAACTTCTAATTGTAGTTCTGCTAACACCAAATTTAGATGCTGCTTTTGCTACTGAATCCATTGTTGTAATAGTGTTTGTATCTATGTCAAAAACCTCTACTACACTACCATAAGATTTGTGTAATTTATTTAAACTATCCTTTCTTTGTTTTTTTATAAATTCACGAACCTGGATATCCGTTAAATCTGTAGGTACTGCCTCTGGAATTAGGCTATTAGATATAATGAAATAGCCTAAAAAAGGTTCATTATTACCTACTTGTTTTTTATAGGAAGAGTGATGTATACCTAGGTCAGCACAAAAAGCATTTAATGAATTACTAGAATAATATAAAGTTTTGCAATCCTTATCGTATAAATAAATTTTAAATCCTTGGTTAACTCTGAAATTTACTATCTTGTGAGTATTAAGATTAAATCTTTTATCTAATAATAAATATTGTTCTAAGAAACAATGAGCATAATTAGAAAAAGAAGAAGGTATAACTGTTACTTCTAAAGTAAACGCTTTTAAATTTTCCTTTTCTATCATAGGTAACAACATTCCTGTGTCTTTGTTAGAAAATAGTGCATTCTTTTCAAAGTATTGCTTGAATCTTCTTGCTAAATCGTTACTTGATCCTACATAATTTTTATCTGAATACTTGTGAGAAAAAACATATATTCCTGCTTTACTACGCTTAGAACCTGGTTTTCCTATTAATCCCAATAAAGCAGGGTATGTATTATCTGAAAGAGGTAAGTCAAAATTAACCTTAGGAAGAGATAAAAGCTCGTCTAACTCTTGTTGAGTTATAGAGACCTTTTGATTAAGCAGCACACTATTCATAACTTGACTAGTTATAGGATTACCATTTTTTATATGTTCTAAAGCTATAGCATTAGGACGATAATCTTTATTAGATGGAGTTAATCCTGATTTAAATCTAGATAAACAATTTAATTTACCCGAACATTTATTATTGAATAAATTAACATCTGGACGCTTATTAAAAACTATTAAATTAGTTCTATTTGTAAATTCTAAGTTTTTGGTATGGTATTTTATTTTACTAGGATAGAGTCTTCATGAAGACACTTGTTGGAACAAATTAAATAACAATAAATATAGTTTAGCCCCGGCGTCTTCCAGACATCGTCTGGGAGATTGGGGTAATTTTTTTAGTAATTTAGATGAAATTACTAAAAAAATAAAAGCCGAAAATAATAAAAACAATGTTAATAATATAATGCTATTATTTATTGTTTGAAATCCGTATAACAACTTAAACCTAGTAAGGTCAGGCCGTTGTAGTAACTTTAATCTAGGGTTATTTTATAAATAGTAAATGCTATTTAGTTTATTTTAACCTAGAACCGGTTTCCCGGCGACTAGAGTACACCTTACAATCCAAAAGAAAATAGATGGAACTATAAACTTGATTGAAGAACCGTCTACTCGTTGCTCTTTTACAGATAAGCAAGCAAGCCTGCCTTATCTGATTTAGATCCGCGATCACCCATTTCAGTTACCATCATCTTTAGTGATCTTACCTTACCCTGAGTCATTAATCAGGCCAGCGATAAAGTTTCCTTAATTACCTTGGTTACTAAAGCTTTAGGGCTTTTCCGGAGTTTGGCTCTTTTGCACATATAATGAATAGCCTACAAACATTATTTTTTTATGCGTCACATTTAACTCCTAATGCAGGTATAGCAAAGGAGTGGATAACCGAGAGTTTACTTTCCATGATCTAAATATTTTATTCTTATATTACTTTGTTGGCACTCTCTTAGTTATGGGCTGGTAATCACCAAATATTTATAGTTTGGTAATGTTTACCTTGTACCAGTATAGTAAGTGTAACCTAAATAAGACTCGTTGGTATTTAAACAACTAGCTATCTTATTACGGTTAGCCTTAATATTTATGCTATCAAAGTATTTAACTAATGATGTTATGCTAGAAAAATTGTATATTACTCCTGTAAGATCTTGTTTAATATATATTAATTTACTGTTTTTCTCTCTTTTTTTTCTTTTGCTAAAACTTGCAACTAAACACAAGCAAAAGAAAAAAAAAAAGAGTAAGAAAAATCTTTTTTTAGAAATAAAGATCTTTTATCCGAAATAAGCTTAGATAACTCTTCTAAAGATAAACCAGCTTTTTTTGCAGCTGGTTTTAGTTGATCTGTAATTATAAAATAATCTATTTTTTAACAAAAAAAAAATAAAAAAAAACAGGGTTTTTTTTAGATAAAGTGATCCGGTTTTTATACATTTTGTAACAGTAGCATGATGTACACCTAAATCAGCTTTCAATCCATTTAAAGAATTTGCAGTATAATATAAAATCTTACCTTCAATATCATATAAATAAACAGTATTTCCTTGATTAACTCTAAAATTAACAACTCTTTGAGTATTTAAGTTAAAATTACTATCTAATCCCCTGCGGGGATTTCCCTTAGGAAATCCCTAAGGGGATTTCCCTTACTTTTGGTTGTTTTTTTTTCTTTTGCTCAAGGTTTGTAGTGGATTTAGGCAAAAGAAAAAAAAACAAAAAGTTACCCTCCAACGACTTCGTAGTTGGGGGTTGCAGGCGCAAGGGAAATAGGTGATACTGTTCCAAAAACAAAAAGTAATAGTCTGAGCTTAATTCCTCCAGTTATTTTTTTTTCTTTGGCTAAAACTGTACCCAAATGTACCACTGCCAAGTAATATAAGCATTTGCCCCGTCATATTGACAAAGAAATAGTTAAAATATTTAGATTTTAGGTATAGCTATAAACCCAACGACCTTTTATCAGGTCGACTAGAGTACACCTTAGTCTAGAATAGTTGAGTGTAACCCTCTTTTTACTATTATAGACCACTACCATCTACTCGTTGCTCTTTTACAACCTACTACATCATAATGATGCTGTAGCCTAACAATCTTTCTTTGCTGCTGTAGCGTGAGTTACAAGATTGTAGGGTAACCAAATAAGGTAACTAGGTGATTTAGATCCGCGATAACCCATTTAACTTTCGTATATACCTTTTGATGTTACTATACCTATGGTCATTAACATAGCCGCGTTTAACCTTTTGAGATAAACGTTTAGTTAAAAGGTCTTTAGGGTGTCCCCGGAATTTGATAGTGTATAGACGTTAAGAGATACTTGCTAAAGGTACTCAGTTCATCTGCAGCAGTAAGAATAAATCTAGTGTGTGTAATTTCAGGAAGGATAACACGTCTT
>Ga0265780_10002997_pt1 | contig 22510 bp, 24 predicted proteins | sample P1T30metagenome_FD_192432 | JGI IMG/M metagenome (GOLD analysis project Ga0265780, IMG submission 192432) | Plant litter microbial communities from East Loma Ridge, Irvine, California - P1 T30 | ecosystem: Environmental > Terrestrial > Plant litter > Unclassified | place: USA: California...
TATGCTTACCCAAGCTTACTTTTAACAATGCATCAAGGACACGAGGCTCTTTTATTGTGCAGCGGGTCGGCCGCATTTTTCAAGGTCCACGGGACGCCTCCACGGTACAACTGTTTTGTTTTCAGCCCGAATATACCTCAGACGTGCTATTCTGTTTTCGGTCCGCGGAACCGGATACCATCTCTTTTCGCTTCTGCCTGTAGATATGACGGCAAGGCTTTGTAAGTCCGCGAAAAGGATCAAAGATGCGAAAACCATCTAGTACCATATCTCACCATTGTGTTGTATATGTTGTCGCAAAATGACCATGGGGTTTGCCAGAACATCTACCGCTGCACCTTCTTGAGGACACAACTGCCCCTAGGATGCAATATACTGGAGGATGCAGAATACGCAGACGAGCGCTCCTTTTGGAATATAGCTCACGCACGGCTCCCAATCTCAAAGCAGGCACGGGAACTAACAGCTTCACCACGTTAGCTGCAACATGCTGTACGAGTCGCTTATCAGGGATAATTGAGTGATTAATTATGTAATTACTATAGTACATTCCGCCCTCCCGCCGGCTATTCTCTGGGGTTCTGGCCTCGCCTACAGGGTTTACAGGCTGGATCCAGCCTTCTTTGCGCCAGGGAACTGACTCTGGATACCATCCCACAGCGGTTCACCGCCTTCGGTCAGATCTTTCCATGCCGGGCAAGCGAGGCTCAGGAGGGGTGTCGCAAGAATGTCGGTTACCAACTGGATCGGAACTTCAAGAGTCTTCATGAGTGGAGAGAGCGAATTCGGCAAGAAAGTCTTGAGCACTTCAAAAACAAGGCATAGGAGGTTGTTCTTCTCGAGGAGGGTGGCTGCATTTAGTACGCCACCAGTGACGTTGTGGAGGTCGAGACCAGTGAATGAGTTAACAGTGCCGGTATTACCGCCGATGCTATGGAAAGACGTCAGTACTGATGGTTAGGTTTTGAGAAAGGGGAAGAACCCCCACGTACCTGCCAAGGATTGGATGCTTCAAGATCCATGCAACAAGATCCAAGTTGAGCGGGATGAGACCATACTCTACTGGCGTGCGATACCAGTTGCTGGGAATTGTCTCGTGACCCTCGCGGTACTCCAAGCTTCCATCCTCCTTTTCATACACAGCGAAGAATTTTCGGAAAATCTCTTGGGTGAGAATGCCGGTGGGGTGCTCCGATGTATGGTTGGCCAACAGACGACCGAGGAATAGGATTCCGGCGTTACGGCTAACCATGCCAGTGATAGGCCCATAGTACAGGTTCCCATTAGTAGCAATGCAGTCCTCCAAGCGGCGGGCAGCCTGATCAGCGAGAACATCCAAGGAGAGGATACCATTCTCATCTGCACGATCGTGGAAGTCACGGAAGAGCGTCATGTTCATTGTCCAGGCATTTCCAGTGAGGTAAAGATCGTTACGCGTAAGGGACGCGTCCGCCTCGAGCCAGTTATGGGCACCTTGGAGACCCCGAGGCTTTCCTATGGAGACATTAGCGTGATGTCGCCTGGAGCACCCGAGATGAATATTAGCATACCCACAAGGCCAAGCACGTTTCCCAGTATGTTTTCCCCTTCGATGCCAGTCGGCGCGCCTCCAATGGAGAAGCCGGGATCAAGTGAAAGCGGATTGCCTGTCCAGACTGTGCCCATGATGCCGAGGATGAGAGAGAGCTCAAGGCCCATGCCCATCACTTGTTGTCACACATATTAGAAACGAACAATCTCAATGACGTAACAGTATACACGAACCTTGGTTAATAGCTGTAACAACCTCGGCGAAACTGGTGATACCATCATGGGAAATGTATCCGTGGTTAGCCAAAGCATTGAGGCCAGGGCAGGGACCTCGCTTATCGGTATCACTGGGAGGCTGGAAGGCGTGTTTGCCAGTGATATCGACGGGCTTTCTCACGTCGACGAGAAATCGCTTAGAGCGCTTGAGCTCATCCACTTTTTGGAGAGCTGCATTCAATCTTTCGGGCGTAAGCCCATCAAGACTTCTGGGATTCAGAGCAGGAAACGCATTGACAAGAGCGTTTCCAGAAAAGAGTGTGAGGATCGCGAACGAGAACTTCATAATGAGCGTTTTAGTTTGAAAAGGACGATACGAAGATAAGACTCGGCAGGTCGGAGAATAAAAAGTGAAATCCAAAAACCTGTCAGTAACTAAACGAGCGATGAACAGGTAGTCGTTCGTCGTTAGATGCTACCCTCGAGGTAACATGCAAAGTTAAACTTCATGGGGACATGTCGGCTGTGAGACACGAGTCAACCACACTGAACACAGCTAGGGGTTCCGTTCAGTCGGAGTATTTACGACAATCGATGAAGATGCTCATACGCTCGCTTGGTCAAAGGCACAACAGTCAGCGAACGTCAATCATCATTTCGGGGAAGCAAAAGAACTTGGGGAACGTGCTGGGAGTCTGTGCATGTGGGGGCGGCCCAACACTAGACTCGGACCGTTCAAGCGATGTACGGATACAAAGGGGGCTAAGCTAGAGTTGATCTTCCGACAACAAGATACAAAAAATCAGAGAAAGGCTCCAGACATCGGTTGCAGGTCTGTGGGAAAGGGTTTAATTGGCAGAGTGCCGACAATGGAAAGAATGGGCAGGATCGCCCAGGACAAGGGCTCGAAAGGTCCGAATGAAAGGTCCGAATCAAGGTTGCAGCAAAGCAGCCCGATGGAGCTAACCAATGAAATCCGTATTAAAATGAAGCGGAGCTTTGATTCAGCCTTAGCGGTCATTCGCGTCACAGTGGAGCTGGTGGAGCTGGGTCATGAGTCGTATTCTGCATGCAGTATCGGTATAGCTCGCTCGCTCGATCTCTGTGATTCAGCCTCGTTCTTGGGGCTAGATATCCACTGGTCTATCTTTCCCATGCCGTGGCATGACACTACTGCAATTGTACAAGGAAACTGTTCCCGCATCTAGAGCTAAGGTGCTACTTTCAACATCTCATTTGTGTGAATTCGTCTCCATGCAGGTACCTTACCGTGGCGAGCCCAAGGACCGCCACGAAGATCTTACGTGGATTCGTAATATTTCAGCCCATCTGAACCTTCTTGTAGAATGAACATCAGGAGATCCAAGATGATAAGCAGTTGAAAATTTTCCTGTCGTCGATGGGGCGTGCAAAGGGGAGTGGCCCTTACCAAGGGCAATCCTTGCCAAGATTGACAGTCCCGCCCCCTGACCGGGCCAACGTTCCTTACTTCCCTTCCCCACAGCTAGGATTCTGGATCGTCCGTAACGGCTTGGCGTGGAAGCGTGCTTCCGCTACTCGTCGCGGCCGGGCTACTATCTTTCACAACCGGGTTTGGCGCACTGCAACATGATGGGAGAAAACTCTGTAAATGCTATGTAGAAACATGAATCTGGCTATGTTGAGAAGAAAAATATGATATATACATGTTCAAGAAGCTGTTCATCAAATGAAAAACACCATTAGAAACCCCGAATAAAAATCTCCCGAAGAAGGGGATGTTGACCACACGCTGTATCGCTTCAAGTAAAGTATCAAAAGCGGTTCATGACATACGCTTGGCTCGAGAGCCTACATCTTGACCATTTCAACGCCGAGCAATTCGAGATTCAAGATGCGTCATGCTGTTACACCTGTAAAACCTCAGACATGTTCCTTTCCCGTCATCGGTTTATCCGTGGTCCATTCTTCGTGCGGTGTTGCTTCCGTGGAACCCTCAGCTACCGAAGCATTACGGTGACTGATCTCGACCGTGTGAGTCTGCGTTATCCATCCTGCGGACTCTCGTGAATTGTGATCATCTTTCGTCAATCTAGCTCGATCACTGTTGTTGTCGATATCAACTAGCGGGATGAAGTTGTCCTCATCTCGTGCTTTGGGCTTGTACGAGATCCGTGTTATCACCTTCTCAGGCGGTATTTGGGAGTCGGTGGTGCTAACGTTGGTAGACTTCTTCGACGAGATGTTCATACTCGACGCGAGGTTCGACCTCATCTTCGGCCATAGTTTGACGATCAACAGTCTGTGGGCAGGCATGCACCCGCAAATAATGGAGACATTGATTTCGATCAAACTCCAGATACCGGCGTCGACGTAGTTCCAAGTGATGTTCTGCGTAGAGGCGAAATGGATGAGGGAGTACAAGCGAATGGCCGAGACGAAGATGACAAAGATACCGACAGAAAACATAGACATGACCATGACCTTCTTCTTCAAGCTCATGTTCAAAGCTGCCAAATGCTTCATCGGAAGTATCATGACGACAGCATCAAGCGCGATGTTGATAGCGGCTGCGATCCAACCCTGGAGGTGTATGTCATTACATCTGCCCTGGTGGAGTCCATCCCACTGATTCCAGGCAAGGTTAATGGGCCAACACTGGATAGTAGTTGCGAAGAAAAACGCGACCGTATAGGCTGCACATACACCCATAACGCTGTACGTGAGGACCCGAAAACTCTTGGCGGGAAAGACTCGGAGATAGAAGAAAAGAATGGAGATCTTGGAGATACCGAGGGCGACCACGTAGAAGATCTCTCCCATGTAGTAGTACTTCAAGACGTTGGTGATTTGGACGTCGGTCAGCGTCCATATATCTCGTCCAAGTCCATTCTTTACCACTGAATGATTGTTAGTAAAATTCTGTGAAGAACGCAGAACGTTGGCATGCTTACGAAAGTAGGTAAAAATCGCGGGAGGTATATTGAGCAAGACCACAATTCCCATCGTAAGGTCGTCCCAAGACACCTGGCGGCCGTTCTTGCCCACGCTGGCTAACATCCTCAGCACGAAGGCGGTTACAGCTACAGCACATCCAGTGACACCGATGGCGATAAATTTTTCACCCTTGTAGCGATCCGGAACTCCGCAACCCTTGTTGCTGACATTCTTTGTCTCTGTCACAGCTGTAAGTTTCCGAACACGTGGGAGTTTGGCTGCAGGGTTCTCTTACGTAGAAGCTCATATACAGTGCATGTCTTCTGGGCGCAAACTGCTACAGCAGCATTGAGGGCATCGTTACTACACAAGCACTCGGAAGTGAGATTTGTCGCGCAGGTAGACTTGGGAAGTTCTTGCATGAAACATGCTAGCTATACGAATAGATTAGATTCGGTCTTGGCTTCAAAGCCTTGCAAAGGATCACATACTGAGCACTTTGGCATGTGTTCCGCCAAAGACAAGAGTCCGCCCTGAGCCTGGACAGCAACCACCAAGGTCGTGATGAATGCTGTCACTAGTCTTAACCTCATGGTGTAATATTATGTGCAGGCCGCGAGCAAAGAAGGCAGTAACAAGTGACTTAGGCAAAGACAAGTTGCAGACAGCCTAAGGGCGCGTTGGATGTCGAGTCCCCGGAGGCAGTGGACTATGTAAGTCTTGACCACCAGAACTGCACGGCACTCTGGTGGACTCGTGATGCCACAACAAGTACCCATGTTTACTGGGGCCAAGAGACAATCATACCAAATTATGGACCGGTGGAGAGAGCGTCGACATGCCGGGATTACCAAAGCCAACGAGGGGTGAGCTGCAAGGGCTGCTCAAAGAAGGTCGCATCGAGAACGATGATGAGAATGGGGAAGAACCGTCCATGCCATCCTGTCACGGAACTGGGGTATGTGCCGGTAAAGTTACGCCAGCTGTCGTCGGCCCGACTTCCAGTACGTGAGGGGCTTTCTGGCTTTCTGGCTTTCAGGCTTTCAGACTTTGCCCATATGAACCAGAAAAAAAGTAAGAAAGAAACTCCCCGTTGTGCATTTGCTTGTACCCTCACAGCGAGATTCTTGATCGCACAGGCATGGGAGGAGCGGAGATAATAACTGACTTTGGGATGCACGTTGGAGGCGTGGTCTAGTCAGCCCCTTCGCCAAGCAGAAAGCGGTTTAGTGAGATCAACACCCAATCTCTGTACCAAGAGAAATTTTGACTGACTTTACTGGTAAACGTTAGTGCTTACAGGGGTGCGACCCGAAATGGAGGGTATCCCGGTATGTCACCGGGTGAGCACGGACCGGACCCCAGTATCCATGTCAAAAGTATCCGATGCCATTCACTGACCGTGTGTTGGGATCCACTAGGGCATTTAACATCCACTAGAGCACGTTGCATACTACCGTGCCGGGGCTGAGTGAGATGGGCAGAGACGTTCGAGTAAGGATTGCCGCATCCAAAAGTCAAAGTCCGAAAGGGTAAGCGTGCGGTGATCTCAATCAGCATGCGGACAACAGCAGCCGCCGGCACATCTGCAATGGTTACTCGAGTTTCAAGTTGCAGGCCAGTATAAGTCTCGGATGGGGGCACTTCCTTCTTTCTCCTCCCACACGCACTCTTGCCCAGGCGGAGCCTAATATCTCTCGTTTTCTATCTTCATTCCTAGGCTCCTAATTTCTCTAATACCGCTACCATGATTGTTCTCAAGGCTCTGACCGTCCTCTCCTTGCTTCACTCCTTTAGTACCGCACGTATCATGTAAGTAATCCGTGTCTACGCGAGGCTCTACCGCGGGCGCACTTTTTTGATGATCGAACACTGACAAGATTGCAGTGACGGTGCGGAACATACACCTTATAGCGGTGCAAATGTCAAGCGCGCCAACAACGCTACTTCTACCACCACTCTAGTTGACTACGAATATGTCGTTGTTGGCTCTGGTGCTGGTGGTGCACCTCTCGCTGCCAGACTTGCCCTGGGTGGCTACAAGGTCCTTCTTCTCGAGGCTGGTGATGATCAGACCAATACGACTGAGTACAATGTACCCGCCTTGCACTCTGTTGCTGCCGAATACGTGCCGATGAGATGGGACTATTGGGTCAAACACTTCGACGATGAGACAGAGATGAGAAAGGACACAAAGCTCACCTATGAGCTACCTGATGGATCTCGCTACACTGGCCCTAATCCACCTCCTGGTGCCAAGCCTCTTGGCATCCTCTACCCACGTGTCGGGTCTGTGGGTGGCTGCACTGCTCACAATGCCCTAATCACCATCTACCCGTACGAGAGTGATTGGGAGAACATTCAGCGTATTACAGGCGATGCCTCTTGGGCACCAAATAATATGCGCAAGTACTTCACACGTCTGGAAAAGTCGCGCTACCTACCCAGCAGCATCGTTGGCCATGGATTCAATGGTTGGCTTGAGACGTCGCTGACCGACTTGACCTTGATTGCCCAAGACTTCAAGGTCATTTCCCTCGTTCTGGCTGCTGCCAGCGGTATGGGCAAAGGTCTTCTTTCGTCACTCCTGACTACCGTTGGTGGCCTTGCTCAGGTTCTGCTTCGCGACATTAACCACCCTGGCGCCGGCCGCGATTCCGAGGAAGGTCTATGGCAGGTTCCTCTCGCCATGAAGATCCCAGAGTACAAGCGCGCTGGTCCTGTCGACTTTCTGCGCCAAGTAGAGAGTGCAACAAACAGGGATGGAAGCCGCAAGTATCATCTCGACATTCAGCTCAACACTTTGGTCACCAAAGTCAACTTCGACCAGGTAAACGGCAAACCCAAGGCTACTGGCGTCAACTTCTTGACTGGACGATCTCTCTACGCAGCAGACCCAAGATACAAGGCCGGATCCAGCATAGGTACCAAGGGATCTGTCAAGGCTACTCGCGAAGTCATTCTGTCTGCAGGTACCTTCAACACCCCCCAGATCCTGAAGCTCTCCGGTATCGGTCCCAAGGCCGAGCTCGACAGCTTCGGCATCAAGGTAGTCAAGGATCTCCCAGGCGTCGGTAAGAACCTCCAGGACCGCTATGAGGTCCCAGTCATCGGCCAGGCCCCCAGTAAGATCTCTCTCCTAAACGGTTGCACTTTCCTTGAAGGCTACGACAAGTGTCTCGAAAAATGGGAGACCCTTCCCCTCGGTATCGGAAAGGGTGTCTACGCTACCAATGGTGTCGCACTTGCCATCACCAAGAAGGCTTCCAACTCCATCAACGGCAACGCCGATATCTTCGTCGCCGGCTGGCCCGCTTACTTCAACGGTTACTACCCACAGTTTTTCCAGAACGCGACCAACGGCCAGAACCACTGGACATGGCTCACTCTCAAGGCGGAGGCTCGCAACAACGCTGGTACCGTAACTCTACGCAGCTCCAACCCCCAGGACGTTCCCGAGATCCGCAAGCGCAACTTCCAGGTTGGCGGTGACGAGGACCTCGATGCCTTGGTAGAGGGAATGAAGTACGGCCGCCAGGTCTTTGAGGATCTCATCCCTCTCGACGGCAAGTTCAAGGAGGTCTGGCCCGGCAAACAGGTTCAGACGGATGCGCAGTGGAAGGAGTTCGCCAAGTACGAGGCTTGGGGCCACCACGCCTCTTGCACTTGCCCCATTGGCGCTGACAACGACCCGAACGCCGTCCTTGACACCAACTTCAAGGTGCGCGGTGTTGAGGGTCTTCGTGTCGTGGATGCTTCCTCCTTCCCCAAGATCCCTGGTACTTACATCGCGCTCCCCATTTACATGATTTCCGAGAAGGCGTCGGATGCCATTATCGCGGCAGCCAAGTCTGGTCGCTAGGGAATTCTGGACTCACGTTGGGACATGTAAATAGGTACGGTGGCGCCCGCTAAGCTCGAGTCCTGATCCAAAATGGCGTCGTTTGTCTTCATCAAACTGTATTTTTTTGTAGATTATAGTAGGCTTGAATACTACTTTTAACAAAACTTGCCTTATCATCCCGGCTTGGTACGTATCGTTGTCGAAGGATTGGTGAGTGAATGTCATGGTAGACAGAGGCCAGAGTACATCCTTGATTACGCCACTCCAAGACTCGCTACCAGGATGTATGGGTCTTGGGTATAACAGCTGACAGCCCACTCCTTGCGATCTGCCACTAGAGTGCCCCTACTAAACAGACCTTATGATCCGCCGCTATATCCCCACATCCTCTCCAACCCCGCTCCTTACCAAGCTCTGATACACCTACAGTTATGGCATAGAGGACTTTATGGAAGCAGGGCTAACCCCGTCTTGCATTGTTTTTTATATTAAATCTCACCATGGCCCCGAGCCAAGCCCGCGACCCAGACATTTGGTACTGTGCGACCTTTCAAGCACTGCACCCAGCATGAAAGGGGCTACACCCATCAATCTATGCCCCGCTAGTTACTTTCACTAATCGTCGAGCCCACCCTCAACGAAACACTGTTCCAGCCAGTATGCGATCAAGCGATGCCCATACCAGCAAATACCAGAGCTGCAATGTTCATTACGACTATAACACCCCAGATAACCACCGCAAATACTGCCGTGATCCAATGATTTCTCATTTGCACATGCTCGTCCACAGCATGATCCGCGGTTCCCGCAGCACCTAGCGATGCATCATTTTCGTGCCGCACCGCCACCTTCATATAGCGGGAGCGGCAGGTGAACCATATTAATGGTGCGCTAACGAAAGGTAAGATGACACTGAGCGCCACCTGGCTGCCATTGAGGGCTTGGCTTAGCCCCTCTCTCCCGACAGCACCGGCAATTATGATAGATGGCGTGATGCTAATCGAACGAGTAATGAGACGCCGGATCCAGGGCTTTATGCTCCAGTTCAGCTGCCCCTCGGACACCATTTGTCCAGCAATGGTGCAGACGATGCCGGCGGATATTCCCGATAAAAGTAGCGCCAGTGCAAACAACGTGCCGGCAGCAGGGGCGACAGAGCGTGAAAGTAGACTGTGAATAGAGAACAGGTCTGCATCTGTTGCTTCAAATTGACCGTAGAGAGATGCACCCGAAACGATGACAATAGCCGAGTTAACGAATAGTGCAAACGTGAAGAGCGAAACGGTGAGCTCGGTAATACTATAAGACATGCAGTGCTTGATAGCAGCTAGGGAGGGCTTGTACTTGAGCTCGTCGTTTAGGGACCCGTTGTCTCCATCATAGAAAGAAGTAGAGTTATGATCATCGTCGAACTCGCGTAGCCGCGGCTGCACAATACCACTCCCCAAGTACAAACTGTGAGGCATGACAGTTGCGCCTAAGATTCCACAAGCCTGGTATAGTCTGGATAGTATAAGTAACTGTGGTAAATGCAGAGATTGTGACATATCTTACGCTTGGGATTTAATTAGTGTTGACGAAGGCACATAGCCGTATAGGACGTCTCCCGCGGATGCGTGGATCTTGCTGAGCTCAAAACAAAAACATACCACAACGCCCAGGACAAGCAGCGCGACAAAAATTTCGAAGCCCCGTATAGCAGCCATTGTACCAGAAGGCGAATAGAAGAGGAGTATGATAAGGACGTCTAGAATGGATATGGCGCATCCAGCCACTAGGGGTATATGAAGAAGAATGTTCAAAGCAATTGCAGTCCCGATGACCTACATCTGTTAGCCAAGCTCTATAGCCTATGAATGAGTGTCGCTGACTTCAGCAATATCTGTCGCAATGATGGCCGACTCAGCGAAGAAGTAGAGCACGTAGTTCAGCCACGGTGGAAGATGAGCTCTACAATTCTCCGCAAGGTTCATCCCAGTAACGGAACCCAGTTTGATGCAAAGAGACTGAAGAAAAATTGCGAAGATGTTCGACATGAGTACAATGAAGAGAAGTTTGTATTCGAACGAAGCGCCTGCGGCGATGTCGGTAGCGTAGTTTCCTGCAAGCGTTTATTAACTCAATTCTGCCTCATCTTACTGCCACGTGATACACCACACAAGAGCTTACCCGGATCGATATAAGCAACAGCAACCATGAATCCAGGGCCAATGAACGTCAAGTACTTGCGTATAACCTCGACCGTACCACCAAAGACTCCCTGTTGACGGGCATGTGAAACATCGCCGCCAATAATGCCCATAGTACCGGACGGTCTGGCGGCATCTTCTGAAAAGTGTAAGCCTGTACTCCTCGTGGCTTCGTTTCTCATCCGCAACCCATGGTTCGTTTTCGATGCATTGACGTCGCCATTCTCGGTGGCTTGCAATTGATTTGGTGCGATATCGTTTTCCATGTCCAAACAATCTATCGAACGGCCATCCCTCGCTCTTTCATTCGCAACGAATCCGAGGTCTGCTCGCGTCGTCGCGTCGGCATTCAGTGCATTAGGATTTTGGTTGTAGCCCTCCGGAAACTCCGGATCCACGCGCGACGGACAATTCATTGCACAGGCGGGCTTGCATGCAATACCTGTTGCTATCGAGCTTCAGTATAATCCAGGCTGGTTGGTAAAAAAAAACTGGTGGTCTGGAGGAAGAAGCAGAATAAGTGCAAGCACGCTGATGACAAAGAAGTGGCAAGGGCTCACGTGTGCCACCAGTGTCGTAGGTAGCCGCAACTAGTCAGTCGCCGGCCCCACCATAATCAGCGCAACTTCTCACGCCATCAAATCTGAAAACTACAACCAGCCAAATTGTTCTACATGAGAGATTTTCAAAAGGCTAGCACATAGTATCTATAGACTATGTGGGTATGCCATTAAAGAAACACAGTGGCCCGTACTGTAGTCTGCTTGCAGATTGTGTGCGACTTGTCGAGCGCGTTTACTTCTTCAGCTGCACGAAACTCATTTACCGTATATGCGGTATGCGCATTCGTCTCATTAATTTTAGAGTTCGTACTGGATCAGCTCGGATGTAGCGTAAGCGGTGAGTATAGTCTTCCTTGGGCTCTCGGATACAGGGTTAGCCGTCGGACGGACCCTTTCCAGTAAGCAAGAGCAGTAAAGGAACGAGATCAATCCAGCGACAAGAAATTTACCCGTCAGGCTATCATGGCGCTCGTCATATTATGACCCAACAGCACTTCTTGTTCTTTTTGAAAATTAAGAGAATCTATAATGAACACGTAGAGAGAAAGTTGGGCCATCTTCATACGATGGCCCAACAATCATGTGTGGCGCCCACCAGAACGAAAAAGATGGAGCGCTTCAGGATCTCAATGGTAGCCCTCTCTCCATCGACCTGATTCAGTCAGAAGGTTCCAAGGTACATATGATCTAGGGTTTCAGTTCGAAAGGATATCCATCAAGCTACAAAATACGCCGTATATGGTGGTCAGGAAAATCCGGATCCTTTCAGTAGCGAGGCATAGTAGCCATGGTAGGAGAGCTAAATGGAGAGGGCTGGTTGAGGCCTTCTAATGTTGTTGCTCATGCGCCTTCAATGAGACCCGGGGTCGCGATGGGATTGCCGAAATTTACCACGAGCCCAAAAATAATTTTATTGAAATTTAATCAGAAGTCTATTCAGTCTTGGGCCTTGTGTCGTCGCTTGTGCCTATGTAGCGTGAAATTCTAATAAACTTGCGGAAAAGCCCCGCTATGATTATAAGCTTTCAGCAAATGCAATGCTAATGGTACTGATACATCTCTTGCATGATTTAAGTGCATCTCACGTGCGAGATACTCGTCTTGTCTTCTGCGCAATCCACCTTTGTTGCGAATGAAGATGTCTTCGGACGCCAGAGTTTCCGGATGGTAGGTCAGAGACTGCGTTCCGTCTGAAGATTTCCAAACCCAAGGGCGAGAAGCCTCCCGGAGCGCTTGCAGCTCGTACATCTTCATGTACGCTGGGATACCGCCCCACGGTAATGACATCACTCCACTCCGCACTTTCAAGCTCCACTCGTCGCAAAACTGCTTCGGGCTCCAAGCCTTTCTAGCAGCTCTGGTGCTCTCGGTGTCCCAAAGCGTGCCAGCATCTCCATCAAAGTGAATGAAGCTGGAGCCCTCGATGATGTGCCGCACTGATGGAACAAACGAGTCTGGCAAATCGCATGGTAGTTGAAACCGCTCCTTAAGGGCCTTGAGACTCAACGGAGCATAAAAAACTGTATCCATTATCTTGCTGAGATCCAGATCCTGATGCTGTCGAATATAGTCTGAATGAAGCATAGCATCTTACAGGCTGGCGGCATGCTTGATCATCCCCCAAGCCGCTACGGACTCGTCCATACGGCCCTCGATATGAACACTGAGGCCTTTGACGGGGCTCGGCCCACTTGAAATGAGAGAGAGTTCATCCAAGAAATCTGCGAAAGGTCGAAGCAGATGTTGTTTGCTTATCAAGCCAACGTCACGTTCATGAATTAGAGATTCCAGCCAAAACGGGTGAACCAAATTTGTCCAGAATCCGACGTACAACTCAATTCGAAGGCTGGGATTCTCGCGGAGGTACGGTGCAATAGCTCGCACGTGAGATTCGCAATATTCTGCAGCCCGCCTTTCTTCTCTGATTACTATAGGGAGCCGTATGCGCATGCGTGCGGCATAGGGCAATCGCTTGAGAAAGTTGGCAGCAACAGCTGTGGCAGAAAAGTACCAGATAACCGGTACTGCGGGTTCCGGCCAGTCAACCCAGCCCAGCGAATTTCGGAGCACAGAATCGGCCAGACAACATTCTAAGGCAAGATCAGTATCGGTGGGTATCCTGCCCCGTTCTGGATTCCATGCAAGAACAGCCTTTTGAGAGCCAGGTATGAACGGCGGCATCATACCCAGAGAATCATGGGGGGTTACACTCGCCTCAGCTGCAAGTTCGTCAAACTTTGGATGGGAGGCGGCGAGCTCCAACGTGTAATGCAGAGCATCATAGAACGATGCCGATGTCTGCCATCGCCATTGGTAATCGTAATCACTAATGCCGCATGTGCCATGCAGTTGCTCCCCATCCTTGATGGCATCATACGCCTTGCGATAGTAACGGGCAATTCCGGGATATCGCAGTGCTACTCCATCCACCATGGTAGGTGTCACACATCCGCCTTTGGCGACATGATGTAAGATATGCATTTTCATGCGTCTTGTACTCTGTACGAGACGTTCGAAGCGGCCAGCTTTGGAGTCGAGGTCGTTATATGTGATGCTATCTGCTTCGGAGCGCCCAGGTAGGAAGGTAATCATGTTCGCCCTCACGGAAACAAACTGCATCTCCCCATATGCAAGCTTGCAACTACGTGTCAGCGCATCTTTGTCTTGGTGTTTACATTGACTCGCATACCGCAGCCTATCGGAGGCATAGTCATAGAAGACGCCTTCAGTATCGTGTGCGTAGTGTTCGTAGATGATGTCGCGCAGCTCTCGGGGGAGGCGGAAGAAGGGCGATTGTGGTTGGCCCGACATGTTGGGAGAGGCGAGATACTGCAGGAGTGGTCCCGATCTGAGAAACAGACGCAATCGGCGACTGTAAAAGAAGGAGCAGCTGGGAAAGTTGTTGAAAGCCCTGCGGTTTCGTGAGGATTAGTGTTGATGGGGGTATAAGTAGTAAATGGAGTGATGATGCGGGGTCTCCCCAAGGGCATCCATAGCACCAGGCACCAGCACGCCAAGCGTATCACATGCGCACGAACCATGGTCCTTTCAAGATCATGCGCCATGAGATCGTCGATGAGTTTGTGGATAGGTTCAAACGATACCTTGGGGGGGGAAGCATTTAGCCATGTCAGTCGCCCTACTGTCTCCGTTGGGAGGCTCCTCATCGCCGAGCTCCAGGTATCGCAGATGTGTGAAGATGACGGGATTCAACGTTTTTGCGTCGGCAAAGCGTTGAAGAAACCCATCGTGAGCCCAGGCTTGCTCCACATCAACACCAGGACAAAGACCATGTATCTTGATTACCTCCAGACAGGGAGGGAAAAGATCTTCCATATTCAACAGAAGCCAATCCTGAGGAAGAGCCTCAATGGGGATTGCAATAGCTTTGAGGTTGGGAAATGACATGATTTGTTTGAAAGTGGGGCCAGGGTTGAGTCGTGTCCAGATGGATACTTCTTCACGGCTGAAACGGGATCGTGTAAGCATCTCCCACAACGGAAATGGGTCCGCCAAGCAGTAGTAAGTGTTCTTGCTATCAAACTTTCACAGCCCCAAAGAAAGGCGCTTAAGCTGGTTGCAGGCCTCCATCAGGCTCATGGGGAAACAGAAGTCGCATTCCTCGTCGCCCATAGCAATCTCTAACACATCCAGTTTACCCCACAGATCAGTCCTGGAAAAGGTGCTAATCAAATTCTCTTTGGTTTGCTGAACAGATTCGTTCATCGCGTTTTGAAGGCCGGAAATACTCAGTGTGCGTAGTTCTGAATGCCCCAGGGCTGGCAAAATATGTGAAAGCCAAGGAGGGTCGAAATAGTCGAGGGCCAGGTTGAGTTCAGAAAGCATATCGAAGCTTCCAAATCGTAGAGGCATAGCCCAGTAAGGGTAGGTGTTTATTGCAAGAGTTGATAGGAGTGTATCGCCCAGGCATAAGTTTTTCAAATTTGGAAGAAGTCGAACTGCCAGTGAAGCGTAGGCCTAAGTGTCATCGTCATACAAAGCCCCGAACACTGTGCGATAGTATCCCGTTGTCAAGTCATCTCCATCAAGTTCGTATCGAAGTCTTGAATAGATATCATCGACTTCGTTCAGATCCATACAACGATCATCACGCCCCACCAATCGGGAATCTATCATCATATGGAGAGACGCGACATGGTTTCAGAGACCTTTACACTCAGTAAGAAGGCGTAGGAAAGACTTGACGTGTTGTTGGTCGATGTGGAGATTTTCGTATTGCCATTTGCTCACAACTGATCGTTGCTTTGGGCTTAGTATGGCTTCAACATCCTCGGCCACTTGCTGGAATAATCGATATAGAGGGTCACATCTGAATACATGTTGGCCATAGATTATTGTTGGAATTTCGTAGGAGAAGGTAATAGAAAAGCAGAACTGAACGTGAATACTTCCACATATTTATCAAGTAATAAACCGGACGTTGGGTTACAGAGAATAGGTTATTATCCAATAGAGTTCGATTTCATATTATTCTGGTGTGAAGTCATTGCCATCCTTCGCTCACGCCGCTGATGGCGAGTTACCGGGCAGCTGAAAAAAGAACAGCGCTCATTTCCGATCTCTGCAATTGCTTTGCATATGAAGGTAATCCTATGCGATTTGTCATTATCCTGCCCGGCAATAGACATCTAGTTTACGCATGTCGTGTCAGTTGGCACATCAAGGAGCTACCTTTGAAATGATTTCCGCAGGTGGTTGTGACAATTTCCACTCCGAGAAGACGGCCGATCCTTTCGAGAACTTTGAATGCATCTCCTATACGCTGAAAGATTTCCCAGACACTTTCATGAAGGAGAAGATGCGTGAGCCAGTTTGGCGAGGGACGTGGAAGGATTTCAAAGCGATTCTCAAAGGTCGCGACGAATCTAGTCGTAAGGACTATTCTGTTGTGACTGTGGAACAGGTCCATGGCAGACTGTACTTTCATGCAAAAACCAAGTCCACTTGCAGTCGAATCATGACCAAGGAGCAGCAGATCCTCGATCTCTTTGATGTCGCCCAGTATGTCTCCAAGGTCAACGGTGCTTTCGATCGGCGGACTGAGTCTCCAACGACCACTGTTGCTCTCTTTGGGTACATGCGCCCACACACAGACCGAACGAAAGAGGAGGAAGCAGAAAACCTTCGAAGATTTTTCGAGGAAGAAAACTCTCTCGTTTCGATTCTCCAGTTCCGATTCCGTGATGATCACATCATTGCAGAAATTGCCCGTAGCGACACTCTCACCCAAATCCTCCAGACTCTCGGTTGGATTACCCTGGACGGCCAGCGCATCAAGATCTTCAAATGGAAAGAGTGTTGCGAACTGTTGTTCTGCTACGACTGTTTCCGCCCAGGCCACAAGGCATATGAACGCCACTTGTATCGCGAGAGGCCACACTGTGGCGGGTGTGGCGAAGAGGGCCATACAATCAATGATTGCGAGCAAGACATCAGCAATTGCGAGAACAAGTGTCCCAATTGCTTTGGACCTCATGCCGCTTGGGGGAATTCTTGCCGATATGGACCTACCTTGGATATGCGGAAGAAGGTCGTTGAGGCGCGCCGAAAAATCGCTGGTCCTTATTTTCCTGAACAACATATCAACTCAATCTGGAACGATACGTGGAAACCCGAGGATCCACCTCGATCAAGCCGTAATCATCGTAACGACCGGCAAGATAATTCTCGTCGTCACAGCGGAGGCAATGCTAGTCAGCATGATGATGCACCTCAAGATGTTCTTACTCTATCTCAGCGCCGCAACAGAGGCCGTCGTCACAAATACAATCGTGCCAACCACAACAACCGCAACAGTGACCACAACGGCGACGGCGACGGTAACAGCACCGGAAACGGCGACCACAATGGCAAGACTAATAACGGTAATAGCACCGGCAACGCCAACAAGATCAGCAGTGACAAGGATGACGACCGGATCAACGTCAACGCCAGAAACCAGGGCATCCACGGCAAAACTGACAGCTCTCACACCGCCTCTGCCGATCCAACTGACAATGATGACATGACACCAGGCAGCAGCGACAACCCCGCACAAAAGTCACACAGTCGGAAGCGACCTTGTGACTCGGATGACACCACTTCCGTCACCAAGGATGGACCAAGCGGACCAGCTTCGAATTTGTCAAAACGCCAGCGGCGCGAAGAATCTCAGCAAGTCACTATCAATGAGAGCCAGTCCGAAGGCTCTGCGACTACCACCCTCAAGAAGGTACCCTACTGCACGAACTATGCCTACCAACAATTTCCCGGTGGTATCATTATTGAAGATCCATCGCAGCCCATGGATACCAAGGGCAAGAAAAACGGGCAGATCGAGACGGAGAAGAGCGACAAGGGGGAGCAGGAAAAGTGTGACTAGGGGGAGCGGGAGAAGAGCGGCATGAGTGAGAAAGAAAGTTGAAATTTGATTACACTCCAGTCACTACAGCGTACACGTAGCACATGATTAATTCATCACATCAACTTTTCTTAACTCCATGTATATCCCCATGCAGCCTTTATATTGTGTGATCATACAGTACCGGGATATGCTTGTCACATTATGCCCAAGGCTCATGTGACTTCTTCTGCCTACGAAACAGGCTTGGGTAGGGTAATGATGACAAACGAGTAAAGCTACGCTTGCTACTTATCGCTTCTGCAGTCTACCCTACCCGTGGAGCCGTCACACTAAAACGGCCATGTTTGAAAGACTGGGACCGACTACTGTGAAGCCGATTCAGGGCAGATATCTAGAATTACCTACGCGCTTTCAAAGTCGTGGGGGGTGGGTACCATGACGTACGTGGGAACCTGATGTCCGCATTGGATTATGTAGGTATATGTGAGTGTTGGCGGCTGCAAACTCCGTGACCAGTGACGTGCGTTGGATGTTCTGCGGGATATGTTGGCTTCACGTACCAAGCATTGGCGCTCAAAGACGCATGTTGCAAGAAACGGCGTTGAATTGTGAGTCGTTGTTTTGCTGGCGTTGCCGTCGTGTAACTGTCGGCGGGTGTAGCCGAGTCGTGTCGTAGGTACGGTACCTGCCTAAGCGAGTTGTAGGTAGCGTGACGGATCCACCTTCGGATCCACGGGTGCGGGGTGCGCTAGGTGGTCGAGACTAGCATGCATCGACAGGACCTTAGCAAACATTCATGCCAAGACGGCACGGCTCTCGTTGTGCGTACGAAAATGGCACACTTGGCTCTGCTGTCCTTCTGAATAGTGGAGGTGGCACAAGGGATATACTGTAGGTATTTGTGCCGACTTGAAGCCTTACCTAGGCAGACGTAACATTGTTTTCCCATATTTTCACGGAGCGAGGCAGATTGCATTGTGTTATGAGCGAGCCGTTAAGCTGGTGATCGTGACATGGGGCTGCACATTATGGGATTGATGGTTGTGTTGACCAAGGTTGAGATCCAGTTGAAGCCAAGGCATACATTTCGACAGGTGATATGGGATTGACCCAGAGCGTGTTTAATAATTTTGAGTTGATGTCTACAAGTATGCAGGCACGTTATGAAATCCTCAGCCATTCCTCCTCAAATCTCTCAACAAGCCCGCCAACCTCCTCCTATTCACATACAAAAACCCCACCACACCAACCACCACCACTAAACTCCCGGCACCAGCCCCCACCCCCTTGTTCCCCGTCGCCTTCTTCTTCGCCTCCTCATAATATCCCTTGACCATATCCGCCATCCCCTCATCAGCCTCCAGGTCAGGCATACTCATAATCTTGACCACAAGCGCCGTCCAACCGGTAAACTGCTGACTCCTTTGCCCATGGCCCCCAACAGGATCATACTGTTCCCAGATGAATCCCGTGTCAAGGTAAGCCTTGTACACTGTCTCGACGATATTGCGGCGAAGTTGAATGTATATCCCTTGGCAGCGCTGTTGCCATAGTCCTGGTGTTTGGGCGAGGGAGAGCAGACGCTCGAGGATGAGGTAGTTCATGTTGATCCAGATGGGGGAGCGCCAGTAGTTATCGCCTACACCGTAATGCTTGTCATTTTCACTTAGGCTGCGCACACCGTGGTCGGTCCAGAGATGGTTTGGGTCGCGCAGGAGGTCGAGGACGGCACGCAGGTGCGGATGCGATGCGTCGAGGAAGCCCGTCATTAGCGGGAAGAGGGAGACGTAGCCTTTGTGGCAGGCGTGTGTGTGTATGGCTTTACGCACGACGGCATCGCAATAGGCGTTTTGTGCGTCTTCCCAGTGTACGAGTTCGAGGTTGTTCTTGATGCCGCGGACGTGGTTTTGGTATGTGAATGCATCATGGGTGCTTTCTGTGAAGAAGGCGATTTGTTCTAGCGTTCGTGCCATTACGCCGACCCAACACAAGGCGTCGAGATGCAACTCGGTGATATCAGGGGGCTCGGCTCGGGGATAGTCGTCTAGACCGCTGGCAAGGTTCATTCCCGGCGTCCGGCCTCGCCAGCGGTAGCCCTCATTTAGATTGGCAGTCGGAATAGAGTGAGCTTCTACATCCCCAGACTGCGACTTGCGGAACCACTCATAGTGTTTTTTGAGTAATGGGTACAACTTGGCCACCAGTGCCTTGCCATTTTCAGTTTGGCTGAGATACACCGATTCGCGGCCGTAATACTTTGTCGTTCCCCTCAACAGGTCGATGAACTTTGAGATGACTAGAAACATGGTTGGCGGGTTGGCAATATGGGGGAATTGCGTGACGAATTGTGCGGGAGTCGCACTCTCTGCTTCCGCTCCCAAGATTTGTTCTCTTGCAATCCATCCATCATCGTCCATCAGATGGAGCCAATCGCGGACAACCTCCAACGCAAGATCTGCATCCCACTCGATGATGGGAAGAAGATGGAAGCCTTCGTCCCATAGAAAGCCTCGCGGATATGTTGCACGGGATGGCGTATGTGTAAGAAGCTCGTATGGCCCTTTTGTTTCTGGTGTTGTATGCTTCTTTGCGTCTTCCGTCTTTACCCAAAAGTTTCCAGTGGTCTCTGCGTAGATGGCTTTCTTCGCTGTATCTACTTTTGTAGTGCCTGAAAAGTACCCGACCCCGCCTAACAGGTCAGAGAAAACGTTTTCTGCGAACGCAAGATGCCGATCGGTAACGAATGGGGCTTTTGGTTTGAAGATGGAAACAAAGCTTCTCTGGAACGACTTGATAGTACTTTCGAGATCCGTTGTGAGGCCGGCAGCTAAAGAGGAATTGGTTTAGTATGCACTACTCTGGTTTGGGCTACAATGGCTGCGTATTGAGGGGAGAAGGGACATACTCACAGGTCATGGCTCGTGTAGCTGTTCCACTAGAGTACAATATATCAAACTGCTCAATGTCAGTAATCGCCGCAAACGTGTCCGTCGCATGAGCTGACCTCAAATGCGCCATGGCACACTAACTGCACAAGCTGCATATTTCCTCTACCTGGAACAGTACGCAGGACAAGATCGGTTGGCCCTGATTGCGTGCGTTGCTCCGTCTGGTCTTTCAGCGCATCCAAAAACGTAGCTTCTTGCACATAACTTCATCAGCCCACAGCTCCCCACAATGTAAATCAGCCGAGGTGTCGAGTATACTATACTCACATTTGGCCTGCCATAATCTATCCTCTGTCACATTCAGTGTCTTGACAAATGCCGCCCCATGGGCTCCCTCGTTGTTGATTGGGACGCCAATCTGTATGCCAGCGCTACCCAGCACCGGGTGTGCAAGCTCAATATCTACAGCGTGAACAGAGGTATCGTCACCGTCTCCGAGCCGTGGATGCGCCTCAAGCTTGCAAGTTGCGCAAGCCTCCATGGCCTCCATGCCAACATAGAAGACGACCGTTGTCTTCAGATCCGGCGCCGCATCAGGCCGCGGTATGCCTCTTATCCGCAGCCCCCAATTGCCCGCGCCCTGGCCTTCTGCATACTTTATGAACTCGGTCGTGAGATTGATCTTGTTGCCAACGTCTTCTATGACCTGCCTGCCCCCCTCTCGTGTGTCGTACGCAGTCCAGCCATAGCGTGCCATGCCTTCGCTCTGGTTGACATTATGTCGCAACGCTGCAAGTGCAACTTGTCAGTAACGGGGATCTGGCTACATGATGGCCATGCACCTACTCCTCTGCACATCCTCCAGTTTCCCCCACATCAACCCCGCAAGCACGCTCTTGGGCAGGCGTGGACGCAGCCCCAGGTACAGATTCGGGCGATAGGGGCCCCATAATAGCGAGTCGCTACTCGTGTGGACATTGTGATTGGCAGCGGACGCGAGAGGGTGAGGGAGCAGCGCGAAGACGAGAGTAAGGAGGGTCGAAGGGAGCATTCTGGCGACGCGTTCTCGGACGCGTTTGAACCAATTACTCGCAAAGCGCGAGTGAATAACACAAGATTATCTCTTTCTCGTCCAACAGCATATCATGGGCTATTAGCTGATTTGTCACAGGTTTACCTAGGCCGGCAGTATCGTCGGTCGGATCATCATTGACCAGAAAGACACCATGTCTTGGACCCCGAACTCGCTCGATTGGTCAAAGCGCGTGCTTTGGAACGATGTGACGACATGGGCCAGCGAAAACCACCAAGCCTTGAATCGCAAATCAGTCGTGTGCGATAAGGCGCGCGCGATTTGTTTTGCACGATACCCCCGTAGAGCAGCCTGTCTCCCGCCCAAGCTCACCTTGTCTTTGGGATCCTTGCATGCGCAAACAACCGTCACAACATGTTGTTACCGACTGATCAACAGCCTCGAGTCAACACAATCTCTCCGCATCAATGTACAACAAGATTGCGCTGCTTACGTGTGGAAACCAGTGAGCTGGGGGGAAAGCTAGCCGCACATCCTATCCACTCTCCCTCCCGCGCGACGTCAGCGGTTCAATCAAGCATGGCTCCAGCTCCACCAAACATGCCGACCCCCCCGCGCAACAAATCACCAAGCCAGCGCGGGCGCAATCCGCAAGATAAAAAGGCAAAGACCTGCACGGTCGACTCTAGGTAACAAGAATCCCCAGAATACAGGAGCTGTGGCTGTGTGCCATTCTACTATTGAAGTTTGTCGTTCAGCATGGAGGAGCAAGTCGAGCGTCTAGTGAACAAAGTCTGGGGTAGGTACAAGAAAACGAGAGAATCCCTAGAGTGGAAACAATACACACATGCTGAATTGAAAACCACAGAAAAGTTCAAACATGTCCCCGCATCCCAGCGTTACCTCATCGCTGTAGCCGGCATCCCAGGCTCGGGTACGTATTATAGCGATTCCATCTTTCCCAACC
>Ga0265780_10002998_pt1 | contig 22505 bp, 17 predicted proteins | sample P1T30metagenome_FD_192432 | JGI IMG/M metagenome (GOLD analysis project Ga0265780, IMG submission 192432) | Plant litter microbial communities from East Loma Ridge, Irvine, California - P1 T30 | ecosystem: Environmental > Terrestrial > Plant litter > Unclassified | place: USA: California...
TCAAAATATCGGTTAATCTGAGCAGAAGCACGTGCCGGCAGCTGAACCACCGCTTTTGACGCTTTAAAAAAAGGATACTGCCTGAACAATTGCAGTACATGTGCAGACTGACCAAAATACATAGGATGAATAAGGCAGAAATGACCACCCGTATCCCCGGAAGTGTTTTGCCAGGACATGATTTCGTCAGGGGTTAAAAAGGCAATATCACCAGCTTCCATTACATACTGGTGCAATCCAATGGTAAGTATGCCGGTACCCGAGGTAATGTGAAAAATCTTGTAAAACTGCCTGCGATTAGGTGAAATATAATCCTTCACAGGATAATTGTTCCGGTTTTGAATAATAAAGCAATTCTGATCAAGAGGATAATGCTCGACACTTAAAAACGGAGCTTTGTAGCTATTTTGTATAAACGTTTTTAAGTCCAACCGCGGAATAGCTATCTTTTCCATATACCGAAGTTACAATGTTCTTATTGAAGATAATACTGCAATTTAAATTTTGAGTCTTTGAAGCTTGTTAAAGCAAAACCGGGCTTCCTCCTTCATTTCGCTTGGCCCGAATATAAGCGCTGATAACGCTGTTCCGGAGAGAGCTCCGTGTGCCCCCATCAATCAAAAACTGGAAAAAATCATTGAGTTGTACGATGATAAAGTAACACTGCCTGAACGTAATTTGTAAGGTGAATTTTCCGAATGAGAAAAGCTTTAATAAGTTTTCTTCAATGTCAGCTTTGTTAACCCTACGCTTTTAAGACATAAACAGCTAAGAGATTTTTGCAGGATCTGCCGGGATTTCAAACCAAAAAACACTTCCCTTACCAAGAGAACTGTTTGCCCCTATTTCACCTTTATGCTTTTTGATAATCTCAGAGCAGATATACAAGCCCAGGCCTAATCCGGAATATTGATGCCCTCCGCTGTCTACCCGGTAATACCGGTCAAATAAATGGGGGAGCTTCTCTGGAGAAATGCCGGGGCCTTTATCAATAACCGAAATCCTTACCGTATGAGCTGTCTTTTCAAAACTGATTAAAATAGTTTTTGAAGCCGGAGCATATTTAACGGCATTATTAATTAAATTATTCAATACCTGCTCTAACTTGTTGAAGTCTGCATTCACTTCAATATCCCGGTCTCCTTCAGTAACAATCTGGTATTTGCCTTTTATCCTAAGATAGCTGATACAACTATCGATAAGAGTATTGACTTTAAAACGAGTTTTGTTTAAAACGAGTAACCCCTGGTTGAATTTGGTTGCATTTAACAGATCGTCAATTAAGACGCTAACCTTATTCAAACTTACATTGGATTGTTCAATCAACCGTGGTAACATGGCCGCCGATGGTTTATTTTTCATCCGCTCAAGTAATTGCAGTGACGCTTTTAAACTCGTAATTGGTGTCCGCAACTCATGACTGGCTACACTAATAAATTCGTCTTTGTCCTGCATCGCTTTTCGTCTGTTAGTTACATCCATAAAAGTGCTGATTCCACCAGTAATCGCGCCGTTTTCATCACGGATAGCAGCGGCGTTAATAGAAATATAAAAAATTTCTCTTCCTGGCGGCTGAACGGCAATCTCATGATCATAAACAGGTTTGCCTGTTCTTATGGCAATAAACAGCGGATGTTCCTCCTCAGGAAGCGAACTGCCGTCTAACCTGAGATTTTTCCATTTTGGATCATCATAAATTTTATTTTCTAACTGACTTGTTTTCAGGCCCAGAACGCCTTGTGCCATAGGGTTAGCATACACCAAATTGCCATCATTGTCAATAATGACTACACCTTCTGCCATTGTTTCCAGAATGCGGGAAAGCTGTTCCTGCTTATCGTAAAGCTCTTGTGTGCGTGCCCTGACTGTTTCTTCCAGGTTTGCGTTTAGCAGGCGTGCTGTTTCTTCCGCCTTTAACAATTGCTGATTTTGCTGGTTAAGTAATTGTTGCGCCTCTTTTTGTTCCGTTTCATCGGTTAATATAAGGCTCATCGAAGTCCCTTCGTTAACTATTAAGACATTAAAAGAGATCGAAACGGGTATTCGCCTGCCGCTTACGGAACGCAAGCTAGTTTCGCCCCTTATGCCTGCTGTCCATGCTTCCGCCAACAAATCACGCCACTGAGCAAGATTCTCAGGGTGTACGAAGTCCTCAAAAGACTTTCCGATCACTTTTTCTAAAGAAAGGCCTGTCCATGCCGAAAACCGGGTATTGCAGTAGAGTATCTTACCTTCAGGATTTAGTGTTACAGCCCCTTCTGTCATCTGTTCAATGAAGATTCTGTAAATCACATCAGCAGACTCCAATGTATAAAGCTGATGCCCCACATCTGATTTAATCACCAGCGCATCTACCTGACCGGTTCGGATGGCTTCGATCATATCATTGGCTTCTTCAAGCTGACACCGCGTTTCCTTCAACTGGCTTTGGGCATCTTCCAGCTCTTTCAATAGTTGCTCGTATGACTTAGCGTTTTCCACTTAATTCTATCAGATTAAATTTAGAGCACGAAGCAACTTATCAGAGTCTGACATATCACCTATGAGCAATCTCTTAGGCAGGGGACTAGTTTTAATTAGCATCGGAACAGCGGTTATATTTTCGCTTTGGGTTAGCGCGGGCTGTTGATGCACGTCAATGATTTCTAACTCATAACGGCCTTTGAGATGTTTTTCCAAAAGAGCCTGAAGGTTATTGATGGCACGAACGGAAATAGGCGAGCTGCCGGCCACAAACAAGCGCAGCCTGAAGGGAAACTCCTCTTCGTTTTTTTTCGCAACTGCCTTATAATCCATAATTATATCGTCTAGTCGTATCAGAAAATATCGTTAAGGTTTAGGGCGGATATCAAGCCCGACCAGCACTTTTTCGCGATCGGAAAGGTCTCCAATAATACGGCGCATTGGCTCTGGTACCTTTTTTACTAATGTCGGTACGGCAAGAATCTGGTCGCCCTCAGCCAGCTGAGGTTGTTCAAGCAAATCTATCACCTCTATAGAATACTGGCAATTTAAGTCTTCTTCACAATATTTCTTCAGGTTTTTCAGAGCCGTTATAGCTTTTGGGGTCTTTCCTGCTATATAAAGCCGCAGCTCGTAATTTTCTTCCACTCTATTTTTTCTTTTTTAAGGTTTTGCCAGTACCAGGTGTATTAATTTGATTGCCTCTTCGCAGATCCGTCATTTTTTCCCGTGTCTGCTGAATAACTTCCCTTTTAATTTCTTCCTCTATATATACTTTATTCAGCTCTTCTTCGGTAGATTCATACTCCGTTTTCAGGTTTTCAATCTTCGCTTCCAGAACTCTCTTTTTACGCAGCAATTCGCGATCCTTACGGCTTATAGCATGTGTCTGTAAAACATGTCCGGTCTCTTCCAACAGCATTTGTGCTTCGCGCGCCGAGCCGGTAAGCACACCATCCGGGCCTAAGTAAACGTCGATCAGGTCAATACCATTGTCCGAAATTACAAATTCACGTACCTGGTTAGAATGCTTCATCCCACGCGATTTCATCACATAAAGCCCACGGTTCCTTTCGCCATTCATCTCAATATCTTTGATTTGCAACCATGCATCAACCAGGGATGATACTCCTTCATCCGTTTGTTCATTTACGATAGTATTCATGCTTAGTGCAGTAAACATCACTGTGATCTGCTCTACCTGTAAAAAGTCAATCAGGCGAACCAGCATCGCTTTAACGTCAGTCACCGTTCCTACAGTAATTAAGTTGGTAATCGGGTCTAATACAACCACGCTCGGCTTGAATTTCCTGATCGACTTATGAATAGCTACCAAATGCATTTCTAATCCAAAGAGTGTAGGACGTGAGGCCTGAAATTGAAGATAACCATCATCAACATGCTTTTGTAAGTCCATCCCGATCGAGGCCATATTGCGTATAATCTGCATAGGTGATTCTTCAAAGGCCAGGAAAAGGCAACGTTCTTTCCGTTTGCAGGTTGCATCAGCAAAACTAGCCGCAACGCTGGTTTTACCGGTTCCGGCAGTACCAGAAACAAGAATGCTGCTGCCTCTATAAAAACCTTTTTTACTAAGCATAGCGTCCAGAGCCGGGATCCCAGAAGAGACCTGCTCGGTTGACACCGGCTTATTAAGCTGTAAGGAAGTAACAGGTAAAACCGATATACCTTCTTCATCGATGAGAAAGGGATACTCATTGGTCCCATGGGAGGAGCCACGGTATTTAATTACGCGAAGCCTCCTGGTTGCAATCTGATCTGTTATTTTTTGATCAAGAAGAATAACACAATCAGACACGTATTCTTCCAACCCCTGACGGGTAAGCGACTGTTCTCCACGCTCACCAGTTATAATTGCAGTAACCCCCTTGCTTTTTAAAAACTGAAAAAGTCTGCGAAGCTCAGACCGGAGGATAGACTGGTTAATGAGGCCCATAAACAAGTTTTCGATGGTATCCAGTACTACCCTCTTAGCTCCTATACTATCAATTGCATAACCTAGTCGTACAAATAAACCTTCAAGATCATATTCTCCCGTTTCCTCGATCTCATTTCTGTCAATGTGGACATAATCCACTTTTATTTTCTTTTCCAGCTGGAGTTTTCCCAGGTCAAAGCCGAGTGAAGCTACATTGGAAGTTAACTCCTCTGCTTTTTCTTCAAACGTCATAAAGATGCCGGGTTCACCGAATTCTTCTGCGCCCCGCACGATAAATTCAATGGATAAAAGCGTCTTACCACAGCCAGTACTGCCACAAATTAATGTTGGACGTCCTTTTGGAAGACCACCCAAAGTAATTTCATCCAGCCCTGCTATTCCTGTCGGCGTTTTAGCTAAAGTAGGTAATTGAGGCCTTGTTCGTTGATCAGACTTTTGAGCTATCGACATTAAGTTTTTATTTGCAAAATAAGAAATAATAATAATGAAGCCGCAGAGGGATACCGTTTATTTTTTGGGTCATAAGCTCTGAGGGATTGATATCAGAAATAGTGCAATATGGGTCAACCGGTCAATGGAAAGGGGGTAAATCCAGTCTCTATGCGCCTGTATATCCTTGTAATTTGCAACTTCTCCGCCATTCCCTCCATTGCAGGCCTTTCAGTTTTCCGATATTTAATGATATTGGGCATAATTGTACTTACAGTAAGATTTGGAGTGTTTACATCTCTAAATTTGTTATCAGCAACAAATCATACTCGAAGGATGTTTTATTTAAAAGTTCCGCCATCCATACTTACTGTTCTTAACTGCTTATCAGTACTGTTATTTGAAGCTGGAAATATAAGCGGTCCGTTTAATGAGACTTATTTTTTTTCAGCTTGTCTCTGAAGAACTTTCCGGATCTGATCTCGCTTTAAAAACCTGAGTGATTTAATGGATAAAAGTTAATATCTTAAGGACAGATGAAAAAGGAATTGCTCCGCTCATATTTTGTCGGATGTCCGATAGCGCTCATTTAACTGTTCGGAATTGAACACTTAAAATTTTAATAAATACTCAAAACAGCCTCTCAGGCTGCGTATTTTGAAGAAAGCACTGCCTGGCATAATAATAGAAAAGGACAATAAAACATTGCACATCGTATTGAAGTGCCTTATATCAAATTTAAACTTTCGGATCTGTGACAGGACATCATTTATTATTTATATATAGAAATTTTAAGAGGTTTAAAATTTCCTTTTTCATAAATCTTATTGGACTATCTATAGGATTGATAAGTACGCTTTTAATCTATTTATGGATCAGAGATGAGTTAAACATTGACAAATTCAATGACAATGATAGCCGTCTCTATCAGGTATTAAGAAATGAACCACTTAACAATACGGTTAATACCGAAGAATATACTCCGGGACTTTTAGCACGTACACTTGCATCTTCAATTCCCGAAGTCGAGCATGCCGTAGCAGTCGTACCTCCTAACATTTCCTACAAAGGCGTGCTTTCAACCGGTACATCAAAAATTTTCAGCACCCCTCAATTCGCTGATCAGGATTTTTTCCACGTTTTTACTTATGAATTTATTGAAGGTGATAAGAGTACGGTGTTATTGAACAAAAGTGCGATATCAATTTCGGAGGAAACAGCTCATAAATTATTTAAAACGACAAAGAACATTATCGGGAAGACCATAACATTTGAGAACGAATATTTTGCAGGTCACTATATCATATCCGGGATATTCAAGTCCCAGCCTGGTGCCTCAGCTAAGTTTGATGTACTATTCAGCTATGAACTCTTTTTAGAAAAACGGCCTGAAATAAAGGAGTGGTCAAATGGCGGCCCATCAACTTTCCTGATCTTAAATAAAGATGCAGATATCAAAATTGTGGACGACAAAATTACTAAGCTGTTTCTTACTAAAAGACAAAATACAAAAGAATCCCTGTTCGTACAGCGTTTTTCAGAAAGATATCTTTATGGTAATTACGAAAACGGAGTTCCGACAGCCGGAAGAATGGTTTATGTACGTCTATTTGGTGTAATCGCTTTCTTCATCCTCGGCATTGCATGCATCAATTTTATGAATCTTTCTACCGCAAAGGCGTCCAGAAGGATGAAAGAAGTGGGCATAAAGAAGGTGGTGGGAGCAAAGAGGGGAGTACTAATGGTTCAATATATTGGAGAGTCAATGTTACTAACATTTATTTCACTTGTTGTTGCCTTGCTTGCCACAGAATTATTATTGCCACAGTTTAATTCCATAACCGGTAAATCGCTAAGTCTGCATTTTGACCTGAACCTGATATTGGCACTGTTAAGCATCAGCCTGTTAACCAGCCTGGCTGCTGGCAGCTATCCGGCCTTTTACCTTTCCGGATTCAACCCGGCAGATGCTCTCAAAGGCAAATCAAGCAGTACAAAAGCTGAACTCTTAACCAGGAAGGGATTGGTCGTATTCCAGTTTATCATATCTATTATATTAATTATAGCTGTTTCAGTAACATACAATCAGATAAACTTTGTAAAAAACAAAAACTTAGGTTACGAAAAAGACAATATTATTTCTTTTGCCAAACAAGGAAAACTGGATAAAAATTTCAAGTCGTTCATATCCCAGCTTAAAAATACACCCGGAGTAGTAAATGCGTCATATATGTATGGAAGTTTAGCTGGCGGTATCAGCTCCCGTTCAGGCGGACTTTCGTGGGATGGACAGGCACTGGATCAAAAAAATACAAAATTTGATTACCTGGATATCGATTTTGGCCTTATTGAGACGCTAAACCTGAAAATAGTGCAGGGAAGAAGTTTTTCGCCTGAATTTGGCTCAGACAGCTCAGCGATCATTTTTAATAAAGCGGCAATAAAGGCAATGGGGATTAAGAATCCGATCGGTAAAACAGTGAATTTTTATGGAAACAGGCAGATAATAGGTGTCATAGATGACTTTCACTTCGAATCGCTCTTTGAGAAAGTTAAGCCTTTCTTTTTCAAGATCGATTATGAGAACGGTGGAAATATACTGGTGCGGATTAAATCCGGATCAGAAAAGATGGCAATAGAAAATATTGAGAAACTATATAAGGAATTTAATGAAAGTAATCCTTTTGAATATAAATTTCTGGATGATGATTATCAGCTGCAATATACGTTCGAAAATAAGATAGCTATCTTATCAAGGTATTTTGCCGGTATTGCGATTATGATCTCATGTCTTGGTTTGTTTGGATTGGCGGCATTTATGGTCGAGGTACGATCAAAAGAGATTGCAGTCAGAAAAGCGTTGGGATGTAGCGATCTGGGTATTATTTCTTTGCTGTCGGCTTTTTTTGTAAGAACTATTTTTATTGCAATTTTTGTAGCCTTTCCGATCGGTTATCTGATAATGGGCAATTGGCTCGAAAGCTTTGCTTATAGAATATCTTTGCAGTGGTGGCATTTTGCTTTTGCCGGCTTTTTAGCCTTCGTGATGGCCTGGACAGCAATTGCTTCACAAATAGTTATCGCTATCAGAATAAATCCCGTAAAGTATCTCAAAGAGTAGGAAATCATCCTTATCGGACCTGTACTTAGTTAGCGGAATAAATACGTTTCAGGGAACGTGCTGAATTCATTTATCTTCTGTTGAACCATCCTTTACCCTATCCTGACCCAACCCTCACCCAGGACGGCAGAGTACAACTTGCGGGTTGAATGCTTAAAGTATGCTTGATTCTTCGGCAAATGTGCATCACCACAGCAACCAGCTCTGAAGGAACCCTGAAGGAGTTCTGTATCAGTGTGGGTGAGGGTAGGGCCATGGGCAGATGAGTGTCGGTCAGCAGTACCTTCCGTACCGGAAAAATATTAACAAAACGTTAGGTAGGTTTAAAACGCGGGCGATAGATGCTTTTAAATCTTATACCAGTTATAACGTCCCGCTCCCGCCTGATTAATCTTTAAAAACATCCTCCTGTAAAATAAATCAAAAACATATCCTACAGATCTGGTATACTTTGTATTTTTGCACGCTTTGTTATCGTTATTGCAGCAGAGTATTTTCATGAGTATAGAAACTAAAGAAGAACCAGCAGGGCTGGTAACCGCTGCCGGGATTCCTGCAAAGCCAATGTTCCGTACAAAACTGGTGCTCAGCTTATCTGGTTTATTAATTCTTGCCCTGGCAACAGACCTGCTCTGGAACCATGTGCCTTCATTCAGGAACTATTTTACAGAACTCCCGCTTCAGTTTTATTATTTCCTTGCTGCGGGGTTTGTGTTTGCTATGATAGATGGAGCTATAGGCATGTCGTATGGTGTAACGTCGACGGCATTCAGTCTTTCTATGGGAATCCCCCCGGCATCGGCGAGTACGGCCGTACATCTTTCGGAGATACTGAGTAACGGAATTGCGGGGCTAATGCATTTCCGTATGGGGAATGTAAACAGGAAACTATTCTGGCTGCTTGTTATCCCGGGGATTATAGGTTCAGTTAGCGGCGCTTATCTTCTTTCATCTCTCGAACATTACAGTAATTATACCAAGCCTGTAGTTTCCCTGTATACCCTTATTTTAGGAACGGTTATTCTGCTGAAAGCCTTTAACATGGCCAGGAAAAAACGGGCAGAGAAGAAGATAAAAAACATCAGGGGACTGGGTTTATTCGGAGGTTTTATAGATGCAGTAGGAGGCGGGGGCTGGGGTTCCATTGTATTGTCCTCACTTATTGCCGGCGGGCGGCACGCACGGTTTTCCCTTGGATCGGTAAAAGCGTCAAGATTTTTCGTTGCCCTGATGAGCTCTCTTACATTCATTACCATGTTAAGCCACCTTCACTGGGAGGCAGTAGGCGGCCTGGTATTAGGCAGTGCCATCGCCTCCCCGATCGCAGCGAAAGTGTCAAACCGCATTTCTGCTAAATCGATCATGGTTGCTGTTGGTATTATTGTTATTTTAGTCAGCTTAAGAACAATCGTTAAATTTATTTTATCGGTTGTGTAGAATAAGGGTTTATTACATGAAAGAACAGTCGAAATTAATACGTAAACAGGCTGCCCGCAGCCATTACCGGGAGCATTCGGTTCCTTTATATCTTACCTCCAGTTTTATTTTTGATGATGCCGAACAGGGAAGGGCAATTTTTGCAGAAGAAGAAGAAGGCAATGTCTACTCCCGTTATTCCAACCCCAATACTACAGAGTTTATTGATAAAGTATGTGATATGGAAGGCGCAGAAGCGGGTCTTGCATTTTCATCAGGTATGGCAGCCGTATTTGCTTCCATGGCCGGTTTATTAAAAAGCGGCGATCATATACTGGCCTGTCGCTCTGTATTTGGTTCAACGCATCAATTGCTGAATCAGCTGTTTCCGCGCTGGGGAATTACCAGCACATATGTGGACGCCGGCAAGCCTGAAGAATGGGAAGCGGCGATACGCCCCGAAACCAGGATGATCTTCCTGGAAACTCCGTCTAATCCTGGCCTTGAACTGGTAGACCTGGAATGGCTGGGTGGCTTCAAGAAAAAATATCCGAATATCATCTTAAATGTAGACAACTGTTTTGCAACGCCTTACCTGCAGAAACCTCTGCAGTATGGTATTGATATCGTGAGCCATTCGGCCACGAAATATATGGACGGACAAGGCCGTGTGCTGGGTGGCGTTGTTGCCGGCAGGGCAGATCTGATTAAAGAACTGATGTTCTTTATCCGCCATACAGGTCCCGCTATGTCGGCCTTTAACGCATGGATCTTTTCCAGAAGCCTGGAAACGCTGACACTCAGGATGGACAGACACTGCAGCAATGCACTGAAGGTTGCCGAGATGCTCGAAGCTCATGAAGAAATTGAACAGGTGCGTTATCCGCATCTTCCCTCGCATCCCCAGTATGAGCTTGCCAAAAAGCAGATGAAACTGGGCGGCGGCATAGTGACCTTCGTGGTTAAGGGAGGATTGGAACGCGCAAAACGTTTCCTCGATTCTTTGGAGATGATATTAATTTCTTCCAATCTCGGGGATTCGCGCAGCATCGCTACGCATCCTACGTCTACTACTCATTCCAAGCTGACTGAAGAGGAACGTAACTCCATCGGAATAAAACCCGGAACCATCAGGATTTCCGTGGGACTGGAAGATGCGGATGATATACTGAAAGATATTAAACAAGCACTGGATAATTCAAAATAATGAAGGTAGATCTAAGAAGGGTAAATAATGCCGTACATTTTGAGGGCACAGGCTCTGGTAATTTAAAGGTTCAGGTTGACGGCTCTGCTGAAATAGGGGGAGAAGGAATGGGTGTCAGGCCGATGGAGCTCGTACTTATGGCTCTGGGTTCATGCAGCTCTTTCGACATGCTCCAGATCTTAAAAAAGCAGCGCCAGGAGATTAAAGATGTCTCCGTTTCTGTTGAGGGAGACCGTACAGATGCCGTGCCTGCTGTTTTTACTAAAATACATATGACATTTGATTTGCAGGGCAATATAGACCCGGTGAAGGCTGAGAAAGCGGCTGAAATGGCTGTAAAAAAATACTGCTCGGTACATGATATGCTTGCTGCCGGAGGCGTAGATATTACCTATTCTGTAAATATTCAGAGTCTTCACGATTAATTGCCGGGCCGGATTGAAGAAATTCTAATCAGCAGTAAAAAAATATACTGTATTTACAGCGTTTGGTCCTGGCCGGAAAATTCTGAGAATGTTTCCGGACTGGTCAAATAACAAAGAGTTTTCAGACTTGTTAGGTTATGCCAGCGGGTCTGAAAGCTCTTTTCTGTTTTGAATCCGGACAGAAACTGCGCTGAACACTCCCGACAGAAGCAGGTCGTCTCTTTGCGGTGTATTAATCAGTCTTTTTTTATAACCGTTTTACTTTCTGTTGTTTAGCAGGAATATAGGATTTCCAATATTAACAGAACAAAAATTTAACCGCATAAGTTAACATAAGGTTAATTTAATATTATTAGAACTCCTGGGTATCTTTGCTGTGTATGGCAAACACTTCTGTTCCATTATACGCAATTGTAGAAATCCTGATCAGGCTTTCAGAATTCAACGAGGAAATAGGGAACTACAAAAATCATTTTATTACAGACGATAATGTCAGGGTTACTACAACTACCGGACATATCCTGCTTCCCCTGAATCTCATAATGAAGCAATTTCACGCTCCTGAGAAAATAGATAACACCACCCTTAAACTTATCGCATTCAGTTACCAGCCTTTATAGTACAGACATTCTTATAATTCAGTAAATGCTGAACTATTATTTAACATTGTCTTAAAGTTAACTTTTACCTCCGGAGATACCTTTACGGGGAATAAAAATGACGTTGAACCGCAGGGAAATATCCGGAAGGATCGCAGAAGGCAAATATACCCTGAAGGAGTTTGAAGAACTGTATAAAATAATGTATCCGGTTCTCAAAACCTATGCTATATGGCTTCTTAAAGATGCCGACGGTGCTGAAAGCGTTATTAACGACGTATTTCTCAAAATCTGGAATAATAACATCAGGCCGCTTGAAGTAAAGTCTTATCTGTACCGCAGTGTAAAAAATGCTTCCCTTAATTATCTGAAAAGCCGGCGGTCTGTATATCCAGACGCTGATGAGAATGAAGTTATGGAGGTAAAAGACCTGAATCCCGGTCCGTTGGAGCGGATGCAGCAAAAGGAGCTGGAGCATATGGTACAGCAACTGATCGATATGCTGCCCGAAAGGCGCCGTATGGTAGTGAGGCTTAGCCGTACCGAAGGCTTCTCTTATAAGGAGATTGCCGGCCTGCTCGATATTTCGGTACGTACGGTAGAAGATCACCTTGTAAAAGGAATGGAGTTCCTGCAGGAGCAGGTGAGCGTGCGGGAAGATATTTTACGCTATTAATTTAACAAACTCTTAATGTAAGCTTAAACTGCCCGGACCCGTAACCGGCATCTCTTTTTTTGTCTTTACTGCTGAATGAACAGGGGTATGGATTATCAAAAACGAACACTTATCGTCAACCATCTGGCAGGTGTAAGCACAAAGGATCAGGAAAAAGAGCTTGAAGAATGGCTTGCTTCCAGTCCTGAAAATAACAGGCAGTATGAAATAATTAAAGGCATATGGTTAGCCTCTGCAGCTGTGCCCGCTGATGCGGCCTGGCAAACATCTTTTAAAAAATTAAAACTTGAGATTGAAAAGCAGGACCAGGCAGATAATACTATCAGGCGGATTCCGGCCTTTAAGTTTTGGGGCATTGCCGCGGCTGCCGCCCTGACCTGTATTGTACTGGCAGCTTCCTTCTTTTTCCTGAAAAGACCTTCTGAAAATATAGAAATGGTATTGCTGGAAAGAAGTACAGGACCGGGAGAGGTACTTCATCTGACTCTGCCAGACAGTACAGAAATATGGCTCAATGGTAGTAGCAGGATCAGGTTTCCAGCCTCGTTCAGCGCCGCAGCAGTAAGAGCGGTAACACTATATGGAGAAGCCTTTTTTAAAGTAAAACATAAGGAAAAACAACCTTTTGTAGTAAGCAGCGGGGCTCTGAAGACTACCGTACTCGGTACAAGTTTTAATATAACGGCCTATCAGGATGCAAAACGACAGGAAGTGACCGTGCTTACAGGAATGGTGTCGGTAAGTAATAACTCAGCATCAGAAGATCAGACAATAAGATTATTGCCGTCTCAGAAGGCTGTTTTCGAACAAGTAAGCGGTAAGATGCTTAAAGCAGACACACATGCAGACGATGTTATTGCATGGCGGGAAGGCAGGCTGGTATTCGACCGTACGGCCATGGATGAGGTATTCGAGGTGCTGGAACGTAAGTATGATGTAAGGATCGAAGCAGAACCAGGCTCCTTTAAAGATTGCAGGCTGACCGCCTCTTTTGGAAATATAAGTTTAAGTGAACTCCTTAACACGCTTAAAAAAACGCTCGACATCTCCTATACGCAACATCATAACCATATTTCAATAAAAGGAGGTAACTGTATGTAACATCAGTACAAAAAAGCCGCAGATGTTAGAGCATCTGCGGCCGTATTCACTCAACAGGTTGTTAGAGCAACCCGAAGACCAAACAAATATTTTAACCCATCAAGATCAAAACACTCAAAGTTATGAAAAAGTCCTTTGCGACTAAACTATTTATTATTCAGTTCATGAGAAGCCTGGTTATTACATGTACACTTTTATGCGTGCTGCTTTCCGTATCCCTGGCATTACCGGCGAAGGCGCAGCATGATATGAACAGAAAAATAAGTATTAAGATGGATAACGGATCGCTGATCCAGTTCATCAGGGAAGTGGAGAAATTAACTTCCTATTCTTTTGTTATTGCCAATAAAGACGATATACTTACCAGTAAGGTAAATATACAGGCAAAGGACCAGCCCCTGGGTTTTGTACTTCAAAAGGTTCTGGCCCCTATGGACCTTGCCGTTACAGAAGCTTACGGGCAACTTATTGTAAAGAGGGTACAAGCTCCTGTACCGGTAAGGAGAGGCGCTGTAAGCGGCTTTATCCGTGATGCAGGTACGGGCGAAACCCTTCCCTATGCCAGTATCTCTATAAAAGGAACCGGTACTTCGGTGGTTACCGATGCCAACGGACACTTTATATTCAGCAGTCTGGAAGAAGGGTCTGTTATATTGAAGATATCTTATCTGGGGTATAAGCCTGTAGAAAAATCTGTTACCGTTAATGGCGGCAAAACAACAGCCATTGAAATAAAACTGGAAAGCGCTGTGAATACACTCGCCGGGATCTCTATAACAGGAATTAGAAGAGGAGAGGTTATCGCACTAAGTGATATGCGTAATGCCGATAACATCAAATATGTGTTGTCGCAGGAGCAGATAGAACGATTCCCGGACGCAACCGTAGGCGAGGCTTTACAGCGTGCTCCCGGTGTGGCAATGGATTACAGTTACGGTTTGCCGAAGAATGTGGTTATAAGGGGGCTGGATCAAAGTCTCGGTTCTGTAACCATGAACGGCAATAAGCTGCCTTCTACCGAGACTAATTCGCGTACAATGGACCTTAACGGTGTACTTTCTGCAACTGTTGAAGCCATTGAAGTACATAAAACCCTTACTCCTGATATGGATGCAGACGGAACCGCCGGCTCGGTCAATATCATTACCAAAACGCCGAAAAAGGGAATGGAAACGATGGAGGCTAAAGGTTCATTCGGTAATAATTTCCTGATAGATAAAGGAAATTATGAAGGGGCGCTCAGTTATGGAAACCGTAAGGATAAGTGGGGATATCTTGTCAGTGCGAATTACAGCAATTCAAGAAGGGGCGAAGACCGCGCCGAAAAGGATTACAAGGCTTATAAGTTAAACGGGCAGAGCCAGACCAGGCTGTCGTCTCTTTCTCTGGAAGGAACAGATATAAAAAGGAAGAATACAGGAGTACAGGCCGAACTGAATTATTATCCTGATGAGAAAACGCGCTTTTACTTCAGAGGGGCCTACAATAATTATTATGAGGTGCAGACCAGAGCGAACCGGACTTACAGCGTCGGAGGGTATAGCAGCGACGACGAGGTAAATAAGGTAAAGATTACAGGTGCCGGAACCCCGCGCGATTACCACCGCGATCTTCTCACGCTTACACTTGGTACAAAAAAGGAGTTTGGCAAGTGGAAAGCCGACGCCGATCTCACCTATACCGGAGGCTTATACGATCAGCCGATCTATTTTAACGGAAGTTTCAGCCGTTCAGACCTTAGCGGAACGGTAAACCTGTCAAACCCGGAAGCCCCTGTATTTAATTTTACCCAGGCAGATGCTTACACACCCTCTACTTATACTGCAAAAAGTTATATCAACCGCCATCAGATGGCGCATGATAAAGACGGACAGCTGTCTTTCAATGCCACACGCTCTTTTGAGTTAAACGGTGAAAACAGCGGTATATTTAAATTTGGCGGACGATTTAAATATAAAACCTACGACCATACCCGTAATTATTTCCAGCATGCTTATTCGGGTACCTTTTACCTGTCAGATTACCTGTCTTCCTTTAGCCGTACCAGCTTTTTTGACGGTAACTATGATCTGTCGAGCGCTATTCCGGATGGATATAAACTGGAAGAATTTTATAAGAAGAATACCGGCTTGTTTACCGATAATGAAACTTACACCCGCCAGAATACAGATCCTGATTCTTATAAGGGAAATGAGAACCTTACCGCCGGATATGTGATGACCCGCTTTAACTTAAGTAAATTTGAGTTTACAGGAGGAGTACGTTATGAGGCAACGGGTTTCGATTATAAAGGAAATGTCGTCTCTTTTGATGAAAATGGCGATTATATAGAAACTAAGAAAGTAGACGTAAACTCGGTTTTTGACGGATTCTTTCCAAGTCTTAATATCAAATATGCACTGAACAAGTCTACTAACTTCAGGGCAGCTGCAACGAGATCATTGTCAAGGCCGGGGTATTACGACCTGGTACCATGGGAAGAGATCGAACCGGAAGGGCAGAGCATCGGTAAAGGCAATCCGGATCTCAAGCAGGCAACCTCATCCAACTACGACCTTTTGTTTGAACACTATCTGAAATCGGTCGGGCTGATCTCCGGCGGGCTGTTCTATAAGAGTGTTGATAATTATATATACGAACGAACCTATATTCAGCAAGGCGGAGAATACGATCAATGGGAGGTTACACAGACTGTAAATGGTGCCGCCGCAAAGGTTTATGGTTTTGAAGTGGCCTGGCAGCAGCAGCTCACCTTTTTGCCGGGACTGCTCAACGGGCTGGGTATCTATGCAAACTATACACAGATCGGTTCCCGTTTTAAAGTTCCCGGAGTCGAAAGTGAGCGTACCGTCCGTTTGCCGGATATGCGCCCGAAAGTGGGGAATGTTTCCCTTTCGTACGAGAAATTCGGTTTTTCAGGAAGACTTTCGCTGAACTTTTACGACACGTTTATAAGTGAGCTGAGCGAGACGGCAGAAAACGATCTTATGGAACAAGGCAGGAAACAGCTTGACTTTTCAGCTTCTCAGAAGATAAACAGGCAGGTTACCCTATTCATGGGTATCAGCAATATTAATAATGCACAGGTAAAGATCAACTATCGCGACGGTCGCCCGAACGACCATAAGTTCTATTCTTCCTGGGCAAATATCGGAATCAAATACAGACCTTTTTAATAGCTAAACAATGATGAGATCAGGTTTTTTTAAACTATACGTTTTTTTAATATTTATTGCCGGGAGCATAAAAAGCCAGGCGCAGCAGTTTCTGGCATCGCCTTTCCCGGATCGTATTATTCTTAACTGGTCGGATGATCCCTGCACTACGCAGTCTGTTACCTGGAGAACCGATCTTTCGGTTAAAAAGGCAGTTGCGCAGGTTGTGCTTGAAAAAGGTTCGCCTCAGCCAGAACAGGGTGCAAAGGAATTTGCAGCTGTTTCTTCTACTCTGGAAGGGAAGGGCTATCTCAGTGCACAGTACCATAGTGTTACTTTCAGCGGTTTGCTGCCCGACACGCTGTATGCTTACCGGGTAGGCGACGGCGAACACTGGAGCGAGTGGCTGCAGTTCAGAACAGCATAGCCGGCAGCGAAGCCATTTTCCTTTATTTATTTGGGCGATGCGCAGAACGATATCCGGTCTAAATGGTCGCGCGTAATCAGAAAGGCATTCTGGCAGAAACCCCAGGCGCGTTTTATTATGCATGCAGGCGATCTCATAAACCGCTCAAATAATGACCAGGAATGGGGTGAATGGCATTCGGCGGGCAGTTTTATCAACGGCATGATCCCGAGTATTCCAAGTTCAGGTAACCATGAATATGTGCGGAATGAACAAAGGGAGCTGATCCTCGATCCGCATTGGGCGGCACAATATACCCTGCCCGGTAATGGCCCCGAGGGACTTAAAGAATCGGTGTATTATACAGATTTTCAGAATATGAGGATCATATCCCTCAATTCGCAAATGATCGTCCTTGACTCTGCATCTGCCCGCATACAAAGGTCCTGGCTGGAATCTGTCCTTAAAGACAATCCTAATTTATGGACGGTGGTTACCTTTCACCATCCGGTTTTTTCAACGGCAAAAGGCCGGGATAATAAGGAGCTGAAGGAGCTTTTTAGGCCCTTGTTTGATAAATACCATGTAGATCTGGTACTGCAGGGGCACGATCATACCTATAGCAGGGGAAGAAACCTGCCAGTTGGCGTATCAGGAAAGATGGGCGGACCGGTATACCTGGTTTCTGTTGCCGGTCCGAAAATGTATAAGATCGAATCTGAACGGTGGATGGACAGGTCTGCCGAGGATACACAGCTTTTCCAGGTGGTCGATGTAAATGGCAAAACCTTAAACTTTAAAGCTTATAAAGCGAGCGGGGAACTTTTCGATGCATTTATGCTGAAAAAGAATAATAAAGATAGTGCTGCTGTTTTTACAGACCAGGCTCCGGGGAAATAGCAGGGCCGGCCGTATATGCAGGCAGGTTTTATGCGACGGCCGGCAGCCGTCCCTGTTTGTAACTAATGCGATCATTGGATAAGAGTTCCGGAAGAAGAGAGGTGTTGCTTACATATTTCGCTTTTCCGGAACTCTTTAATTCTGGTAAACAGGGCTTTTAACCAAAACACGTTGTTAATCATAACAACATCTTAACATTTAGTTAATCGGTATGCGATAATCTTGCGGTTTATCCGATAACTATGAAACAAACCTTACTATTCCTTCTTTTTATATTAACGCTGTTTGCATCCCCGCTAGTTTCCAGGGCGCAATCAGGCCTTATCACCGGAAAGGTGATCGATAAAACTCAAAAGCTATCCCTGCCGGGAGCTACCTTGCGCTTAAGCGGCGGTAACCGGTATACCATCTCCACAGAACAGGGGAACTTCGAGTTTCTCAATGTTCCTGCCGGAGATTATAAGCTTAGCGTTACCTATCTCGGTTATCAGTCATTTTCTGCTGATCTTACCGTAACAGCCGGCAAAGCCACGGAGTTCACCGTATTCATGGAAGACGGTACGCTGAGAGCTGCCGAAGTAGTCGTTATGGGTGATCGCTTACGCGGGCAGGCAAAAGCGCTTAACCAGCAAAAGAACAATCCGAATATCAGTAATATAGTTTCATCAGACCAGGTGGGCCGTTTCCCGGATGCCAATATCGGCGATGCGATGAAACGTGTTCCCGGAATCACGATGCAGAACGACCAGGGCGAGGCCAGGGATATCGTCATCAGGGGACTGGCTCCCGAGCTAAACTCAGTATCGCTTAACGGCGACCGTATTCCTTCTGCGGAGGGAGATAACCGCCGTATCCAGATGGACCTTATCCCTTCAGATATGATCCAGACTATAGAGGTAAACAAAACATTAACGCCTGATATGGATGCCGACGCCATAGGTGGTTCAGTAAATCTTATTACCCGGGCGGCGCCCAATGGCCTGCGCCTGTCGGGCACCCTGTCATCCGGTTATAACCCTATACGCGATAAAGCGCTGTATACCGGTTCTTTTGTAGCAGGTAACCGTTTTTTTGACAATAAGCTGGGAGTCGTATTAAGCGGATCTTACAACGACAATAATTACGGCTCTGATGATATAGAAGCCGTATGGAAACAGGACGACGGTAAAGTGTTTATTGAAGAACAGGAAGTAAGACAATATTTTGTACAACGTGTACGCCGCAGTTTTGCCCTGGCCTCAGACCTGAAGATCAACGCAAGAAACAGTTTGAGCTTTAACGGGATGTATAACTGGAGAGACGATCGTGAAAATCGCTATCGCCTGCGTTATACCGATATTGAGCCCGATGGAAACGGTTATATCGGATCGGTGCAAAGAGAAACAAAGGGCGGTATATCCAATTCAAGGAACAAGAATACCCGTCTTGAAGACCAGCGGGTAAAGAATTTTTCATTGAAAGGAGATCACCTTATCAGTTCTGCTATTGATCTTGACTGGTCTTTATCTTATTCTGATGCGCGTGAGCTGCGGCCGAACGAGCGTTATATCAGTTTTGAGGCAGGCGATCAGGATATTTCCCTGGACCTTACCGATCCGGAGCGCCCCCGTGCAACGACTGTAACCGCTGCCGGCGATTACGAATTCAACGAGATTACCGAGAACCGCAACTTTACAAAAGAAAAGGAAACCGGGGCAAAGCTGAACCTGAGAGTGCCGTTCAGCCTCGTTGACGGAGAAAAAGGACGTCTTCGTTTTGGTGGCAGGCTGCGACTTAAGAACAAGGAGCGGGAGAATAATTTTTATGAGTATAAATTATCTGACCTGAATGAGGCAGCCTTCAGCAATATCGGTCTTCTGCCTTCCGTATCTTTCGATGGCAATCATTATCAGCCCGGAAGCCAGTATGTTCCCGGGTCTTTTGTAAATGCAAAATACCTGGGCGTGCTGAACCTGGAGAATACAGCGCTTTTTGAACAGGAGGATAAACCTGACGAATATGCTGCGGGTAATTATGACGCGAAGGAAACTATAACTGCAGCCTATGTAAGATGGGATCAGGATTTCAGCACGCGCCTGTCTATGATTCTCGGCGCCAGGATGGAGAATACATCTTTACGTTATACCGGAAATATAGTGGAAGATGAAGAAAATATAACAGGAGAAAGAAGTAATAAAAACAATTATACTAATATTCTGCCTTCAGCGACTTTTAAATATAATGCAACAGATAACCTGATCTTCCGGCTGGCTGCTACCACTTCGGTTGCCCGGCCCAACTATTACGATCTTGTGCCTTATTTTGATAACCGTCCGGGTGATGAAGAATTGTTTACCGGTAACGAAAGCCTGAAAGCTGCTTACGCCTGGAACTTTGACTTCATGGCAGAGAATTATTTCCGCTCCGTAGGCCTTATCTCCGGAGGGGCATTTTATAAAAACATCGATAACTTTATTTACCGGTACCGCGATGCGTCTTATACCACGGCCGATTTCAGTACTGATTTTGCGGGGCAGGCCAACCCTGTACCTGCCGGCGAGCAATGGACATTTATTCAGCCCCGTAATGGAGACGCCGTACAGGTATATGGCTTTGAAGTTGCAGTTCAGCGGCAGCTGGATTTTCTGCCCGGTTTCCTGAAGGGCTTTGGGGTATACGCCAATTATACTTTTACCCGTTCCAAAACAAAGGGCATATTTAATGAAGACGGCGAAGAACGCAATGATGTAAAGTTTCCGGGCACGGCTCCGAACCTGTTTAATTTCTCACTTTCGTACGAAACAAAACGGTTCAGCTCCAGGCTGTCTGCCAATTATGCAGATTCGTATGTGTTTGAACTCGGGGGAGAGGCTTTTGAAGATTCCTATTATGATAGTCAGTTTTTCCTGGATGCAAACGCTTCATACAGGTTTACTTCTAAATTACGCCTGTTTGCGGAAGCAAATAACTTAACGAACCAGCCTCTGCGTTTTTACCAGGGGGAGAAAAGCAGGACGATGCAGGTTGAGTTTTACCGGCCGCGTTACAATGTGGGAGTTAAGTTTGATTTTTAAATTACCTTTAATCCGGGCGGGGGTCTGTACTCCCGCCTTTTATAGAAATGAAGATACGAATCCTGATTTTTCCTGTTCTTTTAATATTCGCCGGCTGCGCGGGAGGCAGGCGTATTGCAGCCGATGCGCTTAAGCCTGCTGTTGTTACCGAGCAGGTGATGTACGATACCGATGATCCGGCCATATGGATAAATGCGGATAATCCTGCTGCCAGCCTGGTTATCGGAACCGATAAGGATTCGGACGGAGCCCTGTATGTTTTTGATCTCAGCGGGAAGATCGTAAATAAAGTAGGAGGGCTTAAACGGCCTAATAATACAGATATCGCCTATGGCCTTTTATTGAACGGAAAGAAGGTGGATATCGCGGTGCTTACAGAACGCGAAACAAACCGGATAAGGGTATTCTCTCTTCCGGGACTGGAAGCTCTGGACAACGGAGGGATAGAAGTTTTTAGCGGAGAAACACTGCGCGATCCTATGGGTATTGCGCTTTATACCAGGCCTTCTGACCATACTATCTATGCAGTTGTTGGACGCAAAACCGGGCCTTCGGGTTCTTATTTGTGGCAGTACAGGCTGGAAGATAACGGGCAGGGCGCAGTTAAGGGAACAGTAATGCGCAAGTTCGGTAAGTACAGCGGAAAAAAGGAAATAGAAAGCATTGCCGTTGATAATGAGATGGGATATATCTATTATTCGGACGAGGGAGCCGGTATTCATAAATATTATGCCGATGAGGAAAAAGGGAATGAGGAGCTTGCTTTTTTTGGAACAAAAGATTTTAAAGCAGATATAGAGGGGATTTCGATATATAAAAGCGGGAAAGATACGGGATATATACTGGTCTCTGATCAGCAGGCTAACCGCTTTTCGATATACGATCGCAAAGGCAGCGGTAACGATCCGCACGGGCATGTACTTTTGAAGTCAGTTCCGTTCTCAACCCTGGAAAGTGATGGCTCTGAGGTTACACAGCAAAATCTCGGGGATCGTTTTCCCAGGGGAATGTTTGTGGCAATGAGCAATGGAAAGGTGTTTCATTATTACGACTGGAGGTTGATAGAGGCCCGGATAGGCTCAACGAAGTAAGAAAAATTACCGGTTTTTTTGTTAAACAGGTTATGTGAAAACTATATGCCGCCTAATTGCGTACTTAAGGTATATAATCTGTATTATGCATGGACTGAGTAATAAAGTACTGGTAGTAGAGGACGAAGCTGATATTCGCGACATTATTGAATATCTGCTCTTGGAAGAAGGCCTGATTGTTACTTCGACGGGCCGGGCCGGAGGATTTGAAGAAAAGGTGGAAGAAGAACATCCTGATCTTATTATACTGGATATACGCCTGCCCGACGGTAATGGCATCGATCTTTGCAAGCTGGTAAAATTAAATCCTCTTACACGTGATATCCCTGTTATCCTCATGTCGGCACATGCTCATAGTTACGACGTCCAGATAGCTTCGTGTGCCAATGATTTCATTCCTAAACCATTTGATATTAATCGCTTTGTTCAGAAAGTGCAGGAACAACTGATCCCGAGGTGAAGGCCTGGTAATATTTGTAATAACGTCTTTGCCGGATGCAGGC
>Ga0265780_10002999_pt1 | contig 22505 bp, 16 predicted proteins | sample P1T30metagenome_FD_192432 | JGI IMG/M metagenome (GOLD analysis project Ga0265780, IMG submission 192432) | Plant litter microbial communities from East Loma Ridge, Irvine, California - P1 T30 | ecosystem: Environmental > Terrestrial > Plant litter > Unclassified | place: USA: California...
TGGCGTCCTCGGGTCAGGTACCACAAACACTGCCCAGCAGCTCCAGAACTTCGATCTCGCGTCTTGGATGGCTGGCAAGACCGACTCTGGCAGTGCGAGCACTGCTCGTGCGCCAAAGCAGGAGGGCCAGGCCAAGCTGCGATAGAAGAGCTTCGAATTGTTTATACGAAAGGCGCCTAGATAGAAAGCTGAATGAAGCATCATGAATTACTACAAAAGCCATTTCACATCAAATTGCCCCCCTACTTGCCTACATCCTACCAGCTCCAACATCAATACGAAAATCCCCCACATGTTCGCGCCAGACACCGAATTGTGCAAAGGTACGACAGCAGCACGTCCCCTCGGTGACCTGCAGACATTCGCCACTTGGTCTCGAGTGCGATTCTTGCCAGGCGTCGATCAACCGCGACAAGCTGCAGTGACTACAGACCATTAGTCCCTGCTTGCAACGGGCGGCTGCTGATGAGCGAAGCGAATCGTCCTCTGTATCTCCTGAGATTCACGAGGCTCATCATTCACCACCTTGCGCTTTGTAGGCTCTTCATCATCTCGAGCCTGTGTTGCAGCTGCGGACAGAGGAGCCGGCGTGGGAGCTTGAGAAGTGGCCCTAGAAGTGCCTCGCGAACCATTCCCCGAGGGGATGATTGACCGCCCGATGCGCACCACGCGCTGAGGAAGCGTGTCTCCGCTACGTAGTCCTCCCGTGCGTCTGCGGAGTCTAGCTTCTCCGTCTGAGTCTTCGTTTCGTCCTGAGGTGTGGAAAGGGGCGGGCTCGTCATCTTCACTGCGTGCAATGGTTAGGGCATTCGATAGTGTCCTGGGGATGAGGAAGCCGAGCTTAGCCATCGGGATGCTGAGGCCGTGGACGACCTGGGAAGAGAGTTAGACTTGATTGAGATCGGGTTGTGTTGACTTACAATTGAGCAGATGCAAAGAAACCAAATGACCACATTCATCACCTCCATCAGATATTGCGCATCCTCTCTGATCTCTCCATCCACTTTGATCTTCCTCAGAAACTCTAGGCTGACGTAGAGGTAGAAGATTGCGCTGACTCCGATCGGGCCAAAGAAGCCCACGAAAAGAGCCTGTCGCTTCTGCTCGATTTGAGGAATGTGTTTGTGCATGGCGTAAACAATCGGCGGCCGTCGAAGCAACAGTACCAGAATGCCGAGGAAGATCAGACGGTAGATAGGAATGACGTTATTGTGAGCGAACTCAGCCCATGGGCAGACGGCACCGAACCAAATGAAGATGGTGACGTTGAGGAGCATGTCGATAGTGGGCTGAAAAGAGTCATCCATCGTCTCCAGCCGAAACCAATCGTCCCACGTGAAGGTGTTGCCAGCGATGAAGCATGCGAGCACGTCGTCGCTGCCAATCATTCCAACAGTCCCGACAATAAAAAGCTGCTTGAGATCAGTACCATATCTACACAGGGTCTTCTTCACTTACGGCTAGCGTAATTGCAAAAACCAAAAAGCTCTCACGATCAACATACTTCCTCTCCTCGGCCCAATGCAGGAGTTCCTTCGCGATCCACCCGACTGTCGCACCGTATACCACACTCAGAATGATAGTGTATCCCCACGTTTCTCCAAACCACAAGCCTATTGCGGTCTTGACACTATCGTCTGAGCCTTGTCCACCGTGTCCAATGTGCATGATCAGATACAGCGGCAGGAACAAGAATGGGTATCCTAGACCATCGTTCGCACCCGATTCGGCAATGACGATCTTCTGCAACTCTTTCGGGATATTCTTATCCGCAAACTTGCCTTTCACAATCGAGTTTGACAGCACAGGATCCGTAGGCGTGACGCATGCGCCGACCGCGAGAGCTTGTAGAAAGTTAATGTGCGGGACAAATGCAAAGACCAGCAGGCTAGTGACAATCCACATCACCGTCATGCCTGGCCCAAGCAGGAGAGCGAGACTCTTCCATTCCGTCTTCAGGTACTTGGACGGGAGTTGCACGCCTGCGAGAACAAGCTGCACCCCCAGAACCAGACGTGTGAAATAGAGCGTGATAGACTCTAAGACCTCTGGCTCCTGCAGCGCATATTCCTCCGGCCGCAGAAAGTTGGTCGCATGTGGCGAGAAGATGAGTCCCGCAACGAGCGAGATTACTAGTTGCGTCATTAGCATTTGCATATAAGCTTTCTGGGTCAAGACATTGCCTACATGCTTCAGAGAGGTAGAATTTCTCCTTTAGAAGATATGACACAAGTCCGAAGACAGTGATGAAGCCCCCCAAAGTTGCGCACACAATGTTGAAATTCGTAATCGCGAGGGTAGGCATGATTGATGCGCGATTTTCCTGATTGCACGCTTATGGTCCTGCAAGCCAAGCTTATGTCACTTTTCCTGTTCCGAAGCAAACGAGACGTGTGTGGGATGTCGCGATCATTGGACAGTTCTACCAGACTGAGAATGAATAGTTCTTGCTTGCAATCGATGTGGATTGTTTAGGAAAGATGGTGAGAGGCAGTGCACAATTGGAGATCTCCAGATTATATTAGCGCCTTGGCTGACAGCTTGTCGGCGATAACCTTGGAAATGATTTGCTTGGTATTGGAGTACTAGCGCTGTCACCACAAAGCATCGTGAATGGGGTCCTGCTGAGCCGATAGCCGCAAGTTATAACTGATGTCGCCGGGCTTCGAATACAGCGTTAACACCCTGTGTACAGCTCCAGGTCATTGAATGAGCTGCCGCCTCTCGCATCCTTGAGACGGCTTGGTGTGTATTATTCGACTATCTTGGCACATAAAATCGCGCAAGTGGTATTGAACAAATATGCTGATAATTGTGTGCACTCATTCGGTGCGGACTGCATGCCAGAATTCAAGGAAAAGTTTCGCAGGGCTATATACAAGGATTCGCCATTGGTCCCTCTCAACACGCCTATATGTTCGCCGCTGCTGCTACGTCGGGTCCATAGCCCACCTGAGGGTATGGCTCACCTGGTGCCATAAAGTTTGTCTTTGGGTTCTTCTCCGCCTTTGCTGCTGAGCAACGCGCCATCGTCGGTGAGCTGTATTGAAATTAGCATGAGCTGTTGACTGTTCTAACTGGAAATACGTACTTTCTCGATATTGAGTCTGTGAAGAAGAAGTTCTTAATAGGCAGCTCAAGAGCCTGACCAGATGCTTGAGCCCCCTTGTTGTTGTCGACTAATTGAATCTTGCTCAAGCCGGGTAGTGACACAGGCTCGACGAGGTCGTATCTCCGAAGCGCAGGGGAAATCTCCTCCATGCGGTCACGGAGAGCTTCAACATCATCATAGGGTAACTCAGCACCGAAGTATTCTGAGGCGGCACGGATGATCTTCCAGTCCTCCCTTGAAGCGCCAGGAAGGCCAACAGCAGCGCGAGACATTTGTACACGGCCCTCGGTGTTGACATATGTGACAGACTTTTCGGTGTATGCAGCACCTGGGAGAACGACGTCGGCAAATTGAGCACCTCGGTCGCCGTGGTGGCCCTGATAGACGATAAAGGCGTCCTTGGGCAGGTCGGCCTCGTTAATCTCATCTGCACCAAGCAGCCAGATAAACTTGGCCTTCGTGTTAGCAACCTCGGGCGAGGGCACTGTGAAACCGACATCGTAGGCTCCAGTTCGAGATGCTGTTCGCTGGAGAATGTTGTAGCCATTCCAATCCTCAGCATGGAAAGTGGCCTTGTGCTTCTCCACGAACGAGCCAACCTGCTCGAAGAATGACTTCGCATCGGGATGCTCGGCAACGGCGCTCCCGACAATGATCATGGGCTTCTTAGCCGACTGCAACTTCTTGGCAAAGTCTCCGGTAAGGGCAGTCTTTAGGTCATTGGCATTCTTTCCAAGGTTTGTGTACTCAAAGGTGCTCTCAAAGTCCTCGCCAACGACGCCAATCTCGAGGTCGGACCTCAGCCACCCCTTTCGGATGCGGGCGTTAAGGACAGCAGCTTCGTGTCGAGGGTTGGTACCAATGAGAAGGATAACATCAGCCTCCTCGACACCGTAGAGCCTGGAGTTGAAAGAGTAGTTAGACCGGACATCGATGCCGTGAGCAATGGGTTGACTACCGCCGGGCTGATCAAGAGCCAAGTTGTCTGATCCCAGCCTGTTGGCGAGGTCCTTCATGGCGACAAGAGTTTCCGTCTCGACGAGGTGGCCAGCAACAGCCTTGAACTCGTTGCCTTTCGGTGCGATCTTCTTGTAGGCGTTGCCGATCTCGACAAGTGCCTGCTCCCAAGTGGCGGGCTGGAAGGAGCCTTCGGAGCGGATGAGCGGGTTGACTAGACGCTGTGTGCTAAGCGCATCGCAGGCGAAACGGGTCTTGTCGTTAATCCATTCCTCGTTGATGTCCTCGTTCAGTCGTGGAACAACGCGCATGACCTGAAGACCTCTGGAGTCAACACGAACATTCGAACCTAGACCGTCAAGCACATCGATTGTCTCGGTCTTGTAAAGTTCCCAGGGACGGGCCTTGAACGCGTAGGGCTTCGAGGTGAGGGCACCAACGGGGCAGAGGTCGATGACGTTTCCGGAGAGCTCGGAGTCGAGGGCGGTTTCGATGTAGGTACCGATTTCGAGGTCGTTGCCACGGCCGAAGGATCCGAATTCTGGTGCGCCAGCGATATCGTTGGAGAAACGGACGCATCGTGTGCAGTGGATGCACCTGTTCATGGAAGTCTGATATCGTCAGCATGCCGCTCTTCGCGAGCTTGCTAATCGGGTACCTTGATGAGAGGTCCGACGTTCTTGTCTTCCACGGCACGTTTGCCCTCAATCTCGTGGAATCGTCCTCGGTCGCCACCATATCGCATCGACTGGTCCTGGAGATCACATTCTCCTCCCTGATCGCAGATAGGGCAGTCGAGCGGATGGTTGGCAAGGAGGAATTCCATGACACCTTCTCTCGCCTTGTGGACGAGGGGCGAGTCTGTCTTGACCACCATTCCGGGCTGGACGGGCCATGCGCACGACGCAACCGGCTTGGGAGCCCGCTCCACCTCCACCAGACACATACGACAGCTTCCAGCAATCATCAACTTCTCATGGTAGCAGTATCGCGGGATGGTAGCTCCGGCCTTTTCGCAGGCTTGGATGAGGGCGGCGCCGGCTGTTTCGGGTGTTAGGATCGTGTATACAGCCTGCTTCGTGCATCAGAGACTCCCGTACCTTCTATCTGAACCTTCTTTCCATCTATAACGTTCATTAGCAACTTTCCTCATCGACAATGGACAGTGGCACACACCGATGGTGAGCTCGATTTCTGCGGGCCGTGTGGCAGACGCAGTAAAGGCCCGGCTGCCATTGAATCCTGCACGCAGCACAGGCCTCTTCAGCGACCGGACTAGATGTTGCCGCAGCATGGTGAAGCTTCAGGTGGCGAGAGTTGGTGCACAACGAAGCTCGACCTGGTCGTTGACGTTGAAACGATGTTCTTGCGCTTTGGGTAAGCCCCATCCGCGCAGGCATGATTGGCCGTCGACATGGTCCGTGCATGCCACGAAATTCTCTACTTAAGGAAACGCATACCCGTCCCCTCACTCACAAGTCACTCATTCGGTCGCAATTTATTGTTCTGCAGCTTGGACATCTACCTCGCTGCGGTCTATTACGCGTCCTAGAGCACGACTCACCGTGCGAGGTAGCTGGAGCAGATGAGGTTTTCTGATGATATCTTGTTCCTTACCAACGTCGCTACATTCCTTTTGACTTGATAAAACATTGTGTATGTCTTTAGAGTATTGCATCAGACAACGTCCCTTTGCTATCTTCTCACTCATGCCTTTATGTGCCAACACCGTGGAGCGTGGGCTGTCTGTCCGCCGCGAAGACTGAATGTTATTGAGGATCGTAGTTGGTCACCAAACGTCTTATCAAGGCTCTACTAGCCTTAGTAAGCCATGGATGTAAACTTTAAGCATTCTGTCAGGTGATCAAATACGCTACGGACACAACTCGTAAGATCCATGATGTCTAAACAGTCGCCTGCTTGCTCATGTGGCGGGAAGCCCAGCCGCCACCGCGTGCTGCTCATAGGTCAGCAACTGCTCGAGCCCTCTCTAAAATTGTCTTTATACATGATACTGCATACGCCCTCAGTCGGTGAGGTAGATCAAAAAGCTAAAAGTGATGAAGGGTAGCTGAGCTGACGCATCGAGCGTGTGTATTTGCGGGGAACCCTCCCCCTCGCGGATGTCCGCGCATGTCATAGGACGCATAGGGCAGGGATGAATTGGCATGCAACGATTGATTGATGGACTTTAGATTGTCTGTTACTCATCTATCCTGCTACTGCTACAAAAAGGTCTACAAGCCTCTTTACTGCGATTCGTAGGGCCATTAATCCTAGGTGCTCTACTTGTCTACGCTCTAATTCGCACCTGAGGAATAGAAAGATGATAAGAAAGCTCTAATGAGCCGAACCAAAACGCCAGAGACTGCAAAGAGTCCTGCTACAAATCGTAATATCGTATCGTAATCTCTACTCGTTGTCGGACTCAGGACCAACCTCCATCTTCGCACGCTGGCCAGCAGTCGACTTTGCCACCGGAGCAGAGAGCTTCTGGGGAGGCACACCAAGACCATTGTGGTTGCGGAAGAAGAGCACGCCCTTGCCCTCGCCCTCGGCGTCCACGCTAGGCTCGACCCACTGGCACCAGCGAGCGCTCTTCCACATGGCCTTCAAGAAGCCAATAGGACCACCCTCGACGTCGGAGCGGTAGTGCCTTCCCATAACAGGCTTGATAGCCTCTGAGGCCTCGTCGGCGTGGTAGAAGGGGATTGTGGAGATGTAGTGGTGGAGAACGTGGGTCTCGACGATGCCGTGGAGGATTTCGCGTCCGATGAAGCCAAACTCGCGGTCGATGGTGGCAGCTGCGCCACGAGTGTAGGTCCAGGTGTTGGCGTCGTAGTGGGGCAGGGTGGGGTCGGTGTGCTGGAGGAAGGTGATGGCAACAAGCCAGTGGTTAACCCAGAGGTAGGGGAGGATGTACCAGACGAGGAGGTTGGCGAATCCGAAGTTCTTGCCGACCCAGGTAAGAGCACCGAGGGTGATGGCAATACCAAGGTCACTGAGCAGGATGAGATGCTCGTCCTTGCGCTCATACAGAGGGCTGGATGGGAAGAAGTGGTTGACACCACCACCGGGGCCGTTGTGCTTGCCCTTGCCCTTGCCTTCGGCCTGGCGCTCGTGGTAGTTGTGTCCGGTAACGTTGAGGATGATGTACAGAGGCCATCCAGCGAGTTGCTGGCCGATGCTGTGAAGGAGGGTAGCGATGGGAGTCTCCTCGGTCAGCTCGTCGAGCTCGTGGATCATCTTTCCGATGCGCGAAGCATAGACCTCGCGGGTCTTGGGGACGAAGACCATGTCGCGCTCCATGTGGCCAGTGGCCTTGTGGTGCTTGCCATGCGAGATCTTCCATGAAAAGTATGGGACAAGGAGGGCCGAGTGGCAAAACCATCCGACGGTGTCGTTCAACACCTTGGAGGGAGAGAACGACTGGTGCCCGCACTCGTGGGCGAGAACCCAAAGGCCGGTACCGAAAAGACCCTGGATGACGGTGTAGACGGCCCACAGACCAGCGCGGACAGGAGTCGAGGGGATCGTCTCAGGCGTCACGTAGTTGTGGAAGACATAGAAGACAGCCGCAAGCGAGGCGATGTCACGGGCAACGTAGCCGAGACCACGAAGACCCGAGCGCTCGAAGCAGTGCTTGGGGATAGCATCGCGGATCTGCTTGATGGTGTAGTCTGGGATCTCGAACTCGTTGCCGTATGTGTCGAGAAGCACGCCGCGGTTGCCCTTGGACTGAGCGGGGCTCTCGTCAAGGGACGACAGCGAGGTGTTGGAAGCCGATCCCGTAGGCGAGTCGAACGGCGAGTTGTTGGCGTGGGTGGAGGGCGAGGAGTCAGTTGTGACGTTCCTCTTCATGGCTGGCGCCTGAGCGCGGGCAGTTGTGGTGGCCATGATGGTGAGATGAGGTTGCAGGATCAATTGCAGTGAAGAATTGAGTGCAGGCGGCAAGAACCTCGGGGCAGTTGAGGGAGTAGTGGTAAGGGGCCCGCCGCTGGGGTCTTGTTGGGACGTAGGTCGGTTGTTGAGCTGATGGTGTGAACGAAGATCGGCTTCGTTGCAGCACAGCAAAGCTCAAGGACTCTCGAACGAACGAGGGGAGACGAGGCTTCACAGAAGGCAGGAGAGGTTGAGGAGTACAGCAGGCGGGACACCGCAGAATTTAAAAGCGATGCGTGTTCAGGCGGTGGAGGGAATTTTGGTGGACCCTGGTGGCGCCTGCTCGGGAAGGTTAGGGTGTGCTAGGAGGCGTTCGAGACAGAGAGCTCCGGCTCACAGCATTCACTGCTAGCCGCTCTCAGACATTTCTGCCCTACAGTGTCCCCATATCCTCGCCACCGCACTGGACGCATGCAGACAATGCGCTCGCAACGCAGTGGGCGAGTCTTTGAGGTCTTGAGGCGTGCCCAGCGTGTCTCCCCTAGCCTCGATATGCCGCCCCCGTCTATCGTCTGGGGCGCACATTTTGCAGCAGATCACTTACAACCGCTCGCTTGGCGTAGGATTAAGGCATTTGTCGGCAGACAGACCGCCAGTTTGCACCCATCATGGCGTGCTGATTCCCTGCGCTCTCCATGGGCTCGCCTAGAGGTGCGCCCACAGGCTCCAAGCTTCTGCCGGCCCGCTTTCAGCGCACAGCAGCCCACCAGAACGGTGCTGGTTGCGAGGCATCGGGATCTGCAATTACCATGGCCCCCCACTGTTTCTCAGACAGCCAGCGCAGCCTGGGCTGGCGAGCAATTGCTTCAACAATTTCCAGCAGAGAATTCTGCACTTCACAAAATCTCGGGTCCTGCAGGGTCCTCGGCTAGTCTCAGGCACAGGCAGATCCGCTTGATTTGCTGACTACATTCCGCCGAGGTTGCTCCAACTCGCGCCACCGTTCCACGTTGCATGTGGAGATCCGGGATCCACTAAGTCGTAGTGTTTGCGAGACTCGGAGATGGTACGAAAAAATCATGTTTCGTGGACGGGTTTATGGGGTTACAATACACATACACGGTCTATAGAAATTCCTAACTGTCTATCCATGTCCAGATCAGTGCCATTGGTTCTGCTTGAACGTCTTCCAGGCCGCAAAGGTCAGAAGAGCGGCAACGCCGACTCTCGCGACAAGTGCTGTAGCTACGGCCTTTCTCACGATAGGGTAGTATCCTTCCAACATGGAGTTCACGGCCGCGCCTCTTGCAATCATCTTTGATCTTCCGGTCCGCCCCCATCCTCTCCCTACGCCTAAGCCTGCGATACCTACCTCGCCTGGCTTCTCGTTGTACAGGCTTCCAATTCCTTCGCTGCCCAGTCCTCGCAAGTCTTGTATCGGTGGCGTACCAGGATCGGGACTGCTCGCCATGCTTGACGTGCTCATTTCTTTCGACTTCTGCTGTCTGAATCGATACGACATGGCCCACATGACAAACCGAACGTCCCAGCTTGTGAATGTAGGATACGTCCATAGCTCCAAGGCGTTGTGAGGCGGGATGTGCTCCAGGAAGTCACTCACAACGCCTAATGTTAAGCCCCAGAGTAGAAGTGGTGGTTTCTTATCTCTTGGGCCGCCTTCCATACCCTTCAGTGTGTCCTTGAGTCGCGCCACGGGGCCTGTCCATGGCTCGTCCGTCAGTATAAAGTCCGGTATTGTAGAACAATGCGTCGAGTTAGACGGTACGAGATGTATTGCGGCAAACATCATCTTGCTAAGCATAGCCTGGAGAAACCATCGCTTGATGCCGAGCTCAGATTTTGCTAGACGGGCGCTCACGTCGGCGTACTCTTGTGTTCGAAGAGCGGGTTGTAGGAGGGCGCGGAGGGGTACCCAGTGGGAGGAGGCCACTTCGGTCGGTTGTAGGCATTGCGCTGGGTAGGATGGGGAGGTGAGGATGTAAATGTAGGGGCATAGAACCATCAATCTACGATGCATGAGTATTGATTCCCGTGCGCACAGTCGATGGAAGAGACTTACGGCACTTTTCCCCAGCTCGTAGTCACAATTCTCTGAGGCAGATTCCCTACCTCTATTGCATTCCCATCGCTGAGATCTATTCCCACCTCTTCGTGGGCTTCTCGCATGGCTGTGACCGCGTCATCCGCGTCCTCGGGGTCTCGCTTTCCGCCAGGCAATGCAACATGGCCGTTCCATTTGTCGCCTACTCGCGCTGCTCTCTTGATGAACAGAAGCTCGGGATCGCCATGTTTCACCCAGTCCTGTTCGAAGAAGGCATTGAGCTTGTCCTCAAAGTTCAGCTTGTGGCTTGAGGTTACGGAAGAACGACGGCGCTTGGTCGGTGATTCTGGTAAAAAAGTAGGTGACGTGTTCTCTGAGGATGTGGGCCAATGCGAGTACCTGGGCTGTACACGGAGGATGAGGGCTACAGAGGCGCGTTTGGGCACACCATCTGGACACGCGACCTCTGGGTATGGATGCCCATTGACCTCGAGGAGCACCGACTTGAGGTTGCTGATGAGCTCCTGGGTATCGGAAGGTGTGGACATGATGTCGTCGCGTGTAAGTTGTGCGGTTATCCGTCTGACGATAAGCCGTCCAGCACCGCACGGCCTTGAGTACGCGAGCCTTTGCTGCTACCTTGGAATGATCCGATCCAGCAATATAGCAATGAGCTGTGTAGATTATCCGCGAAAATAAGTTCATGTGGGCATCAACGAGTTCGACGCTGTGTACACAAAGCACTTGGGATGAAGAGAGAAGCTACGCCGATTCTTCCTACATATTTTGACTTGTCATAAATAATCGGCTCGTGAGAAGTCTGCTGAAGCGTCAGAGATCGCGGGCATGTTTAGGTACTTCGTGTGCTGAGAAGGAAGCTTTGGCCAATCCCGATCACGGAAGGAACAGCCAGCAAGCTGGTGGGGTAGTGACGCGGGATCGCGGGGCTACGCAACTTTTTTTGAAACAGCATCTCCACGTCGGGATAGCGATTCCCTTTGAATCTTTTGCTTCTTCTCTTCTAGTCACATTTCTGACGCGTTCCAAGGTGTAGAGATTCATCATGGCAGGCCAAAAGACAGGTAAATCTCACTTTCTGTACAAAGAGCCAGTCAATACTAACCACAACAGCTATCCTATCGGTCTACGACAAGACAGGTCTGCTTGACCTGGCCAAAGGACTGCACGAATGCGGTGTGAGGCTACTCGCTTCGGGCGGCACGGCGAAGATGATCCGTCAGGCCAACTTCCCTGTTGAGGATGTTTCTGCCATCACCAAGGCGCCAGAAATGCTCGGTGGTCGCGTCAAGACCCTACACCCAGCAGTGCACGGAGGCATTCTTGCGCGTAATCTCGACTCCGACGACTCAGATCTCTCCGCGAACAGCATTGACAAAATCGACTTTGTTGTCTGCAACTTATATCCATTCTCCGAAACCGTTGCCAGGATCAATGTCACCATCCCAGAGGCTGTCGAGGAGATTGACATCGGAGGTGTCACGCTCCTCAGAGCCGCAGCTAAGAACCATGCGCGTGTCACAATCATCAGCGACCCGAACGATTACCATGATCTCCTCACGGAGCTTAAGAAGGACGGCGAGGTCTCAGAGCAGAGCAAGCAGCGATACGCGCTGAAGGCATTCGAGCAAACTGCAGCATACGACAGTGCGATATCGGAGTTCTTCAGGAAGAAGTACGCAGGAGATGGCGACCAGTTCCTGCCCCTCCGATACGGCGCAAACCCTCACCAGAAGCCCGCGACCGTTGCGATGCCAGAAAAGCCACTGCCCTTCAAGGTTCTTGGAGGTGCGCCGGGATACATCAACCTCCTCGATGCGCTGAACGCATGGCCTTTGGTGCAGGAGCTTTCCCAGGCGCTCAACTATCCAGCTGCAGCAAGCTTCAAGCACGTATCGCCCGCCGGTGCCGCTATCGGTGTGCCTCTGAGCGAAGGTGAACGCAAGGTGTACATGGTCGATGACATTGAAGGGATCGAGAACTCGGGGCTTGCCCAGGCATATGCTAGGGCTCGAGGAGCGGATAGGATGTCAAGTTTCGGCGACATGATTGCTTTGTCGCACGAGGTCGATGTAAGTTGAGAACTCCAGAGCAGGAAGTCCGGAGACTAACAAGTGGTAGCTACCCACCGCAAAGATCATCAGCCGCGAGGTGTCAGACGGTGTGATCGCACCAAGCTATTCTCCTGAGGCGCTTGACATTCTCAAGAAGAAGAAGGGCGGAAAGTACCTCGTGCTTCAGATGGATCCCGAATACGTACCTGCGACCGAGGAGACAAGGACAGTTTTCGGCATTACCCTCAAGCAACACCGTAACGATGCGAAGATTGTGCCTGCTGACACATTCAACCATGTCATCGTACCCAAGAACTCGGGCACTCTACCAGAGTCAGCTCAGCGAGACTTGGCAGTTGCCACGATTGCGCTCAAGTACACTCAGTCAAACAGTGTCTGCTACGCACTCAACGGTCAGATCGTCGGTCTTGGTGCAGGCCAGCAGTGTAAGTGACAACACAACGATCTAAAGGGACGGTCTAACGTTGCCACAGCCCGCATTCACTGCACGCGTCTCGCAGGCGACAAGGCAGACAACTGGTGGATGCGCTTCCACTCCCGCACACTCGGCTTGAATTTTAAGAAGGGCACAAAGCGCCCATCAAAGTCCAATGCCATCGATCTCCTCTGCTCCGGCCTTGTTCCCGAGGAGGGCATCGAGCGCGAAGACTTTGAGGCACATTTTGAAGAAGGTCAGGTACCGCAGCCTTTCTCTGCCGAGGAGCGCAAAGAGTGGCTGTCAAAGTTGAAGGGTGTCGCTGTCAGCTCCGACGCGTTCTTCCCCTTCATCGACAACGTCTTCAGGGCACAGAGGAGCGGTGCAGCATACATTGCCGCGCCGACAGGAAGTCAAAACGATGGCGCCGTCTTTGAGACTGCTGAGAAGCTGGGTATCACGTTCGTTGAGCAGCACATTAGGCTTTTCCACCACTGAGCAATGAGTGCGGTGGAGGGCGACGATTCATGGTAACGATTTTCATGTCTTAGGTAGACTGCATTTTGGGGTTTCTGGGTTGAAGTAAATATCAGACATTGAGAGTGCATCTGAAACTCAACTGCACTACTGTAAGCGCTTTACGTAAAGCGCCGTCTTCGTTCAAGTTCGATTGCTACGAGCCAATTGTCCCCGTGTTTGCTCTCCTACACCAAGAAGGCGCGTTGGCGGGGCAATCAAAGCCAAAGCGGTTTAGTGGCGTTAGCTGCATGGGACGAAGAAATGGCAGGCGGTCACCTTGACTTCTCCCGCTCTGCGATCGCAACAACAAACCGCTCCCAGACCCTTCAATCGCACTCGCTCAGATCACTACCTTCCCTCGAAATATCCCACACACTACCAGCCGCGATCACCATGTCTGCACAACAGGACAACCAGATGCAGGGTGTCCAGGACCCCGCTACCGAGGGCAAAGGCAAGGGCAAGGCACCCGAGGACAACACCGTGGAGGAGTCTATGGACGACGATTCCAGCGACGAGTCTGGTGCTGAGGAGCAGGTACGTTCTCCGCGCTGAATCCAACATGCACAGGCGCAAACAGCTAACTCGTTCGCACCAGGCCGGCGAAGGTATGCTTCCCTTGTGAGTCGCGCGTATGCTTCAATCTAACAGCAGAACAGTCGAGGAGCCCGATGAGGACAACATGGAAGAGATTGACACGGCCAACGTCATCGGATCCCGCACGCGCGGCAAGAACATCGACTTCGCCAAGGCCAACCAGGAGCTCGGCGACGACGACGAGGAGGACGATGACGAGGACTTCGTCGACCCCGATGACGAGATGAAGGACTAGAGAGTTGCACAGTGCACTCTCCGTCTTTTGGTATGTTACCTGCATGCGCTGCATCAGACGCAAGCAGCTGACAAACACCAGGTCTCCGTCCACGCGATCACGAACTTTTCAACGTTCATATTTGGGTTCGGTTTGATACACAAAAGGCTTCTGGGCATTGGATAGCGGGCAGGCTCATGCAGATACTGGAGTCCTGGTGGCTGTGGTGGGGTTGGACATCTGCTGTGCGCGCATTGAGCATGGCTGGCAGTATGGAACTTTCGCACAAGCATAGCACTCAGCGTACATGAAAAATGAACTTTACGATACCAATTTGCTGCCGCGAGTGCTTTTGATTCACCGCCTTTTGCGAGATGGACGCCAAGCAAGTGCCTGGAATAGCGTTAGTAACTTGAGATTCCCACTGGGGTCATTGATCACGATGGACAATGTACAATAGCAGCCACTAGTGGGACTAGACTATTACTGTTTGTTAGCACCCCGAACAGTATGTTGATGTTTTATGTGATGACTGACTTCAGGAAACAGATTTGGCAGACACGTACGTCAAGCCGATCCCACCTCCATTTGTGATCACAGCTGTACTGAAGGTTGTCTACGACGGAAAGCGACCAAAGTATCTGATAGCCCGAAACTATACACAGTATCACCAAGTTTCGATTGTAATAGTAAGTGCCCTTGTATTGATCCAGGCACCCTGAGTGCCACAAGTCTGAAAAGAAGTTTGGCAAGAAGCTGGGCGAGGAAGGCTACGGAATCCCACCTCCAGGGTACAATGACCACACATACATACAATGCACAATGTTTTCTTCCAAATTCACAATGCGTGACCCACTGGCTTGCTCGCCAACGTTGATTGTCGACGTGATCATGGTGGCCGTGGTAGTCGACGATAATGCTGATGGACCCTGCCCGCCTGCAGCCGTGGTTAACCTGCTCGACGCCCCCGGTGCTTATGCGGAGAAGGTCGAGGTTCGTGTCATGGTGTCCAGCAGACCATCAGATCAAGCCGCTCCTCCCTAAATTCCGCCTCAATGGCCCCGAAAATCGCTGTCACTCCTCCCCAAGCTCCATATATCTACCTCAGGTTTCGATCCTAAGACACCTGTCCTGCCGCTTGGTATGGTATCACCAGGTTCTGGCAAGATTCGTGTGCGTTCCACGCATGCGCGAAGTGTTCTAATAGTCTCTAGAAGCCCAGTCAATACGTTTATAAAGAAGCTGGTATGTATTCAGTGCTGCAAGATGACTCATCTAGCTCTGCAAAGTATTTTGAATATGTCTAGGCTACCTCTTCACCTGTCTCGTCAGTGAAGACGGCAAGAATTTTGCTAGGGCGTGGTGTCAGCAGTTTTGACGATGGGAGATTAGACGCCGCGACTTTGACTGCCACAGATGCAACCGTATTTGCATCCAGGGTGTTCGTAAATATACCGCCAAACGAGGTCTTGTATCTCTGCATGTCTGCCCAAATCCTTTCGAAGATGGGAACCCCGTGCGCATCCGTCGATGGGGCATGGGAAGGCATGCTGCTGTCGCACAGTCGCCGAACCGGTAGTCGCCATCATAAACTCCGTAACACAATCTGCGACCTCGAGTGGGGTGGGCGAATGGGTTTCGGATCTGGCAGGCGAGCCATCAGCCATGAGAGCCTCTCCAGAAGAAGTGAAGAGGTGAAGCGGTGAAGCGGTAGCCTGTATATATTCAAATACTTCTATAGAGCTAGGCAGAGCTTCTCATAACTGCGTATACATCCAGGCTCCTCTAGAAAGTTTTGTAGAGTACACCTCCTACCAAGCATCTGCAACATATGTGCCGGCTCTAGACATACACGCGATATCAGCGAGTAGTCTTCAGATACCTAGGTATACTCGTCATAAGCTTAGAGGACCCTGAATGTATACATAGTTCCAAAATCCACTGCCTTGTTCTATTAGAAATATTTGAATATATACAGGCTGCTTTTTCACCTCTTCTCGCTTTCACAGCGGGCACGAGCTTTGCCGCTGCCTGATGAGGTGTAGCGTACCATGACGTCCCTACGGGTCCCAAGGCAGTACTCTGGATGGAAAGCCGCAATACCTAGCGAGGCGATGTACTTGGCGATTGGGAGCTGGGCGAGGATGTTCCCAAATTTCGCCTCGCTGTAGTGCTATCCATCGTCAGAGAAAGTGTAATGCTACTAGGCGACAGCAAGATTTGTGCCCGCCGTGTCTAACGAGACAACTTGAACAGGTGGCCTGTATGTGTTCAAAGTTTTTTAGTAGCGTTTAGTAGAGTATGTTAGAGCCTCGAATATGTCCAGGCACCTCTAGGAGCTTGCAATAAGGTTGCCTATAACGGCTATTAGCTCATGCTGTAGGAGGAGAGCGGGCACGAATTTTGCCGCTGCTTGGTGATGCAAAGCCTGGATAGAGGGTCCAAATGACAGTGTCTTTGAATTGCCGCTTCGATGTTGCGGTATAACGGTACGTTGACACATGTCGTCTTGTAACAAGACTTACCCGTTAGCATTATCTCCCCGAACCACAAGCGTATTAAGAAGGCTGCATATGCTTTCGTTGAAGGGATCCATCGTCGTCAAGTAGTCTAAATCAATTCGATGTAGGGTGTGCTCCCTTACACGCGAGCTGAACGTGGGTCCTAGTAAAATCCGACGGTTCGTGTTGAGCTTGTTCTTGCTTCGAGTGTTCTGTGAAGGCCTCTAGCTAATACTATCAGGCAAAGACGTAAATGTCTCCAGCATCGTCTGAACGTTCCCAGAAACTGTTCTCTCTGGGCTAGATGGTAAGGATCGTTAATAGCATGGAACTCTTGTGGGTACTTGCTCACCCTGTGTGGCCAGGGTCTGAGCTGTCAGATGCACTAGAATGGGTGCCCTGCATGTGTGAAATGCTCTAGCACGGAAGACCTGGCGAGACTGGCACTGGTTTCGGCCGATTGAAGATGGGCGCGAAATACATTGAACGGTGGCAGCTGATCGAACGAAACCACGATGCTCTCTTCATACCTTCTCATTGTTCTATCCTATCTAGGTATGATGAAGGCCACTCACGCAGATGTAGCATGTTCGGAGAGCTTCGAAAACGGTTGTGCATGGAGTAAGCTTACTCAGCCACCCCTCAGACACAAGCATTGTAAGGCGCTGAGAGCGCGGTCGTGATTCGCCTCAAGGGTCTTCTAATAGCGCCCAGCTAATTGGTACGAGATCTGTAAACCATGTTCGCTTCGAGATCTCTGCCGCGCACGGGCCTTTGGGCGAGCTACTGCATAACGGACCGGTTACAACGTGCAAAGCATGGTGGGCTACGAAGGCGGGGAACGTTGAGGTGAGGTACCCCTCGGAAAGCTCAAGGAGGGCAGACATGATGCCACGGCTAATTTCATCGGGCTCGAAGCAGGCATGTATTATGTACCGTATTATGGTTGGAGACTTTTATGCCCAGGCCAGAGGTAGTTAGCTGTTAGCTATTATACCAATAGGGAAACCTGAAACGTTGCCAGGGAGGCTTTCAAGGTCTGAGGGGTTGATTTGATGGAATGGCTTATACTAGCGTGTAATTCTTCAAGGTCTGCATGCCACAGCCCTCTGTATGGCTTTGCTGGTGCTAGCTCATAATCATGGTGTCTCTTTGACGGATCATCGTTCCTCGATTATCCGCCGCTCAACCATTTCACACGCAGCGGATGAGGCGACATCGGCCTGGCCAGCGAGCTTGGATACTCGTCGGGAAACAGGTGAGATGGATGAATCGTGTGTACTCGTGACTCATCGAAATTCTAGACGAGGAGGGCTCCGCTGCCGTTAGCTGGTACGATTCCGAGTTATCCCGATCAGTCCGGGCCAGGCTGTTGACGGCGTCGCCCAAGCAAGCCTGAGGCGAACGAGGATCATGAGGCAAAAGAGGTTGCTTTTCGACAATATGCACTGCAGGGGATCGTCACCCATATACTCTGTGCACAAAGCGATGATGTCGACGAGTGCGCACGAGACATATTTGCATTCCGCTGGACAATGGTGGACAATGGCGGGGTCTAGCAGATCTCCGGCCAATCATGTGCGAGCGCGTCTGATCCGATACGTAGACTTCCGCCCGTTGTGGTGCGATAAGAGACATGATGAAATTACTCCACCGCAGGGAGTGCACCGAGGCGCTGCCGACGGCGAATGAAGCGACAGGCATGATGCGTGGGCTGCGGAGTGGAGATGGGGCCAGCGGGAGAGACGCATCAACGCTGTCATCTTGCGGTATCGGCTCTGCTAGCTGCAGTCACCGCCCCAGCTGGAGCCAATCAGCAGCCGAGCATTGTCACGACGCGGGCAGAAAAAGAGCGTGAGGAGCGTGGGGTAATTTTCGAATGCGTGAACAGCTCCAACATGCCAGCTCAGCTAATCAGCATACGAGTATTGCTAAAGATGACCTCGACACCTACCACGCTGTCATGAAGGCGTCAGCCAGGCAGTGGTCATGGCTGCAAGCATACGGGAAGGAATCGCCGGCTCCTTGTGTTGCGGCGGAGGGAGAAACATTGACATGTGCTTCTACTAAAAGAAGAGGTACGCGACACGTAGAAACCTGCACAATTAAAGTACCAAGACTGCACCCAAGACCCCATGAAATTACCAAACGCCCCGAGCAGACGGTGGAAATCACCCTGGCACCGACGGCAGGCCCTCCAGGAGCCAATTACCGGTCTCGAGCGTGTCCAAAGTGAAGGTACCTCTAGCGTGCCTGCCATGTCCCCACTCCCACTTCCCGCTCTCATTCATAAACCAGCGCCGCCGACCGCTTGCTGGTTTCCACCTGTTTCGTTCTCCTCAACTAAAAGTTGCCTGCCGGAACTCGCGATTATCCTGCTAGTTCCGTAGATACCCACTACACCCTCAGTAAGTCAATGTCGCCGCCACCATGCATTGTCGCACCTGTTCCCCAATAGCCACGTACACGCTGCTCGTTGCGCAAAAAGTTCAGTGGCAACCTACGCTTCTTCGAAAAGAGCCCCGCGCGTCGCATTTTGCCGGTCCTTATCAGCATATCCTGGGGTACTACGATCAGCGATCAGTCCCACACGTCGTCATCGGTCTCATCTGCGCTCCTCTGGGAAACCTGTGGGGGGTGACCGAATCAGCGCATCATTTGCGCTTGCGGTGGATTGATAGACGCTTGCGACACCAATCCGCGCGTGTACATTCTTTCTTTCGAGGCTAGAGCTAGTGCATATTCAAAAGCTCCGAGCCTCGAACCTCGAATCGCAACCACTCAACAGAATTGCTTGATATCAAACACTAACGGATTGCTCACAGACTTCTTTCTACCATTCAAGAGCCGGCGTGACCCGCCACCACTTATACGATACCCCACTATACACTCCCAGATTTCGGCCCACGCCGATACCATGGGAAAAGTCACTTTCGCCGAAGATACCAACTTGCCACAAGATACCCAGATCGAAGAGGAGCAGCCGTCCGTTTTTCAGTACCAAGATGGGCCTGAATTCCAGAACAAATCCTGGGCCGGAGCTCTCCCGGTGAAGCAGGGTCTCTATGATCCTGAGAACGAGAAGGATGCCTGCGGTGTAGGCTTCGCTGCCCATATCAAGGGGAGGCCCTCTCACAAAATCATCGTAGATGCCAGGTCGCTCCTGTGCAACATGACGCATCGCGGTGCAGTCGGATCCGATGCGCGAGACGGCGACGGCGCTGGTGTGATGACGTCCATCCCCCACCGATTCTTCCTGAAGGAGTTTGAGCGCGAGCAAGGCTTCAAACTGCCTGCGCTTGGCCAGTACGCCACTGGTAACCTGTTCTTTAAGCCAGACGCTACAATCTTAGAGGAGACCAAGTCAATGTTCGAGGACGTTGCAGACCAGCTGGACTTGAGAGTACTCGGCTGGAGAGTGGTGCCACGCGACTCCACACTTCTTGGACCGGCAGCACTCTCCCGAGAGCCCATCATTCTGCAGCCTTTTGTCGTCTTGAAGACTGCATACGGCACTGGACGAGAGCCCAACCCGGACTGGGCCCAACAGTACGACAATGGCTACTTTGAGCGACAGCTATACGTTTTACGGAAGAGGTCAACACACGTCATTGGCCTTCACAACTGGTTCTACATCTGCTCCTTGTCAAACAAGAACATTGTTTACAAGGGTCAGCTGTCTCCTGTCCAGGTGTACGAGTACTACCACGATCTGCTGAACGTGGACTATGAGGGGCACTTTGCTCTGGTACACTCGCGTTTCTCCACAAACACGTTCCCGAGTTGGTAAGAAGACTTCACATCACAATCTCTATGACTATGTACTAAATTATGGGCCCAGGGATCGCGCGCAACCGTTGCGATGGGCTGCTCACAACGGTGAAATCAACACATTGCGTGGAAACAAGAACTGGATGCGAGCACGAGAGGGTGGCATGAAGTCGAGCCTTTTTGCCGAGGAACTCGACCTACTCTACCCAATAATCGAGGACGGTGGATCCGACTCTGCAGCTTTCGACAACGTCCTCGAGCTGCTCACAATCAATGGCGTTCTGTCCTTGCCCGAGGCCGTCATGTTGATGGTCCCTGAAGCTTGGCAAGGCAATCATACCATGGACCCCGCTAAGCAAGCCTTTTACGAATGGGCTGCTTGTATGATGGAGCCGTGGGACGGACCAGCGCTTTTCACATTCTCGGACGGAAGGTACTGCGGTGCCAACCTGGACCGAAACGGTCTGCGTCCTTGCCGTTACTACGTGACCGACGATGATCGCATCATTTGCGCTTCCGAAGTCGGTACCATTTCCATTGAGCCGGAGCGTGTCGTGCAAAAAGGCAGGCTCCAGCCAGGAAGGATGTTGCTTGTCGACACTGTCGCCGGACGCATTGTCGACGACGCTGAGTTGAAGAAGACTGTTTCCGAGCGCAACGACTTCCGCGCATGGATTGACAAGAACCTGTTGACTCTACCCAAGGTTTTGAACTCTGTGGTTGAAAAGGGTGTAGACCTGTCATACACTTTGACAGAGACGAAACTACATGAGGACCCGCGCCTGCGCGCCTTCAACTACTCGCTCGAACAGGTCAGCTTGCTCCTCGGTCCAATGGCGGCAGACTCCAAGGAGGCCCTTGGATCGATGGGTAACGATGCTCCCCTTGCTTGCCTGGCCACACAGCCTCGTTTGCTCTACGAGTACTTCCGCCAGCTTTTCGCTCAGGTCACCAACCCTCCCATTGACCCTATCCGAGAAGCCATCGTCATGTCTCTGGAGGCTTACGTTGGTCCTCAGGGCAATTTGCTCGAGATGGACGAGTCACAGTGTCACCGTATGCTTCTGCCATCACCTGTCCTTTCGCTCGAAGAGTTTACAGCCTTGACCAACACATCCAAGGTACACTCTGCGTGGACGGTGAAGACTATTGATATCACTTTCCCCAAAAGCGAGGGCACAGAGGGCTACATGAATGCGCTTGACCGTATTTGCGAGGAAGCCTCGCAGGGCGTCAACAACAACGACAACCTCATCGTCCTCACCGACCGCGCAACTTCGCCTGACCGCGTTCCTGTGTCTGCTTGTATAGCCACCGGTATGGTCCACCATCACCTTGTTCGCAACAAGTGGCGATCCAACGTCGCCCTTGTCGTCGAGACTGGTGAGGCTCGCGAGGTTCATCACATGTGTGTCCTCGTCGGATACGGTGCCGACGCCATCAGCCCGTACCTTGCTATTGAGTGTATTCTCAAGATGCATCGTGAAGGCCTTATCCGCAAGAAGCTCACCGCTGAGCAGCTCATCGACAACTACAAGCACAGTTGCGACGGTGGCATCTTGAAGGTCATGTCTAAGATGGGTATCTCTACCTTACAGTCATACAAGGGAGCCCAGATCTTTGAGGCTCTTGGTCTCGACGACTCTGTTGTCGACCGATGCTTCACTGGAACCGCATCGCGTATCAAGGGTATGACCTTTGACCTCATCGCTCAGGACGCCTTTGCCCTGCACGAGAAGGGTTTCCCAACTCGTCCCATTGTGGAGATTCCAGGTCTCTCGGAGACTGGCGAATACCATTGGCGTGACGGAGGCGAGCCGCACGTAAACGACCCTACTGCCATGGCTAACATCCAGGATGCTGTTCGGACCAAGAACGACAAATCGTACGAGGCCTACTCCATTGCCGAATACGAGCGTATCAAGGACTGCACACTACGTGGTCTGCTTGACTTCAATTTTGAGGACCGCGCGCCGATTCCCATTGACCAGGTCGAGCCTTGGACTGACATTGTGCGCCGCTTCGTCACTGGCGCCATGTCATACGGTTCCATCTCCATGGAGTCTCACTCCACTCTTGCCGTAGCCATGAACCGACTCGGCGGCAAGTCCAACACCGGTGAGGGTGGTGAGGATCCAGAGCGTAGCTTGCGCATGGAGAACGGTGACACAATGCGTTCTGCCATCAAGCAGATTGCCTCCGGACGTTTCGGTGTCACTTCCAACTACCTTGCCGATGCCGATGAGCTCCAGATCAAGATGGCTCAGGGTGCTAAGCCTGGTGAGGGTGGTGAGCTTCCCGGCCACAAGGTCTCTGGCTCCATCGCTAAGACCCGTCACTCTACTCCTGGTGTGGGTCTCATCAGCCCTCCTCCTCACCATG
>Ga0265780_10003000_pt1 | contig 22497 bp, 26 predicted proteins | sample P1T30metagenome_FD_192432 | JGI IMG/M metagenome (GOLD analysis project Ga0265780, IMG submission 192432) | Plant litter microbial communities from East Loma Ridge, Irvine, California - P1 T30 | ecosystem: Environmental > Terrestrial > Plant litter > Unclassified | place: USA: California...
TCCTGTCTCATAGGGATTCGCTATGTGATTCATATCCTAGTGCGTTCAGTACTTCTTCGTCCAGCACCTCGTCTTCCTCTTCTTCGTCACTTGAGCTTCTGATACCATTGCCTACCGATCTGCACAGCCTGTCTACCTTTCCCATCAAACCGACGAGCCCAATACCTTCACGGCAGCTACCATGTCATCCGACCTGAGTCTCACGCCACACTCCAAGCAGAACTCTGTGACCGACTCAGAGGAGCCGGTTCCCGATGTATACAGAGCAGCGATCAGCCTGTTCTCCATGCAGACCGGAGGGCCAGCTGAGGAGTACATCCTCGTGGATGCGAGCAGTCTCGAAACGGCCTTGGAAGATCCCAATCGACTCTCTGTGGGAGGGGACAAAAGGATCCAAAGTGATGTCTCCTTGGACAGCAAGAACTTTGGCGCCTTCATATCAGCTACCACCAACCGACCGGAGCATTCAGTGTCCAAACCATTCATTTTCCCCGGGCCTGGTCTTAACTCTGGCGCAGGTTGCGATCCCAGATCTTCGCTGTCGCCCACCTTCCGCGCCGGCATGTTGCACCTCTTCACAACACCTCTTCCACCGCCCGAGCAGAGTCCAACAACTAAGCCGCACCCTATCATGAAGTCACCAGACGCGCTCTTACTGGCGGACGCTTACGGTGCATGGACCATGGACGTCGAGACTGGGACCACTGTTGAATCATTTGACCTGGTGTCGCTGGCGTCAACTGAGATTGCCGACGAGCAGGCTACACCCTTGGACCTGAAGCCAACATCCAAAATTGCCTCGAGGAAGAGGAAATACTCGATGTCGACGCCACCAGATAGCCCATGTACCCACCGCCGCACTCGCCTTTGGTCACGATACTGACCGATACATGATGTTCCTGTAAGTCATCACATCCATCGCATGCTGTTCCCTCTCTTCACCGGAAATTCCATGCTGATCTAGCTTCCAGACATTGGTTGTGCCAACGGCGTAGGGTAACACGCTTTTGAGGGGTAGAATGGATGATGGGTCGAGGCATGTGTAGCATCCTTGGGAAATGGGAGGCGATGTATCCGTCTTCATGGCCCTGGCTCCCGGGTCTGAATGGTGCGACTGGAGGAGAGTCGACTTCTTTGGAGCTATGAGCTCCTTCTAGCTGTGCCAGGACATGTGTAGATAAGAACGAGGTTTTCTTTGTACGAACTTCGTGTCGGGCTGTTCCATGTTCCAATGTCTACACTACACTGCCGACCTCCTCCTCCTCCTCCTCCACTATATCTGGACGGCAGCAGTCGTACGGTAAGCATTACTCCAGTGTTGCCATGTTAGCAGCTCTGTGCTCGACACTCGCCACAGACGTCAAGGCAGACGGTTGGTCGCGCTGATGTGGCCTCTGCAGCTCACGCTCCGCCTGGCGGCGTTCATCTAGTCCGATTCCCACTGCTGGCATTCTGTTCGGACAAGTGACACTGCTCCATCAGCGTTCGCTGTGTGTCGAGTTGGTGCCCCTGGTCATGACGCATTTGCGCCTCTTGTCTGGCCTTATCAGCGTGTGGCAGTGCTGTTGTTCGATGCGTTGCATGTCTGCATCTTGGGTCTGGCGCCTCAAGAGACGCTGTATGTTGCAGCAGCTCCGTGATACATGGCTGTGCAGCTCAGCGGCGGTGGCAGATATGTGTGCGTGGGTGGCGGCACCAGCCCGGGCGCTCAGGTCGGGGGGAGAAGCGGGCCAACTCGGGCATGTGGGCGTGGAGTCTGTACGTATGGCGGGTCTGATCGGACTGGAGATTGGGCAGCGGGGGTTTGTCGAGCAGGGCTAACAAGTTGGTTGGACGAAAAGAGGGAGCTTGAGCTTGAGTTTGAGCGTCAGCAGGGCGCCATAACGACTAGAAGCGGCGTGACTGCGGGCATGGCCGTGGGATCTGTGAGGCTGACGGGACGCATGGGGATTAAGAAGCCCACGGCGGCCGTGGTGGAGGTGTGGGGGTGTGGGGGTGTGGGGGTGTGGGGGTGGAGGCTGTGGGGTTTGTTGGCGGCGGACATGCGCCGCCAAGGCGCGTCTCATGTAGGTATAGCGTGAGGCCGTGAAGCGACGACCCCGGGGCTTCTCTCAGTAACCACCACTGCACAAACGCTTCTTCGCATTCGTCCAGCTTCCTGCCCTTATTTTGCCCGAAGTCTAGCCGATATTGTCTACTTGCTTGAGTAGACGGGCTTGATGTGATGCTTCGACTGCGACTGTGCGACCTTGAGCGCCCAGTGGCCAACTGTGGCGCCAACAACGTGACTATCATGGCAGCAGCAGCGACCGGTGCAATTTGCAGTAATGGCATCGGTTGATACCACCAGGCCACTCAAACACTCAGTTGTCTCCAGACCTGATGAAGCACCAACGCTGACAGCCGCTTTGCTGTACAAAACGTTACCATCAACGACATCAAAATTCAGGAGACAAGTGCGCCCGATAATGCGCATTCGACATCGAATCCAGTATGGTCATTGCAAACTGCTCATTCTACACCCATCATTGTTACTTAATCAAACACTACCAAGTCGTGTTATTGTGTAATGGAACGCTTCATAGGTTCCTTTCCCCATGCTACTCACGTGGTGCTGAGCTATTCGCCCGAGAAACTCTTTCCCTGTCTCATTCTACGGCTGTCACTTTACTGTGCCTTCCATGTCGCCTGTCGTCGATCACATCTGCATATTGCATTCCGCATTGGTGTGTCATCGAACGAAGTCTTCAATCCTGGCACCTTCTTTCGGCATGGCCTCCTGATTATGGATAAGAGATGTGGCACGACTGATGGCCCACTATTGCATCCCTATCCTCACACTTCTCACTATCGACGTACCGCGATCACACGACTCTTAAGTGTAAGGGTCATCGCGAATAGTTCTAGCGTGGCCACTAATATGCGTCACTCAAATTCCTTCTCTGATCAGACATCACTAAATGTTCAATAGTTTGCTGTTCTACCTTTGGATCTTGGGCCCACTCACTCAGGTCGAGTTTTGGCAGAAGGAAAGTCATCACATGCGATCTTCCGTAGCGAGATGTTAGCACGTGTGCCAAAATAGACAGCAGTCTTCCAACGTCCCCACGCATGACACTTATCACCAACAGGATAGACTGTCACAACAACTTTGACAACGTCTTAATAAAATTTCGTTGGCTGATAAAGAACAGTAGGCCGTTGTGCTTATTGTAGTGACCGGCGTGAACCTCAAAACCCACCTGCTCACGGAAGATAAGCCGTTGGAAATTGGCCCTTGTGTGCGAGCTGTTTTTGAAGCAGACTGGGCTGGCTCGGTCAGCGCGCACTGTAGGAAGAGTTTCGTAATTTGCAGTGGTGGTTTGCTCTGCAGCTCCTTCTGGAGAGATCTTGCGGACATCAGGTAATGGTCATGCTGTAGCTTGGTGGCTAGAGTACGACAGGGCTTCGGCCTGTAGCAAGAACCCCGTCATCCCTCATCTCACCAATGACTGCTGTGTCTGACGCCAACCTGGCGTTGGAGGAGTGTGATGATTATCCCGAGGCCGCGCATGTCATGTCGACGCAATTTCAGAAATGTGTCTATGCTTCTGATCTTCTCAACTAGTTGCGGGGACCATGTCTTACCGACTGGCAAGGGATTCGATCAGTATATACTAATTTGTGAAGCAACGCAGTCGAATGCAAAGAATGAGAGAGAAGCACTGGCAATGGCACTATCCAATGAAATACATGCAATTCACTACCAACTTGTATCGGATACCTCCCGGTGACCCAGACATTGCTGTCATGCTCGCGGCGATATGCTAAGCGCTACATCAGGCCGTCTTAGGCGTCAGGACCAATGCCTGGCTGTCCAGCCTCAGTTTCCTTCCCCTTCTTGGCCATACCCCGAGTCTGGCGGCCACTTGCACTTAGCTCTGGTGTTCGTGACGACGTAGGAGAAGCACCTGCGGCGTTTCGTCTCAAAGACGAGGAGCTTGTAGCCATGTGCATGGAAGAACCAGAGCTGTTACCCACAGACTGTACAACTTCATTAACCCTCCTGGTACCATGCTGTATCTCGAATCCGTGCGTCTCAAGCGCACTGTCATCTACTGGTACCTCATTGGCCTTGTTCTTGTCTTCCCATGTTTTTCTAGTGTCGCTGGCCGCAGACCTGATGTGCTTGCCTGCCACAGCAGCGTCGTAATCGGACTCCTGGTCTTCGCTGTCATAAATTCGTCTCTGATGCATTGGAGGCTCACTATAGGGCCGTACGCGTGCTCGTGGGTCGATGACAGGAGGATAGTTGCGGTTAACCTGCTCGATTTTAGTACGTTTGGAAGTCGTTTGAGAAGACGGGAAAAAGGAACTCACCCGGGCTTTCAATCCGTTACATAGCGCCATCAGCCAGTGGGTGATTACGTCCAGGAAAGTGACTGCTAGGCATACGATGAAAGGTGGTGAGTTGTTCTGGCTTGCGGGCGCAGGGCCAAACCAGAGATCCTGATATTCCTGTCATTCATGTCAACGAGGTAGAAGTAACAGGAGGGGGAGGCAGACTGAGGCAATATCTTCGGTGTCTTGCACGGAATGACGCTGGGCACTAAACCGGGCGAGGTTGATGGGAGCGCGACGACCCTACACGATTCGTCAATGATTTCACGTCCATGTACAGGTAAATGGAGACCTACTCTCATAGGCTCATCAAGAATGTCCACGGTCCATTCGCCGCTTCCTAATAAGAACGAACTCACTTCTACTGGACGCTCACAAGGTGCAACTGACATGCTTGATGCCTGAGATGCGCGGTCAGTATCCTGATGAGACTACAAAGTCAGTCAAAAGTCTCTAGACTACCGTATATATGCGACATACTGGTTCGTGGACTGCAACATCTCTTGCAGGCAGACGATGCAGTGGCGATGCGTCTCGCAATAGGTCACCTGCTTTTGAAGGCATGGCACCCCAAGTCTCTATAGTTTGTGAATTTTTGCGAGTTGGACACAGAACAGATGTCCGTAGGAAGTGTTCAGGAATAGAGGAAACGGAAGTGCAGAAATTGTTTGCACGCCTAGGTGTTGATGTGCCTGAGCACGTACCCACTCCATGGTCGTACACATGGAGCTAAGGCTTCAAACACGTCCAGCTAGCGGCAATTACACGGAACTTGGACTCTGAACATCGGGGAGAACAGGATTTCTCTGTTAACAATACCTAACGCAGGCGCCATACTCTTATAAGTCGCCTTGGCATGTTTTCGAGTATAATATAGATGGGGAAAATACATATGCTACTCATTCTTGCAATATCATTATGCATGCAGGCAGCTCGATCTTAGCCTTATCTAAATGTTACGTTCCGGAAAAGTCTTTTAAGGCTTCACATTTGCAACATTAAGAGACAGGATACAGTGGTACATCGTTGTAGAACTAGGTACTTTGCTTAAGTTGAACGGTTTTGGTACAGCTTGCTGATGTTTCGGACTTGGTCGGCATGGATTCGGCGTGGGCTCGGCGTGAGAAGCACGAGGCCGAGCGCTCAGGTCGGTGTAGAACCTTGGAACCGGGCCAGTTCACCCATGGCTCTACGGATGAAGCTTGAGCACGGAAGGGTTCGTGTGCTGCCGCTGGCTTCAGGCGCTTGCCCCGGCGTCGTTCATAGCTCGCCAAGCCTCCTGTGACCCCACATATCGCGACCTCGGGACGTGGAATACCGCCGACGTCCTCTGACCGACCACAACACATACGCACCCTCGCACTCGTGCAACGCCTTGCTCTTGTTTCGTCCAAAGTCTAGCCTGTACCCACCGCGTGCCGAAGATGGTCCTGCTGAACATGTCTCTGGGGTGACGCTGTGCCCGGCGGTGCTGGGCTGCTCGCTTACACCCGACGACGACAACGACAAATCCTACCTTGGCGGTGATGATGACGATGGAGCTGACAACTGCGAATGTGCAATGCATTTAGCTGTCAGGGAATGACACAAGGACGCCGAGGAAGACTTGGGAGAAGACGGCCAGGACAGCGGCTGGTCGTTACGGTCCGCTACAGAATATGTACTGAGAGGGCTCAGCAACCACACTCCAGGCCCAGACAATCGAGTTCGCCGTCGAATACTCTTGTCTCACATCGACATCACTCTGCCATTTTCCCTCCCTTGGAACAGCACGTGGCCACCAGGTCAAAGCGCGGCGCGGGCCTAGCTCCCCACCCGACCTGCGCTCATTGCTCCATGGCCTTGGTTTCAACGCCGATTTGCCTGACGGCTTTCAGCTCAGCCTGCCAGATGCCCAGGTGGGCTTAAGCTTAACTTGCCAAGCACATTGCTTTCGTCCACCGACATGAAAGACCCACGCCATCCTCGACCAACGCTTCCGACAGCACTCGTTCCCCTCTGCTCAATGATAATCACAAACTAGCACTGGATCACCACGACTCGGATCTCGCCATATCACCCCCGCTCAAGTATATGAGCTCCGCCCGAGAACCTCGTCCGCGTTGGACATACCGCACAACCATCCTGCAGCGACAGTAGAACTGCACCAGTGCTATGCACAAAACTGCGAACGAAGTGCGCTCTTGTATAGCAATGGCGGTCAAGCCACAATCGGGTCGTCGCGCGACAGGAATAACACCTGGGCACTTGGCAAACTCACGTGATCGGAACCGGAACGCATCGAAAAGCATTGCCCTTCCTCTCAACTTATATCAAGATCAAACCACAACGCATGCCCAACTATAGCGCCCACCGAATCCCCGACTCTTTCCTCTTTCCCGATGTTTACGAGCCCGCTCGCATTGGCCACAGACACAAGGCGCGCGAAGTCGTTCGCCTTCCCCGACAGCCAACTCACTACCTAGCCTCTTCGCAAGAAGGACCGACGCACATACATGTCAGGCCCAATGGCCTTCTAAAATTATCTTCCACCAATCGCAGCGAGACGTTGCGCTAATCCAGCAGCGGATCAAGACTGCTGGCCCTGTCGGGCGCCCAAGCTGAACCCTATGGCGCACGTTTTCGCCAAGGCCGACAACCCCCTTGCAAGATTCAAGCAACTTGGCTTGTTCGATCCAAGCCGTCCGACGCAAAATAGAGAATGACTTCACTCTTAATTTCGACGAAGAAGTTCATGCACCCGAGGCGCCGCGACGTCTCCTCACGGCTACCCCAACGCCACGTCACATCGCGCCCAGAAGCACATCAACAGCTTTGTGGACATCCTGAAACAGTTTGAAGACCCGAACACCTGTTACTCGAATGGGGTAGTGAGCGAGACAGTGGTAACCGGCTGCTGCTCCGTCGGCTAGCATTAGGTTCTACTTCAAGTCGACACTGACTTACCGTGCCATCTGCGCCCACGTCTAATTCGAATGCGATCGCGAATGCAAACGCACACTCAACTACCAGTAGAACGTGACATAAAAACAATTTCACATTCGCCAGGGCATGATCAAAGGGAGGACATCACCCGAGCGAGTCGTAAGCGGGGACGCGAAGACCTCACGTAATCGGATAGCAAGCACGCGTGCAGAGGAGACAGCTGCGCTTATCTACACCGTCCTGTGTCCTGCACCGAAGTTTCGACAAACAAGAAGACGCGGGAACGCTAACAGTGCGATCGTGGACTACTAGAACAGCATCTACAGTGCCGATGGAGCAGAACCAGACTTCGGTAAGTTCCGTACACGACATTGTACTGTGGAGGACCGAGGCGTATACAATTCGAGGCTAGCTGAAAACAGGTGTTGCAACTAGGTGTTCGCAGATGCTTGTCCAACAGACAGTATTATAATGGAATTATCGGGAAGAGAATACTCATGGACAGGAGTGCAGTGGTTCTAGCGGCAGTCTAATTCACGGAAACGTCAAGCAAGTAGTTGGATTAGTCGAATGAGATGTTTTCCAGCGGCATAGATATGTATCCTAAAGCTCCACTGTAGTAAGGGGATTTCTCTTCCAACGCGTCTACATTCTTGTATCGCGACAGGACCACTGAGGTACGGACACTTCGCCATCTTTGTCCGGTTCCAAAACCCAAACAACGCAATCGCTCGAGACCTATCCTGTCTACTACCAGTTGATGGCTTGGAATGATGTTATATGCCCAAAACGGTGTAAGCGATGGAGTATACTGGTATCGGATTTGAGATTATTGGTCGCGTTGCCTGTTGTTGATAGCTTCTTAAGCTTTTAGGAGGATCCGGGGGTCTTTCGCCACCTTTGCGAGGCGTGGCTTAGCCGTCTCCATCGGTTCGGTTGGGTAAACACGAGCAGTGTTTGTGTCGGTAGCCCTGTTGATCTTTTGCGTACGACCAAGGGTACCACGCACGTACAAGATATCCCAGTCTTCGTCTTCTGGGTCTGAGTCGGGCATGGACCATGTTAGGACTAGGCTCCGCGCATGCCGCGTAGCGATTAACTGATCCGAGTCGAGGTGATGTGATCGTAGCCAAGCCGTTAGATTTTTGCGGGTAAACGGCATGACCTCTGCATAATCCATCGCACTTGAGACAGCTGTACAATAGGCAATCCGCCTACGTCGCTACCAATCTCTTGTATCCAGTCAATGATTCTCGCCGCGGCGATGCTGCAAATGACGTCAGATACTTGCAATGGCGACGGTCAGGATTGAGCGCAAGTTTACCTCATTTTGAAGGCAGTGGCGTGTCAAACCTGGTGAGGCGTCTGCTGTTGGGTTTGTACTCAATATTGGTAGCTGTTCTATGAAACTGCGAAAGGTTGCGAGGGCGTGGTTTAGCGGCGATCAGACGTATATAAGGTGCCTGGTTCCTTAGTGAAGGTGACATTGGCATTGTGGTCGACTAACGCGCTAAAATAGCGCAGTTCTATCCAAGGTAGTAGTGTGTCAGCGGACCTCAACAGCACTCAACTTCGAAATAAGTGAGGGGTTTGAACTAGAAGCGGACGTCCCATAAACAGGTACATTCAATGACGAAAAGCAGAGATTTAGAGGAAGAATGCACATTGAAGTGAAGTTTATGTGTCTTTACTTAAGTTGGTCGTTCTTCGTGCGTTTATTTTCAGCGACGAGACCTCAGGGCGCGTCTGATCTTCCTGTTGTCGTATGTGCGCAATGTATAGTACTTGCTCTCTAATCATTTCTGCGCCGATTGTTGTGGACTGTAAGAACAACCACGCTCGCTGCTTCGACCCGAGTCTCGCCTGGCTTTGTTGTCATGCAGGCGATCGTGTGTGGAACGATGCGCCGCCAATAGGGATAACATTGACCTGGTCGCAGCTGAATACACCACATACGTCATCTTGGGCTTATGCTAATGCTCTGTGTGGTGTCAGAATTCTTGCATTATGCTTCATCGAGCGCTGGGCCTGGTTCCGGGTTGGCAATTGACACTAATGACGAGGGGTCGCGGTGTTGCGTAATCGTAGTGCGCAGCGAGCTGCTTTTGATGGGCCTATGCGGGCAGTGGGCGGTTGAGCTGCAGACACATGCGCTTATGTGGTGTCTGTGTGGTGGAATATTTTGCGACGGTGAGTTGAGGGCTTCCGACGTATCGAAGGTCCGGGACGGCCATGCGTTAGCGGTAACAATGCGTGGTCGCTGGCGTCGATGCACCACCACAAGACGTCCTGCATATGGGATTCATCTGTCATCGCTCTCACCAGACAAGTCTTCCAAAACATACATTCCAGTAGCTGTATGACCACAATCACCATCGTACGGCTTTCTTTTACACCTTCTTCTGCCAACAAACCTACATTTTGACAGCAGGACGACTCTGCGGAAGGTCGACAACATGCTTGGCCCAAGTTTTACGCCGCCTCATACCGCCAGATGATCTTGTTGACGAAGAACTTCTCCTCAGATCTACGACTGTCCGAGATGTTGACATCAAGACGACCTTTACTATCTAGGGAGCCCAAGCACCCCGTCACGTTGTATACGCAGATACGTTTAAACACATACAGCTCGAATAAGTCGGACGGGAAACGTGACAGCGATCGCGATACGAGGGGTTGTGTTTGGGCTTTATTTGCAGGCACTGATCTCGTCCATGGATTTATGGCGCTATAGTGAGCATCCTGAACAGATGGCTTGTGATACCGCGTGTGGTTTCGGCTGGTTTCGTCACATAAAGGCGCGAGACTCGGAGGTGTGCAGGGTCTTGAGCTTGTTTCGGTCGAACTGGTGAAAGTTCGATCTGCTGCCGAGAATCGGAGGGTGTATCGGGTTGTTATGTCCAAGGCGTAAGCATACTTGCTTCTTGCAGCGAACGTCTGGAGAGCATGCTCTCTGGATCCGCGTGCAACTGGCTTCGATTCGGTCGCGGTAGACGAGCATAGCAGTCTGGCCTTGACGACGCACCTTGCCTACTGCGTTGGAAATACCTACGAACGACGGTAGGTCCTGCATGTCAGGATAGGGACGGTATCGAAGAAGGATTCTCGTCGTAATTCTCCTGGCGTAGTCCAGTCAACTGCCCCTCCTTCGGCGCCCATTCGGTCAGCCTTAACTGACTGTTGTGCTGTGCAATGTGTTGAAAGACAGGGTGGTCACTGCCTCCTGAAGTATGATTGTCTTTCCCCTCTCATCTACAAAGGCAATCTTTCTGCCGAATTGGGATAAGTTCTCCAACATGAAGAAGATTCCGTCTAGCCAGAGGCAAGTATCAAGCAGCTTAAGGCCACGGATGTAGGAGGTGATGGTAAATACTGATATTCTCTCAATAGCTGCGTGGTGGGGACAGTTCATTGGATTCGCCCCGTTCCATGGTGGGTGCATGATTGGGGGATCCGGCGAAATCTTTGGCCTCGACTCGAAGATGTTGCGTGCAGTCCTGGGTGATGGAAGCGTCGCGAGACCTGATTCCGGCTAAAACGGGGTTCGACAGAAGGGAAGCAGTGTATGAGATGGACTCAATCAGATACCCTTGACGCGATTCTGGTACAATGTAGTTGGTCGTCGAAAATAAAGTCGGGCAATGCTGACGTCCAATGCGGGTGTGGGGGCGGCCGGCCAGAGATTGACACTCATCGCCCGAGCTTCTCCACGCCAGTGACCAGGAAATACGCAGGCGCGCCTGCGGAGTTTCGCACACGAGCTAGTCTTTTGGAGCATACAGCAGCTATGCGGTGCGCCTCCGCTCGTCGCGCGCAAGAGGTATCGGAAATGGTTGATATCAGAATCGCATTGCGACAACTCCTGCAGAAGCTTTTTGACTGCGCCAATTATCCTACGCTCTGGATGAGTCGGACTGCCGCTGGCGCGCACGTGCTGTAGGCTTCCACGGCGTTGATGCATACCGCGTGGCTGGCTGACTGGGTGTAGCTGCTCCACGAAGCGGAGACTCTCGAGTCGCTTGCCTCCTAACCACACTGGCAGCTCGATGCGCCGCCGTCATTGTCTTTCCCTCTCATGCACTTTCTTCCAAAGCATCATTAGATGTCGGCGAAGTGAGCCGCGCCGCAACAAATTAACCTGCGTTAGCTGCGTCTTACGGCTCGCGTTAATGCAAGGGACAGTGTAACACACCAATGCTTCGTGATATTGCACCGGACTCGGTCCGCTCCGTTACTGCAGCTCATTTCAAATCTGTTACCTCGATTGCCGAAGGGATGGCCCTAAGACTCGTGTGTCAGTTTCGCCATGGTACCGCTTGGCTACCGACTTCCAGTTGACAGCACTGTGGTCGTAGAGTAGAGAAGCAAGGGCAAGGCTTAGAGTGGGTGCGGGCCAGTTACTAGAAAAAGGGTCAGAAAGTTCGGCGGCCTCTTTAATGCTTGACAAGATAGCAAGATAGTCACCATAGAGCGAGATTGTCGAGAGACAGACGATTGAAGCTGGCGCATCGCTCAAGCCTTGCAAGGGTGAGGGTCGCGTAATGCGCTCAGGAGCGCGAGTGTTGAGGCGTCGTGCTTGCGTAAGCCTTGTTGACGTCATCTTGTCGCGATGGAGGCCCTTGACGATGTTGGTGTTGGAAAAATTGTTTGGAAGGTCCAGATCGAAGCTTGCTTGGCGCACCAAAAGGTCTTGGCGTGCTGGCGCCCAAACACCAATATGCCCACACCTTTCATACCAAGATTATAGAGAAACTCTACGAAGCAAAGGTGAACTTTGACCGAATCAAGTCGTCCTTCTACGGCGCAAAGCCGGCGTGCTGCTATAAACAGCCTTACTACCGTACATGAAATGTCTGCCTTGTCATTTTTGGTTCTCAGGGCCCTGACAACGTGTACAGCGAAATCGCCAAGACTAGATCAAGATCAATAACATCCTAAATACTTTCCAAGGATTATTGGACAAGGACACCAACTTCCCAATACCATCACAGACATGGAACAAAACCATCTTTATAATTTTTCGTGCTCCGGCTTCCTAAAGCATATCAAAGGCCTAATCTGCCAAGCGGAGCAGACACCGACAGTGCCGTTGTACGATTACACCACAAACCGGCTTGCGGACCGTACTTCGGCAGTGCCTCTGGCGCAACTCCTCAATACTTTCACGCGTGGAAATAGCGGACAGAAGTTTTTATACGTTGCTAATCAAACAGGTATACAGTTTGTTCGGAAATCCGTTTCAAAGCTTAATTTATATAACTTGAGGTATATTGCAGACGGTGGCAGTGCTATGAAGACGAAGTTAACTCGAGAGCATGCAAAGGTGCTTGATTTCTTCCTGGCTTTTGAAGCCAAGGCTCTTTCGACGGCGTACGTCGATAACAGCGGCATAGCAACGTGGGTTAAGCTCATGAGAGGGAGAAAGATTTGGTAATCTGCCCGGGATCATCCGGCTCCGTCAATGAAAGCGCTTGCATCGAGCCCGGCGATGAATGTCTAATTAGGCAAAGGTTAAATGAAAGCTGGTGACAGAATTCCTTGTTCTATCCGTCGTTGACTCCTCCATAGCTAGTTGCGGTGACCTGCCACATGCTCTATATAAAGTCCACCCAGTAAGTCAGCATTGGCTAATAGTGCCTCGATTTCAGCGCTCAGCTACGAAGTTGATGTTGGCACCCGTGACGTTCGATTAATTACTCTAACTATTTATCACACTTGTGCCCTGCACGAGTACGATCCTAATAGGATCCAAAGCATTATCTGCACACTGCCTGGTAGCAGACCCAGATTTCCTGAGTCTAGCATCCCAAACGCTCCTCTAAATCTTTGCTCCTCGTTAGCGACAATCAGCGGAAACTGGAGAAGTTCTTGAAACCGATGCAACGCCATTTTGATCATCTCCATATCTCCCTTAGTAGCAACGCTGGACTACGAATCAAGCGACGCAGACTAGACGTCTCCCCACAACAACATAGTCGCTGGAGAGAGCATTAATCAAGTCAGACATGCGCCAGTCGGCCTTGCCAAAGCTGGCTCGACAGACCAGAGGATAGCGAAGTCTACGATGACGGGGTTGATGCTAGAAAGCTCCTGATAGCTTTGGAACGAGAGAAAGAACGCCTTTGCCCGCATCTAGCGGAGCCGCGCAGGGCTTCTGAGATGCTCTTTTTCCCTCGCACGTCTCGCGTCGTCTTGCATTGACAGCAATGGCGCTGCTTGTGTAAGGTACCTGTGCAAAAAAAAGAGCTAGAACAAACTTCCATGAGCCTGCTATTATGATAGATGTGTCCTTTGATTGTGTTTGAATGTCTGGCAAACAGTCGAAACGGGCGAGGTTGGAGAGACTCTTCGCATCTTCAAGACCTCGCTCTGGCAATCAGTCAGCCGCATGCAGCGCTTCGCAATATACACTATTTTATACCCATATGCGTATACTAACAGTCGGCTTGCATTGCTTCTTTTAAAGGGCTTTTCTTCGCTAGCTCTTCTAACGAGAATATGTGCTGTTCTACGAGCTGTTGTTACTCAATCAAATTCGATCTTTCTAGCTACAGATGATGAGAGATGAAAGTGAAGGCTAGATTGCTCGAATAAGGAGACAACGTCAAGGGTACTGCCGTATTGTCGATAGCGCTCGTGTTGAATAGTAGCGTTTACAATACCGTATAACTCCTCCGATTGCTTCCATGGTGCAAATCACTCTACAGGCTATGGGACACTTGCAAAATGACTGCAATTTGAAATCTCAACCGCCTCCATCCCAGACCATTCAAGGTCATGTTGTCGAAGTGATTGTATTTTCCCGGCAGAGTTGTCGAGCTTGAGATAGTCTTCGAGGCAGATGCTGTGACGATGAGGCGCATGCGCGACTGTGTTTGCAGTGGTTGGAAAATTGGCAAGCACCGCAAAGACGAGTGGTTAAGTCGGGTTATGGGGGATCTCGAGACTCCAGAGCTCTAGGGCGGACAAGTCTTTGGGCTGGCCGAGTGCCGCTAATCTATGCGCTCTGATTCGTGTTTAGGCTTTTTAACACTGCTTATATATTGGTAATATTAAAGCAGACATATTATGTATATTCTCACCACACTTGTACTCGTGTGGAATTTTCTTGCTAAACTAGGATCCTGTCGGGAATTGTGTGCAGAGACTTCCGCCGGGAAGACTTAGGTCACTAATTGCTTATCGAGGTCAGTTCTACCACGGTGGGATTGAGAACGACGTACCCGCAATGCATGCTTCATGGATCACTCAAAAGGGCTAAGAGCTGTACACGTAATATATGGTGCTAAATGCCCATGAAGCTCCATCATGGTCAGACGTAAATCTTCACATAATGCGCTAGCCTGTTAAGAAGACAACAAGACTGAGGAAAAGCCAATCGTGTGCGCAGAAAAGTATGTGTCATGACGGCTGTTTGTCCAGCCTTACAGTTATTGCTTGGAACGTCCAGCGGTCATAAGATGATACGCCTAATGTCAATGTCGTTGACGTTTGCCTGCGTCATGATGCCAGAAAATTGGTAATTCTATATCGCCTCCAGTTCGCTAATTGAGTGTCAGTTGGCAATGCCTTGCAAAGGATATCTGGATCAAATTCATGCACAGTGACAACTAGCAAGAGGTAGGCAATAGGAGAATATAAGTGAATTTTGAGCAATTTACAAGGTCGAGCTAGGTAATATTATTATGCCTTCGTACATTAATGACTTTCACGCACCTTCTCACAATCATATAAAAGAAAAACTGTCGTCCTTTCTAATAGCAAGATCTATCAGGCAAAGGGTATGTGCTAACGTACAGCGTAGTGGATCTCTGCGAGCATGCGCAAAATAATGAAGGCTCCCAAAGCGACCGGTGCAGGTATTCCTATAATTCTAGGGGGAAATCGGCAAGCCCACAGGAAGGCAGTCCCGAACTGGAGTTGAGCTGGCTACCGGTGGCAATAGTAGAATAGGTGAACGTCGTGACCAAAGCGAAAGCCACAATGGCTAGCAGCGTAGCGTATAGCATGGTAGCGGACAGTAGATAAGTTGGTTCTGGGTATTGATTAGGACAAGGGTGATACTGACTTTGTGTACTTGGACGATAAAGATAGAACTGAATATCGTGCAGTTTTGGATCAGACAGGTGGGGTGAATGACCCTGCATATGCCTCTCAACTGCACCTCCGCTAGCTTCTAGCTATCGCACCCACCATACTTGAGCTATGAGGTATCAAATGGCGGTGGGTAATCTAACAGCATTCGTATAAGACTAGTGGCATGTGGCTATCAGTGCTCTCACCGAAGGGGCATTTCAAGCCTGCCTAACGAGGTAGCAGAACGCAAGATCCATTATCCATACCCCCAGATGCTCTAAACGATGCCCATAGAAATCACTTCACCGCCCGCATGCTGGTCTACGTTCACGAACGAATACCAGGCCCATTGTACACCGGAACTCTTCTATTTGCGGCCGGGGTACCATCAGCTAGCCACTGAGTACATCTGCGTTCTAATTGGCAACGCCTAACCGAGCCACGGGCTTCGATAACTTAGAATCGATGCCATGATGCTTGTTGAAGCATGCAAATGCACGATACCTGTTGAAGCATGCACTAGGGGGGCCTGATTAACATGCAGGGCGAAGTGATTACATTGTGTTTAGCGAATCCCGGCGCCATGAGCGTGATCAACGAGCAATTCATGGGGGCGTACGGATGAGAATATCGCGTCGCGTGGAGCGTGAGGCATGAGACGTGAGGCATGAGGTTTGTTATGTGTATAGCTCGGGCGAGAGAGTGGACAGCTGCCCAGGAAAAGATAGCGGCTCGCTACGTTGTAGTGAGTCATGAGCGACGTCTATCGGGCAGCCGCAAGAGGCAGTGCAGATATTGGCCGGTAGCGTCACCTTGATCGTTGCAAGTCGGAAGCGCATCTCCAGTACGCGACGATTGCTGCCTGTGACGAACATTGAACGCGGTGTGATGCGGATTGGCATTAGTCTTTGCTGTCTGGAAAGTGAAGCCACCGTCGTCCCTGGCACATGAAGCTTGGTAGTGGCCAGGAATAGAGCAGCTGACGAGACCGGCGAACGGAGGCTGCGTCGCAGCGCTGTGATGATGCACTCAGGTTTTAGGTGATATGGATCGTTGGGCTGTTGCGCGCCTGATTGATGGCTCCTACACATGGCGATTATCATCTCGATGGACCGTTTGCAAATAAAAAATAGAATTTTTGTGGCTCAGTCCAAGTCGATGTTAGGAATTCAGCTTAAAACGCGGCAGTGTTGTATGTCATTCACCTTGGCTAGGCGGCATCTTGACACTCAAAGCGGAAGAAACTACGCGAAGACACTGCGCTATATGAGCATATTTACACTTCTCAAGGCGAATAGAGTAGCCGGAGGAAGTTGGACCATCTATTTCTCATTGGTTCGGGTCTCTGAGCGTTTTAACAATTTGGCGGACTCTGCTAGCACTTGCACGAGCAAGATGCTGACTGCAATTTGCGCCAGTCACTCTAGCATGTGCAACCTCTTTTCTAGTCACATCATATCAAACCACAACCCCAAAATTTGTATATAGTTCTGTTTCTAAAATATCACGTGCTTCGCTTCATGAAGCACTTGCAAGCTATTAAGCAAACCTTTTCCTTACAGCTTGATTGTTTGGCCTGCTTGACGGTCTTGTGATTTATCGATAGCAAACCGATCCATGTTCGCATATATAACTGCCGCAATGTACCGAAAGGATGTGTACCGAAAGCATCTCACAATGGGCGAACGACGCTTCGTCTTCTTCATGCTGCCCGCCGAGCTTCGAGTTATCATATACAGGTTTGCCATGACAGAGGTGATAGAACTCGTACCGTTTTATAACGACATTCTTCGCTACAACAGAGTCACTTTGCCCCTATCACTTCTTCTTACCTGCCGCCAGATTCACAGCGAGGCAAGATACGAGCTCCAAAAACACTTTAAGGTCCCAATCACTTTGGTCTTCGATATGGTAAATGCACTATATGGACCTCCCCGCAATTTGCCTGCATGGAGAATCATCGGAACCATGCTGCAGAGCCTCGAAATCCAGATAGCTTCCGACCAGCATCCAAGTGTTGGCGACCCTAATCCGCCAGTCACAGTCCATACCTCGTTCCTCGACCCAAGAATCCTAATTCTGTATGATTCCCTTTTCCCCCTTGGAGACAGGCTCGTAGGCGTAACCCAGACACGGGCATTCGAGCGCTTCCTGGTTCAAACGGTCTTGCGGGCTCGGCAACACCATACCATTCACCTAAAGTTCAAAGCTTCAAACCTCGTTCTGTCAGACTTGCGGTTTCTAGAAAAGATAGTCTCGAACCTCGGACCACAAATGAATTTTCTGGTCACAGTCCTTGTGCCAGAAGGATACCCCGCGCGGATGTGGAGCTATGCAATGGACCCTAATAGTGCATATAGTGGTCTCCCTGTCCGTTACTCTTCGTGGGACTATCGCACGCGAGTGCAGCTTGCTGTTGTGCAAGAATCTATGGGGGAACCTTTCATCTGGGAGCGGCCAACCTGGGTGCGCCAATTGACGGTAGCGGTGGCGGCGGTGGCGGCGGCGGTAGTCCCCATAGCACGACGCGCGGGTTTGGTGTTTTTGACGATGCAAATATTCGGTTTGTTCGTTCTTGTGTTCCAAGGTTGGTCTTGATGTTCTGGTTTGTCTAGATATCCAGGAGATCCGCATCTACTGCTCTTCTTCACTTGAATAGATATAATTCCGTATGTATTGAATAAACCCGGTGCTAACTCCATATTTCAAGCTGTGAGTTGAGTATGTGTGCGTTCGCGTGGCTATGCCATTGTTCTATGCACGGCACCAAATGAAAGAGCCTACTGTACCTTCGCAGGCCGCGTGGAGCAATGATAGTAATTACAACATTTGGAACGTCTACATTAATATTAAAAAAATAACACCTAAGTCTGTCTGGCATTAGAGTCCAATCTCAGGTGCCCAAGTCCTGCGCAATCAAGGTCTGTTCATTTCGGGAGGAGCCATCATAGTCTAAGTCCATGAAAATCATAATCTCTGAGCTTCCTGCTATGGTGCGTCTATGTCTTCTCTACCTATGCACCCTGAGCGACCAGTTTGAGGTCCCCAAATTGGCATTTGGCTTGGCGATTCTTGTCCAGCGCAGTAACGCACGTTCTGCGATGAAGGACGTGCCTTAGTCCTTGCTTTTACTAGCAACATCTTGCTCATCTTGAAGGTTCATCAGACGTGTACCTGCGTCGTCTAGATCTCTATTGGTGCGAAATATATACGTCCCTGAGGCTATAAAGAACTAAGCCCCGAAATGCATGCGCACCTGTCCACGTCCATGTGATAAAATTGCACATTCCAGTACTTTGTTCAGTAATCAGTGCGCAGGCGTCGTTGTAGAATGTCATCTAGAGCTCTTGAGCATTCAAGGCTCTGCAATGTATCAGATTATAGGACCATGAAAGAGTATACGGGGAAAGTTTTTAATAGTGACAATGACGCCGCAGAAACAATCCTAGAACCAAATTTCTTCTCGCACTCAATGACAGGTCGCCCTGGCGCGCTGGTGATATATCGAGAGATCGCTCCTCGCAAACATCGACAACTCAAAGATTCAGCGTATACCTGTCTATATAGACTTGAACTTATAGCAATAAACAAAAAGGAGTGTAGGTCTTTTAAGAGATAGATTGCGCAGTATCTGCTTGGGAGTATTTCGCTAGCCACCTAGCAAAGTGAAAAATGCGCACGCCACATTATCGCTCATGAAAATCATGTGAGTTCCAGAGATATCTCTAAGGACATGTTGATTGCGGAGAGTGCAACGAGGTAGAAGACGCCGGAACGGTGGCAAAGCTAGGCATTAATAGCCCTACAAAAAGCCATCGAGGCATTCACCGTCAGTCTGTTTCACGATACGAACCTTTGCGTGCTTCATGTGAAGCGTGTGACCACTCAACAGAAAGATATACAAATTGCGCGACGAGTGCCAGCTGCTTGAGGGGGTCCAGTCTGAACGTCGGTAATAGGTTCAAAGCCAGCGTAATTACACACGCCCTACCTATGCGATATGGACTGGTGCGGTAAACAATCGGACGTCGAAGGATGGCATCGACGATTCAAGCATGCTCAGAACTCAGATCGTGGATCCATGGGCGCTGTTGTCGATGATTTGCATGACACCAAGGACGCTTAAACAGTTGCGTGCGGGGAATTTGGATCATTGCAGAACGAGCTTGGAGACAGATGGTGACAGTCACTGTGTAACATCACCGCTGAGCCGCTCGCTACCCATTTCCAAGAATTCAGCTGTGAGGTTCGATAGACTTTGGTCTTTGAGAGATAACAGGAGAAAAGTGGTATTAGTAAAAGAAGCTAAAAGGCAAGAGGAGGAGTTAGATAGGCTTCTGCTGAAGCCAACAATGCAGACGAAGACTAAAACAAGAAGCATTATAACCATATAAAGTATGCGCACCTTATAGGCCATGGCTTTTTCCAACACGCAGCGAATTCTCGCTCTCTCGAGAGATGAAGTCTTGCAAGAAAAGCCAAGTGAATACCTCTAGGATTCTATCAAGCACTTGCCTTTACGAGCGTGGAGGGTGTATGCTTTCTCTTGTTAGGACTGCCCCTCCAGCCAACGACGGTGCTGGAAGCGGAAGAAAGCCTCGTCGTCACCGGTGCAAATCTCAAGTCCATTGCGCCTCGCCTGCTGGATCTCTGGTGAATAGGATGTTCAACTACCTGAAGGACCCGTTTGGTCGCCCAATCCCTAAAAGTGGGGCTGGCGAGATTGCCCTTCGATCTGAAGTGTCGGACGCGTCTGAAGTGTGGAAAGTGTCTGAAGTGGTCTTGGGAAAGTGGAAGTCGTTTGGATATCATGGTGATCATTTTGACACGTGAACTATACGGGGAAAGAGAGCTAGATTGGCGTGAATTGGGTGGTTCATTGCGGCAAAGGATAGAGTAGAAGCCTCAGGGCACGAAGAAGGTCTTATTGCACTCACTGTACTATTGCGTCATCGTTTTCATTTGTCTAAATTATGATTCAAGTACTTATTCTGGCTCGTTGGTCGTCTACATGGAGAGACGCTGAAAAGAGTGCAGGAGTTGGCCTTCATGAAACCTTGGAAGCTTCGTTCGTTCACGCCCATGGCTAGTCCTGGCATTAAGAGATCAGGCGGTGTCGCATTACTACTCGTTGACTCTACGATCCTACCTACGATCTTTTGGTGCGCCAAACCGCCATAGTCGTCAAGACGAATGCTTCACCATACGATATAGGCTCGACTGCGCCTTGAAGCCGGAATTTCGGACAATCTTTATAGTCGCTGGGTGTCATGTCCAGACTCACAACGGGTCGGCTAGATCCAGACGCATAACCACCTCCAGGACGCTAATCGAGAACCCTTACTACTCAGCGTTTGATCGAAAGAGTAGCCAGTTAATTGACGATCGCCGTCGACGGGCTCGGCCAATCCAGCTTGCACGACACCTATTACATACCGAATGCCACATAAAGAGTGCTGACGCGTCGTCGCAAGCTCAGCAAAGAAAGTGAGGCAAATCGACGGAAGTTATCGTTTGCGACAGCTGTCAGCTTGGTCAATGCGGCGGGGCGGGCTGGTTGGGTGGAGTTCTCAGATCAGTGTCGTTTCGGCGCGCACTAAACAGATGGGTGTCGCCAATCTAGGCGACAAGCTCTAGAAATTGTCGGTACGGACTGGACCGGGCCTTGAGTAATGCGACCAAGGCTACCTATGACAGCGTCAAGTAAGGGATACGTTGCGAGGTGTACCAGGTTTTGCGAAACGTAGCACTGGTTCGCGGGCAGTTCCAACGTCTACCCATGCCACAGAACACGACAGCAACACGTGGCAAGCACCTGCGAGCCATATGGAGCGAACCCTTTGCAGGTTGTGTGCCGGCTAACATGTCGCGGTGTAGATATAATAGCGCGTTGTCTTTCGCACCGTGGTGAGGTTTCTGGGGATGCAGGTAAAAGCGCAAACTCAACATCTGTCAGTAACCTGTCTCTGCCTCCGTGCAGCTCTTCGCTCTCTACACGTCGTTTCTTTCTACTGCACCTATTGTCAGGCGCGCGTGTGAAGGTAGTGGTTGGATGTAGGGATGCAGGCATCTTGTTTCGGGAGCGGGCCAGGTCCACGTGCTTCAAGGTCCAAAGAGTGCAGCTGAGGGGCGTCGGGTACTGCCTTTGGCAAATACCCGGATTTCACAACCTCCACGAGTTTAGGCGCTGCAACTCTGCACTCAAGCACCCTTCAGTACATCCTCAAGCATTCTCAGCACGGTAATAGCACGGCAGCAAGATGAGCGCGAAGTTGATGATAATAAAACTGAGCCTGACTCTCACAAGGTGCGGTACACTAGCTAGGTAGATCCCAAGACAAAACCTACTTCAACAGCAGGCGTGCGCGAAATCTCCGCCGACAGGAAGTCAATGCTGAGAAAGGACGAAAACAACGCTGTAAATAACAGCGTTGATATTGACAAAGATTGCAGTCTTCCACTCCTCGCAAAAGAAGACTGCAGCGATGGTAGCGGAGTCCCACGAAGACTTGCCAACAATGACCTAATCTTACAAGACCCTTCCCTAATAACAAACGCTACCACGCTGACAATTGCACTAATATTACTGTAGTGCGTAGCTCTCTGTTCATCTGCAGCTTCGCTCGTGGAACAACATCAGCATATTTCCGACGCAAGGTCTTTTATTCACTGACCGCGTTCGCATCGTGACTTCAAACTGTTATTGAGTCTGCGCCCGAGGTAAGGTTATTTTCCTTGACATTGAGGATGTATGATTCTCTCTACCGCACATTTTCTAGAAAAACACGATCCTTCTGGTACCTTCACGTCGTCCCCACGTTTGCTGTCTGTTTTCCCTGCGTTCACTCTTTTCACGTGCTCATTTGGATTCCACCAGCTTCCCCCGTGCGCAATCTGCTTGTCAAATAGTATAATTAACCTGTACAATCTGCTTGCTAGTAGATTTCTCCTCTTTCCTTCTGTCTATAAGGCACGCGATAGATCTCATTTTCAATTCATCATCAGTTCACACTTCTCTTCAATTCAGAACCTACATCATCTCAACACCAAAACCTACTAGACCAGACACAAAATCAAAATGGACAACGACGAACCCATAACGACACGCGATCTCGT
>Ga0265780_10003003_pt1 | contig 22483 bp, 10 predicted proteins | sample P1T30metagenome_FD_192432 | JGI IMG/M metagenome (GOLD analysis project Ga0265780, IMG submission 192432) | Plant litter microbial communities from East Loma Ridge, Irvine, California - P1 T30 | ecosystem: Environmental > Terrestrial > Plant litter > Unclassified | place: USA: California...
TGCTACATGAACCGCGAGTTCTCACGAATCTCTCCCGATTTGTAGGTCATCTGTCCGAGGCCGTCTTCGAAGGCTGGTTCTTGGATGGGGCAGAAGCACTCCTTGACTTCAACGGCTTTCTCCTCGAATATCTTGAGCGACCCGACATTGCCACAATGAAGTCAGTCAGATTGTGCGCTCAGGCTATCCAGGCTATCCGTGGGCTGTTCCTCAAGGTTGCCCTGCTTCAGCTTGCAGAGCCCGAAGATGTCGACAGTGGGTCCAACAGCAGCGCCGTTCTCGAGAAGATGGTCTACTGGCAGCCCATCATTCTGTCGTCGGCAAACAATGAATCTTTCTCATTAAAGATGATTTGCTACTTGTTGTATACAAAGTTAGCCTCTGATGACGAACAAGTACGACTGGCTGCTGCGAACTTTTGGCGACTCCTCATGGTACAGAAGCCTCACGAGACGACAACAATACTTGCGAATGCCTTGCAGCCTAACAAGAAAGACTTGTTTGAAGGCTTCCAGAAACTGATTGAGCTCGACAACGAAACCTTCTTACAATGGTTCGACAAGAACAAGACAGATTTAGACAGTTTCTTCTATGGTTCCATGTCTAGAACCTGGGAAGAATTTGCAAGCGATCAGAACAAGCGGACCGAGGACACTTCTCATAAGCGTATTTCGAAGCGCAAGGAGAAGTTGAAGCAGTGGCAAGCTGAAGAGCTGATTTCAGACAACGTATGGACCCAACACGAGACATCAACGAGCCATTGGCGATCCAATATCCACGCCGCAGAGCGAATCAAGCACCAGAGAGTCCTTCAAGATCAGCAGGATAATGCAACCTACATGATGACGATCCTAGCAAAGCTCGACCATCAGCTCAAAGGACCTTGCGCACTGTTTGAAGATAGTCCACCATCAAAATGGCGCCTGGACGAGACCGAAGGCCGCGATCGCCGGCGTATGCGCATCATTCCCGACACCACCAGTCGCGAGCAAGTGTACCAACCTAAGCGCAAAGACACGGACCCCAGAGATAGACTCAGGCTAGACACTGGTGTTCCCACAATCTCCGCCAAAGAGGCCGTGGGTGTCACTCCCACGGTTGGTCCTCGCGGAAGATCGTCATCTGCATTGAGCGGTCAAGACGGTGCGGATGAGGGAAATTCCGGCAGCGAGGACGACTTTGAAATGGTCGAGGCCATGTTTGAAGATGAAGACGGCTTTGAAGACAAGAATCGCAAGGTCATGAGGAGTCTAAATCGCGGCGATCAGGTGCAGTACGTCTGCAATATTTCTCGCGTCGTCGGTTTGGAAGCCATAGAAGGTCTTCTCATTGTGGGTAAAGAGTGTCTCTACCTCCTCGACGACTTCTTTCAAAGGTCTGATGGCGAGATTGTGCGCGTATGGCAAGCACCACCAGACGAGCGCGATCCCTATGTACAGGTCATCGCTGGCAAGGAAGCCATCACGAATCGTCGACCGCCTCCAAGAGATCAGGAAGACTCGGTGCGACATTGGAAGTGGAGCGAAGTCATCAGCATATCAAAGCGCCGATTCTTGCATCGCGATGTTGCAATGGAGGCCTTTTTCGATGATGGACGCAGCTATCTCCTGACCGCAATATCCACACAAGCCCGCAACGACTTGCACTCACGCGTCTTGCAGCGTGCTTCACATGTGGTCAATCCAGAGAAGCTTACAAATTCGGAGATCTCATGGCGACTCGACTCACTACACAACCCCGAAGAAGCACCGCAGACACTAGGCTCGCGATTTGCCTCTGCATTTGGCTCTGCGTCATCGCACCCTGCTACGAAAAGGTGGCTCAAAGGAGAAATGTCCAACTTCCACTATCTCATGTTTGTGAACACGCTTGCTGGAAGAACGTTCAACGATCTCACTCAGTACCCCGTCTTCCCCTGGGTCATCTCCAACTACGAAAGCGAAGAACTCGACTTGACGGACCCAGTCAACTTCCGCGACCTCAGAAAGCCAATTGGTATTCAAGATCCCAGGCAAGAGCGGTCTATTCGGGAAAGATTCAGCTCCTTTGCAGAGATGGGCGAGACTGACAAGGCGTTTCATTACGGCACCCATTACTCCTCGGCCATGACTGTCGCGTCATATCTCATGCGACTACAGCCTTTCAGCGCAGCGTTCTTCCTCATTCAAGGTGGCACTTGGGATCACCCGGACCGCATGTTCTACTCGATAAAGGGCGCATGGGACTCTGTCTCCGCCAAGAACATGGCTGATGTACGAGAGCTTACGCCCGAGTTCTTCTTCCTGCCCGACTTCCTCACCAACGTCAACGGTTACGACTTTGGCCTGCGTTCCGACGACTCGCGGATAGACGACGTCTCACTCCCGCCCTGGGCCCACGGCGATCCAGCAATCTTCATTGCCAAGCAGCGCGAAGCCCTCGAAAGCCCATATGTAAGCCAAAATCTGCACCACTGGATCGACCTCATCTTCGGTTTCAAGCAGCGTGGCGAAGCCGCCATCGAAGCCGCCAACGTCTTCCACTTCATGACGTACCAAGGCGCCATGGACCTCGACTCCATCACCGACGGCGAGGAGCGCGCGCAGAAAATCAGCATCATCAATAACTTTGGCCAGACGCCCACGCAAGTCTTTCAGCGCCCACACCCCAAGAAGGAAAATCTCGCGAAACAGGCAAAGTTGGATACCGCAGCGGAGAGTCTGCATCGTGTACCGGGTACCCTGCTCGATGCACACGATCGCATCAACTCGCTAAACTACATTGCGAGGACTGAGAAACTCTTGTGTTCTGCGCCGTTCAGACACAATATCCCGCCGCACTACGACAGATACATGGAATGGGGCTTTACGGATGGTAGTGTGCGCTTCTACGACTCCCACTCCAAGCGCCTCATTGGGCTCTTCGAACACCTGCACTCGGGCCAATTAACCACGTCCCTATTCGTCGACGGCCGCACGCTCATCACTGCGGGCACAGACTGCACGCTCGCCATCTGGAACGTCAGCAAAAACGGGGGCGGCGTGGAACTACAAAACGCCACAACGCTATTTGGACACAAATCCCCCGTCGTCACGCTCGCCGCGTCCCGCGCATTCTCCGCCTTTCTATCCGCATCGCTCGACGGCAAGATCTTCCTCTGGGACCTCAACCGCAGCGAATTCGTGCGCGAAATCCACCTCCACCCGCGGCCCAGCGCGCCGATCCAGAGCGCGCGCATCAACAGCGTCACGGGGCATGTAGTCATGGGGTGCGGACGACGGCTGGTCGTGTGCACGCTCAACGGCGCGGTCCTCCTCGACGAAGACATTTGCGACAGCGAGGAAGACGCCGAAGGCATCAGTGCGCTGGCGGTGTATGAGGGCAGCGGGAATGAGTGGGTGGAGCGCGAATTGATATTCACGGGACATAGGCGGGGGATCGTAAAGGTATGTCTCTCTTCTTAACACCCCCATACCCCCCTATTCAAACATGCTACCTCGTGCTAACGCTACTGTGCTAGATCTTCTCCTTCCTCCCCGCGCCTTCGCTCGATGTGACTTCCAAGTGGAGTATTCAATTGGTTAATGTGCTTAATCATGCGGATCAGATGAGTGGGAATGGAGCTGCGGGCGCGGTTACGTGTATACTGCCGCTGCCGGGGAATGTGTATACCGGGGATGAGGAGGGGAGAGTGGTACGTTGCAGCTTCTCTTTGGTTTCTGGCGAGTGACTTTTTTTGGAGGGCGGGATTGAGGGCTGCGAGGGAGATGGGTGATGGACTGTGGACATGGTTTACTAACGAAGCGTGAATAGTATGAGTGGGACTGCGTGCATCGGCACCACTAGCGGACGGCACCGCTGCGCGAAGAAGTTTTGCGAGATTGATGGGGTTTGGGTTTGCATAGACGGAGCAGGACGCGGAGTTGACATGTTTCCAAAACTCACTCTCTTGCATTTTTTGCATTTCCGCCGGCGTTGGGCGCGTACATACATTCCCTCTCAATCAACACCTCTTCACGTCTACTTTTGCTTCGCATCTACATCTACATGCGCTCCACAGGACTCAACCCCAACACCCGCATCCCATTACTCAACACCTGCCGCGCGGCTACATACAGCGCCAGCCGCGCCAGCATGACCCCGCGCTCCTTGGTGCCCACCACCTGCAAGTGATCGTAACTCGAGCTCAGCGCGTGCGCCATCTTGAACAGGTACGTCAGCACAGTCGTGGGTTCCTGCGTCTTGATGGTATTGAGGAACGTATCGGGCCACGACGCGAGCTGGCGCACGAGGTCGATGGCATGCGGCTCCGTAAGCAACGACAGATCCGCGCTCGCAAGATGGACCTTGTCGAGCCCCGGGTCCGCCGCGAGGGCCTTGCGGTAGATACTGCACAAGCGGGCGTGGGCATACTGCAGATACGGGCCGGTATCGCCCTCGAAGCTGGTCATGCGGTCCATGTCAAACGTGTAGTTGTTGATGCGCTTGCCCTTCATGTCCTGGACCATGACGGCGCTGATGCCGAGGGTATCGGCGACGTGCTCGGGGTTCTCGACCTGGTCGTATTTGGCCTGGTTGGAGCGCATGACGTCGTGCATCTTGTCGCCGACGTCGCGCAGGATGTCGTCGAGGAACTTTGCGGTGCCCTTGCGCGTCGACATGCCCAGCACCATGCCGAAGTTGATGTGCGTGCAGCGCGAGGAGATGTCAGTGCGGCCCATGAGTTCTTCGATTTTGAAGAGCTGCGCGAGGTGCAGGTCTTGTTGCGAGGCGACGACGTAGATCATGTGGCTGGGCGCGGGTTAGTGGAGTGCAGGAAAGGAAGGGGGAGATGTGGGGGATTTACTCAAAGTGGTACTTGTCGACTCGCTGGATGGCCTCGCCAATATCCCGCGTGAGATAGAGCGACGTGCCGTCCTTCTTCTTGACAACCGCTTTTCCTAGCTTCTTCGAGTGCTTGGTGAGGTCGACAATCACGGCGCCCTCGGAGTCCTCGCACACCTTCTTCTCCCACATGATCTTGGCCGCGAGCTCCATGCTCTCGTCCTTGACCTGCGACTCGCCGCTGTAGTCGTCGTACCGGATGTTGAGGCGCGCATATGTAGCTTTGTATTTCTCAATCGAGAGGTCGCGGAAGCGCTTCCAGATGCCGAGGGCCTTGGGCTCGCCGTCGACCATGCCTTTGAAGTATTTCCGCGCCTGCTCGTCGATGCCCTCGGTCTCAATCTTTGATATCTTGGCTTCTTGCTCTGATGCGTCCTTGGCCTCTTCCTTTAGCTTCGCAGCCTCGGCCTTGAGCGCCTTGACCTGCTCCGCCTCGTCGTGCTGGATGGTGCTGACCTTGACGTAGATGTCGTACAAATGGCCAATGGGGTTCTTGACCAGCTCCTCCTCGTTGCCAAAAAGATCGAAACCAATCGCCAACACACCGTATTGTTTTCCCCAGTCGCCCAGATAATTCATCCTGACAACCTCCCATCCCGCGCCCTCGTACAAATTCGCCAAGAACCCGCCAATAATCGTACTCCTCAAGTGCCCCGCATGAAACGGCTTCGCAATATTCGGCGAGCTAAACTCGACAATCATCTTCTTCCTGCCCTGCGCCGGATCCTCGGGATTCCTCAGCCCCAGATTCCTATTAAACCCATACTCCCCCCCGGCCTTGAGCACCATGGGCAGCACCAGCTTGGTCAGCGGCTCAGCATTAAAGAAAAAGCCCAGACTCGTATTCGTAACCAGCGGCTTCTTGACCAGCGGCGACGCAGGAAACGCGTCGGCGAGTTCCTGCGTAAAGGCTTTCATCTCGTCGGGCTTCTTCTTCAGGCGCAGCGCGGGGACGGCGAGTTGCAGGTCGCCGTGCTCGGCCTTGGACGTCCATGATAGCGAGCGGTAGATGACGGCCTTGTCGACGCCCGAGATGGGCGCGAGGAGCTCTGTGATGTGGCTGCGGTAGATGTCGAACGGGTTGAGCGCGGGGTATGTGTTGGGTTCTTGTGGGACGGTGGAGAGACCGAGCGTTTGGAGCGTGTTTGTGAGGTCCTCCATGATGAGGGATGAGCGCGCGGACGCGTCGAGGGAGTGCAGGGAGGCGGAGACGGCCTTGTATGTGCGCACGTGGTATGGGCGAGTCGTGACTCTTGGCGTGAGGTTGCGGTATGTATAGGCGTTGAGTCTTGTGTGAGTCAAGTAATCGCAACGAGTCGCCAGCGGCCTCGTCAAAGAAAATTCAGTAGAAGAGAAAAGCGTGGGTCTACTTCGGGCAAGACTTTGCTGCATGCCTGAGATGCCAGTCATAAGCTCCCGTTTGCGAAGCAAGCAAAAACACGCTAGTCCAAAATTTTGGTGGGGTGCTTGCATTTTGGAGGGGGCGCCAAGAGGAGGCTGCCGACCTCACATGGTTCATCTACCTACTTGAGTTATATAGTCGTCTCATGAAGCAAGTAATACATCTTTGTTCGAGCGCCATAGTCAATCTCTAAGCCGAGGACGGCATCTAGTCTCGAATTGCTCAACCTACCAACTCAGCGGGAAGAGACCATGCTGCAGCAGCAGATCCCAAACCCTGGAGCTATACACAGCGGCATGCCGTTACAACCAAAGCCTAGCTGTACAGTGTGTAGCTTCGGGCTATCAAGTGCCTTTTCCTCGTGGGTGGCAGTTAACATTGAATAATCCTCGGGTACCCCTCCCACTCTGCGTCACCAGTACGCACAACCAGATCCGTGTCATGCAACACCTCCATGCGACCGTGTACATGAACGTGCCGCTCACCTCGTGCACCTCGCCGTTGCGCTGCAGCACAGCATGAACACACTCCCTTCTCCGAGTCATGCGCTGCCCAAACAGTAATGCTGCATGTCAATATTTCCCAATCCGGTAGCTGCGCGAGTTTCGTCTTGGTCCCAACAGACAATCCTACTATACCTTGCTGAGACTTTGAAGAAATACTTGGGACCGAAACGATCGTATGTATTACCGGATCAGCGCATTCATCTTGTCTTATGATTTTAGAACAGCGTGAGTCATTCCAGCTGAGCAAATCTGAATGTGAGGCGAATATCGTGGTACCAAGTGAGGCAAATGTCGTACCAGCTGCATTCTCGGCTACGACGAGACATGATTTCAACACCAGACAATCAGTCTGAGTGAGTAATATTCCGGGATGTGCCGGCTCCGGGCAACGGATAATAGTGGATAGATCCTGAACCAACACCCCAGGTGAATGGTTTGGCGATGCGATTGCGATGTGCAACTAGCATCTCCCGGTCAAATGCGAGAGTATTCTAGGATGATCCATCCAAATACAAGGCTGTGCATCATTGGCTGCGGAACGGGTACCCCGTGACATTGTCCCATTGCTGGGATATCAATTGGCTCGGCCAAGACAGGCAGAATGAAGCGATGGCTGCGAGTACTCGTCTCAAAGTAGACTGCTGCGTGGCAGCGCCCAATTCTGAGACCTACAGAGCGGTGGCGCAAGTGGTTCATTGTCGGCGTCCGAGAAGATTAAGGCGTTGGGGAGGTTCTGAACCATCCAGCGCATAGCGTGAACCCTGACGTGGTTCTCAAGACAGCGGCCGTTGGAGCTGATTGCCTGCTAGGAAAACACAAGTGGTTTCCAGACTGGAGTAGTTTCCAGAAGAGGTTGCTGGGTCTTACGGATTCGCCCGCGCATGGGATGAGGCGAGGATGCGTTACTTCGCTAGGAGTCCCTGGTGTGCCATGGCCAAGTGTTCGTAGGAGGTTCATCCCCGACGTCAGCGTCGTGCGCAGTAATTGTCAGGGCGAGATCGGTCATGGAGTGAGGCTTCAGATCTCCACGGGCCGTGCAACCAGTCGGAAAAATTGCCTATGTGGTATCGAGGCAACATCTGGTCAATGCATTGCCTCCGAGGTGGATTTGAATTGCACAGGGCTTTTTGTCTCGCAAATGACGAGGATCTCGTGACTGGAACGCACGCAGCTGGTGCGCACCGGCGCACGCGTTGATGGTGTCGATACTGACACATAGCACAGACTCGAGCTCGATGTTCCTGCGTCGGGACCGACCAGCCCTCAGAGACAGTTCCGCAGCGCTGGGACATTTTTGAAGAGCGGATGCTCCCTGCAATGATGTTTGCGCAACGCTGTGCTACTCGGAACCGGCTTGAGGCCTCGACGGTTTGAGACACCTTCGCATGGAAGCGACGCAGCTGGGACCAAAGTAGTACAGTGGCGGTTCCGGCATATTGGGAGACATGCTGGTGATCTCCATCTGGACGTGTGACAGGCGCAGTCGATTTGTACGGAGCGTGAATCTGAAACCGCTTTCCGAAAAGGACCCATCTTCAATTCCAGTATCCTTCTGGAATGTCGTGACTTTACCCGTACACGTGTTCGAGCCTTATTTTCTGACGAGTTTCGGTATTGCGCTTAGCTCGGTTGATGAAGATCCATGCCCACAGCCTAGATAGGAAGGCGGATTGCGCGGTCGAAATGTACCAGGTAGTTTGTAGACTTTACGCGTTGGATGGCTGCAGTTTCGACGCAATCGATCTCACTCTCAGCCACTCAGAAGACTAGGGTGTGCTCGTGATCTCTCAGGCATGTAGGAACGACATCAGGCAAGAAGAGCCGAATAATTTCTTCACCAAGCGTGGGAAGAAAAGCGAGCGCTCCTGCAAGAGCCTTCCAAAGAGGCAACTGGTGTAGGACCAGGTCAATCAATCGGCGAGGTCTCGCATTCGTGAGTGACAGACATGTCAAGGAGACCCAGGCCGGTGGGTCTGCGTGGTGAGCAGGTGCTACACGCCCATTTGCCATTCGGTCGGTAGCCGGCACAGGGATGCAGTTCCGCAAAAGCATCGTCGCAAATCTCGCGAGATCTTGGATCGATCGAAAACGGGCACTGCTGCTGATGACCAGTTCATCGCACGCTAGAATCTGTCTCAACCCTGCGCGGTCGGAGCTGATGCAGCAGCTAGAGAGGGCGAAGCAGGGAGGGGAGCTGGGTTCTCCTTGTATCGGATCTTTCGGATTCTGGACGTCCTTGATGGTGGCGTAGAGATGGTCTGCCACTATTTTTGTTTGGATAAGGCTGACATGAGTAACATTCTCTGGGGCGGCGTTGCACCGAGGCTACCGGGATGTGGAGTGGCCACGGCCATGTCATGAGTTTGCTTCTTCAGTAGCTCCTTGAGAGCTCCACTTGGGCGGCTCACGTAACAAGGTCCTGAGGAAAGGGCCGAGAGTTGCAGGGACGACGATTGTATCATGCAGAACAGAGCGCGATGGGGTAGTTATCAGTCGTCGCTTGACAATCAGAGTCGTCGTCGTGTCTGCAATCAGACTAGGGGCGGCTGGCGGGTTTTGGTCAAAATGGTGCGGAGAAGCTCGGTCTATGACACGGGAAAGACACAGAGCGAGCGGGAGCAGCAGAGGCAGGGTCGATTTGATTAGATGGTTGTGGCGTGGGCGAGGCGTGACGGGAGATGAGCTTCACGTAGGCCTGATGTAAGCAGCAGTGCATGGTTGGGCCAATGAGAAGGGCGCCATTATTAGCCTCAAGTGTGGTACAAAATCGGCGTCGGTATTGGTGGCGGCGTGGATACAGCAGCGAGAGGCTCCATGACGAGGCAGAGGCAGAGGCAGAAGGAGCCCGGATGGGATTCGGTGCATGGCATGGCTGCGCCAGATGGGAGGCGGTGGTGTTGATGGTGATGGCCAAGGCGCCAAAGTGGACGGGCGGCATGTCTTGCGGCAGCGGTTCACCTGTGCTTCTCGAAGGGCGAAGCACACGGATGCACTGTCGAAAGAGGAAGACAGTGTCCAGACCAATCGCGGATGGCGGCGTGCTGGTGAAAGGACGCTGCAACGCGGTCCAGGAAGGGGAAGAGCCCACTTTGATGCCTGCCTGCGACGCCTGCGACAGGAAGAGAGGGTGTGTATAAGACGGACGAGGCACCGTCCTCACGATGGCCATCCATCTGCATAAAGCGCTCTGCCTGAGGCATTCCTTCATCGACTGAGACTTGCAGCGTCAGTTACAACCAGGTACGTCGGCCGAGCTGGTGCACATGTGGTGTTTCGTGGTGTTTCTGGGGATTGGCTTGTCCCCAGGCTTCATGCTGCTGGTTTGACCATGGCTAACATGTTTGGGCAGCAAATATCACGACGTCAATTGCCTGCAGTCGTCTCCATCTGATAATCGGACATCGTATCGCGCGGCCCAGGCTTCCGGAAGATTGTGCAACCGACGCGAGTTGGAAGAATAGAGAAAAGGAAGGAACACCCCAGCGCTCCTGCCATTTCCGAAGACCCGTTTGGGTGTGACGAGCTCCCAGGTGAGCAGCGCTCAATTTCGCTTCGCAGCCCGTTCGCTCCTGCCCTCCCCCACCATCCCTGCACCCCACATGGCGTCCCTGCCCGTCCGGGTTATGTGACGCACACACGCTGCAGCACGCTCCCACGCTCCTCAACCTGCAACACGACCTGCTCCACTGCCTCATCCTCCAGCTGCCATCTCTCTCGCCCAAATCGCTCCATCTGTCTTCTTCTTTCTCCATCATGCCATGCATGGACAACACCTGTTCATTAGCCTAAGCGCTGCATGCACGCGCCCAATCATCGGCCTTGGTTGCGGTCCGCGTCTGATAGCCCGCCGTCTTAAGGCCGCGCCGACAGGGGAGAGTGCTTCGAACCTCAACTCAACCCATAATGCTCGCAATATGGCCTGAAGCCCACTCTCTGCCTCTGCCTCTGCTGTTCGCGCCCGTGAGATTAAAGGGTCTGTCTGTCGGGCTCAACGCGCACCGAATAACGTACATGACCTATTTCTCGCTGCCGCAATAGCAGACGCCTGGGGGCACCAACAGCTTTGATGAGCCATCTGACTCGTGGCTTGACTTCATTTCCTTCATCACATTCGAGTCTTCGCCTGTCTTGGGATACCATCGTATCTGGATCGTATCGCAGTACATTAAAGACTCGGTCGCTGCTTCCTTCTCTACATCTGCGTTTCCACTTCACTTCGTTGCATCTCATTCTGCCTGGACGTCGCCTGCATCACCACCGATGCCCGAGGAAACTCCATGAAACTTTGCTAAACAGTCACAGGTTCATCCTTCATCGATGCGAAGAGGCTCCCAACGAGGACGAGGTAGAAATCCAAATCCCGCCCGGAGTGCATCCGCCAGGAGGAACGCGTCCAACCCACCGCCTTCTTCGTCACGTGTCAGGTCCACATCTCGCGGTGCAACCTTGCAGCGTAGCGGCAGCCACGCTTCTCTGAGACGTTCTGCACGCCTAGCAGAGTTACTCAACGGAGAAACAAACCAGCAAATCAACGGCGCCACCGCCTCAATGGCCGACGTTGCAAGATCTAGACCGCTAGGAAGCAATTCCGTCCGATCAAGACCTCACGCCCGCAACTCTGGACGCTCAAGATCAGGTCACCACTACACCTCACCAGAAGACATTCGCTACGCCATGGACATTGTCGTCCAGCCTCCCCGCAGTGCACGAGCTGGTCAAGCATTACCTGGATCCATTGTTGTGCGGTTACGGACGACCAACGCGGACCCTGAGGACGCTGTCGCGGATTCCGCCAACCTGGTAGCCGTCGCTGCCCTGATTCCCGGAAACTCGACCGCCCCTGCAGACCCAAATGTCCTCAACGCCATACTCATTGGCCGGAGATTCGACTCGATACATTCATTTGCCGACGACGAAGCAGACGGCTCCATCGCATCCATGGACATGGCCGATCCTCAAGGTGTGGGCTACATGCGCTTTCCAGATCTCATCATCCGCCAAGCAGGCGCATACCGGATACGCATCACTTTGATACGCTTACGCAACTCCGCCTCGGATCCTCCCGTCGCTTCTGCCGGTAACGGCGCGGCAGTGCAAATTGTCGACAGCAACATCATCACTGTCCTGGGCGCAGGACCCGCGTCCAACATGGCCGCATACAACGGTAAGTACATGGTGGCAACCTATTAAACTATTCCTTTCCAGTTTCCTGATACCCTCCTTTGTAGGAGAAGGAAACTCGACGGATGACGGCGGCTGGCTAGAAGTCCTCCGAACCATCCAGGATAGACGCACTTCCCGATGAGGGAGTCGGTAAATAAGACCGGGGGCACGTTATTCTTTCCTTCTTGGTTGTTAGTTGTTTTGTGTCTCGGGTATTTTATTGGTGGCGCGCGGCTTGTACGATGATGGCTGAGGTTTTGTACGCTTATGGGCGCAGCCTTTGGTGCGAGGGGATGCATGTTGCGGTTGTACATTGGCGGCATGGATCTGCGGGCCCGGCGCAAGGGATAGAGGACCTTTTTTTGTGGCATTGGCTACGCTACTTATTCTTAGTAAGATGTATCTTTACTGCGAATAGTAGGGTATCCGAGGAATGGAGCGCGTTTAACACATGTCTTTTAGTTTTGTCTTGATGTGATGGATGTGCTGGCGTGCATCACAAAGTTGCGTCATTACTCAGGCCAACTCGATACCCACTACTTGATGTAGTCAAATACACCGCAAAGCGACCCAAATGCCTGAAGTTGTACACATCGCATCACTGTCACAGTCAAACCCCATCGACATTGTCCGGCTAACTGGATAACCCTAATGTTTGCTCATCGCCATCTTTGACAACCCGCAAGGAAGACCAAACTACATGTAGCAAAGCGGATGAAACCCCGAACACACAAATCCAGCAAAGGCTCTATCTACGGTTTAGTTTGTTTAATTCACTGCCCGCCACAGGTGGGAACATGTTAGAAATGCAATGCAATAAATTCAACTACACACCAAACCACTTCCCATGCACGACAAAAACCCGCCATCTTCCCCTCCCCATCCACGCTTCACTCTCCCCCCTAACCGATGATAACATCACTACTCGGCGTCCCAATAATCACCGAATCCCCATTCCCACTGCCACTTCCACTCCCACTGCTCGGCGTGCACTTCTTCCACGCGACATGCAGCTGCTGCGTGAACGCGACCGTCGCATCATCATTGCTCAGCTCGCCGCTAGCCGTAGCGTTCTTGCTCGTCAGCGCAATGCGGTTGTTAATATTGAGGATGCCGTTGGAGCCGCAAGGCGACCAGATAGTAGCCGTAGTCTCGACGGTGTCTTGCTTTGTGTAGACTTGGCCGTTGAGCAGGGGCCCGCCGCCGTTGAAGGAGGAGCGGGTGGTTTGCTGGGGTGTGTGTGTTAGGTGGGAATGCTGGAGCATGGGTATGGGTATGGGTATGGGATCTCACCGTCTTGCCGGCGTCCTGCGAGAAATAGTACGTCGTGATGAAACTGCCCGTTACGCCTTCGTCCATGCGCGCCCACCCGTGGTATGTCGCGTCTACGACGGCGTATTGGAAGCCGCCCGGGTATGCGAGGTTTAGGTGGAGCTGGCAGTTTTTGGACTTGTCGGATGCTTTTGTTCCCGGGCCGATGTACGTCTGGAACTGGTCGAAGCCCCACGTGATCACCTGTTTAGGGTTAGTGGGAGTTGTGGTGGTGAAGTGGGAGAGAATGGGGAGGTTGTGGTGGATGTTGAAAGTTTAGGTCAGATGACCGTTTTCGACCACACAACAGTATTTTCTCAAGCTTTCCTCATCAAAAACTCTTTTCGAACTTTGAAAAAAAAAAGTGTTATAAGTTCATTGCTTTGGGTAGCTCATCGATTGGTTTGGGTGCAGGTATGAACGATGCGACATACGGTCTTGTCATCAGACGTGGAGGTCGAGACAGAGCCCTGAGGACATCCGCTACCAGAGTAAGTGGTATCACGAATGGTAATCTGCTCTGGAGGCGGTGCCACGGCAGAAGATTGGGGATAGGCCGCGGCAAGTGCCGGGAGAGCGAGAATGGCGAGCTTGGAGTGCATCTTGAAGAGCGAGAGTGGCGAAGTGCGGAGCGAGTGGTGTTGGAAGTAACTGCTGGTGTTGACTGTGATGTTCAGCAATGAGAGCAGATGCATGCCATCTTTATACTTTCGTGAGAAGTCCAAAGTCAATCAAGCTGCTCATGTCGACCCTTGTGCTTCAACCCGCCCGGTTAGGTTTCGACTACGGTTTGCCATGGCAGTTTACCAATACGAAGCATCGTGACAACGTTTGAGGTAATATGATACTAATCTTAGCCCGTCCCTACGCGTGCCGGTATTAAGACCAGGTCTCTTAACATCTCGACCGAGGCGACTGGGTAGTACCGCCGTGAGCAGATATTGCACGTCTGATTTCTTCAGTACTTTTGACCAGTCTCGAACTTCGAATACGAGAACATGACCAAGAAGAACCTCAACTGCATGTCTGCGTGCTACGAACGGATATCACCCTTGGTGTGCGATACTGGCGGAAGCTTTCGCTTCGCTCGTGGCGCGTCCAAGAGGCGAAAGTCCCGAACGAAGAATTATAGTGTAGATACGAAAAGCTTCGATAGAAGGTTAATTGATCGTCCCCCGCAGATCCGCCTGCAGGACCTGCATCCAAAGCCAAAAATAACCCAACAGGGCCAAAGCAATATGGCCGTACCAGCACTGCTATAACAGGGTCAGGTGATATCGCCGAGAGGATACAGTAGCCAGGCAGTTCGCGAGCGCGCCATTTAAAATTCCTGAATTCCGGGGTAAGTATGCTTACAGAACTAGGTCTCGAACTGATTTGGTGTAATTTGCTGGCTAATATGGGCGCTCGGTAACGCGTCGCTTAATTGGGTAATATGCGATCTGGAGTATGCGCGCACGCCTTTTCCGATCATCCTGCGAGTAAGCAAGGATCTGCAATGCCACGAGCCGCCTGGTGGTCAGGCCTTACTCGTTCGAGAAGTCAGGGCATGCGTATTAAGTACCAGGCGATCTACTCGCCGTGTGTCAAGCTCAATATCTTCACATATGAATGTACATTAATCGATCCTTTGCTGCTTAGATCATGGCCACCTCAATACTCGGATTCTAGGTCTCGCCCCGGGTAATTTGTATACGAAGTCGACCTGCTCAGCGCTGGGGCTCGGTGTTTCTCGACCGATTCTAAGTTCGCCATCTCGTACAATTCTGCTCCTCGGCGGACTTGAGTTTGTAAAGCAGGTGCAGCAATTATTTGTGCGCCCTGTGTCTCACGATTCTAAACACCGTCTACGGGCGGTTCAACCAAGGTGTCAAACTTCGAAAGAAACCCCAATTCTTCTCAGCGTACTGATCAGCTATGCAGTCCATTCAGGCTTGAACATGAGATGACAGTTGCTCTTTTATAGTAGATCAAGTTCAAGTAGAACGCGCACAGATTGTTGCTACACCCGACATTCAGTGGAGCTTGATCACGTAACGAGTGTGAGACACGCAGGTCTGAAGGCAAACGTGGAAAAAGGCATGCAAAGTGTGCCCAGTACGCGCTCCACAGCCGGTAATATCGAATACATTTCTCGTGAGACTGGGCTGGTAGGCGTCTCAGTGACGGTCTGAAAGTTCCTGGGGATGATGGAATCCCTATAATTGACTTTTGGAATCGCAATATACGGCTCCGTAAAGCTAAGGATCAGGGTCCAATATGGAGAGGTATACTCTCACGCTGCAGAATAAGCCGGTCATAGTTAAGGTATCAAAGCTACGACACTGGTTCAGAAAAAATTGGGAAAACTACACAACGAGGCTGCGTGTAAATCTAAGATGTACGAAGGCCTTGCTGTCGAGAAACAAATGTTCACATCGGGATGCGCAGTATCAGACTCTTCTTTTACGCCTCGAGGTGAGCGAAGCACATGTTCTATCTTTAGCAAGCAGGTTGAAACGGAAAACGAGAAGCCTGAGGCGATGCTCTCGTGATATTACCTCCAGTGTAGCCGATTTGTCAGTTCCACTTGACAGCGTCTCAGAAAAATTGGTTCCCTTACATTTTCGGCCCTTCTGCTCAGTGAGAGTAGGACCTCTGATCAATCCCACGTGCTTGAAGTAAATTGCGGCCTAAAAGCCGATGGGAACTTTGCTGACTACACCAAGTGCTACGATAACTCGTGCGCATTCTGGTAATGCCCTAACTACTATCGTGGAATGGTCGTCGTGCTGTAGACACGCCTAAGTAGATACGATAGCACTTTAGCACATTGTCGCCTAATTGGAATGCTCTGACCCTGTCCGGCCTTGGCTGGGTTGCCTGATATCACTGCTCAGACACAGCACGTGCGATTTGTCGCAGCACCTTGTGGTAAGAGGCTGAAAATGGATACGAGAAACAATTATGTGTTATATGGAGACAATGTAGGTTCTCCCAGCGCTATAGGCCCAAGGCCGAAGCACTTACGATCGACTATCTCGAGTGCACAAACGCGGCCGGCACAGAAGATCAAACGAAGCAGGATCTCTCATACAGCTCAACACCATCTAGGTCGTAAAATCCCGCGCTGGGATTTCTCTGCGGGCTGAACAAGTAGCATCCGTCCAGATATGTAATTAAATACCCACAATTTGGGTCACTGATGCACTTCTCGCGACAGGGTGTAAAATCTCCACTAAGGTTATCAACGGAATAGCCGTTGGAGCTGATGAGAACGATGGCCTGGCCGCAGATACCAGCAGGGGAAAAGGTCGAAGAGGGCGTCGATGAGACTACTGGAGTAGTTGTGATCTCAAGAGTACCCTCGGGTGTGAGGGTGCTTTCAGGAGTGGAAGTAACCTCAGGTACTGAAGTCTGTGTTAGACCAGAAGCCAAATCCTGGAAGCAAGCCCTCTCATATAGTTCAGCTCCAGGATGATCGTTGAGTCCGCCGCTTGTATCGAGTGGCTCGAAGCTTATGTAGCAGAAGTACTGACACGTCGCTTCATTGATGCATTTCTCACGGCACCCGGCAAGATCCATAGAGTCCTGACCACGAAGAACCTGATTAATGGGGGATGAATATGGTATTGTCGCATCAGCACGGACGAACTGAGAGTAGTAGATGAAGCAAGTAGAGCCCAAGTCAAAGACGATCCACCGACATCGGACTTGGGAAGACAACTCTGTGCGCTTTGTACCACACTGCTTGCAAGTTGGCGGCCATCGAAATCATAGGCGGCTTCAGGAATGACGTGGAGGTCACAGTTTCCAGAGGGTGCCGGGGGAAATGTCGGGCTTGCCATACTTGACGACTCTGACAGGAGTTCGGAGCTGATTGAAGCTAGAGAATAACTAGCAGGATCGAGAGTGTAGGTAGGTGAAGCATCCAGAGTCGAGCTTGGGACAGCATGTGAAGTCGGCAAAACATCAGGAGCAGAACTTGGTGAAGCATCCAGAGTTGGGATTGGTGAAGCATCACGAGTCGAGCTTGGGGTGACCTCAGCATGTGTACTCAGTAAAGCATCAAGCGTCGAAGGGCTCGACAGGGCACCAGGAGTAGAAGGGCTTGGTGATGCATCAGTGGTGGAGCTGCTGACCACCAGGCTAGAACTCGAGAAGGTGACAAGGCTCGAGCTTGGAATCAAAACAGGCGGCGAGGTAACCGTCAGTATGGTGGAAAACACTTCGGAGGAGAAGACTATGGTGGCGATGGAAGATGATACCACTGGACTACCGCAGGTTCCGAATCCTGGCTGGCATCCAGTTCTGCAGTACGCTTGCTGGAATCCGCTGGTAGTCATCGGCACAGCTCTTTCCATCTTTGACGAGAATTTTCACACCAATAGCCGTATGTACTGCAGCAGTCTCCAAAAACCGAACCTTTGCAAGTCTGGCCTTTAGGCCAGGCGTTGTTGATGCGACCGCATCGAGCTTTGCGCGACACTGGCATGGCAGAGGACGGAGAAGCGGCGGGAGCTGAAGAGACAACGACAGATGCCGAGGAGGCAATATTGAATGTCCCCGGAGTGCATGTTCCCCAGCGAGGTTGGCAGCCTGCGCCGCAGGTCGTTGCCTGAACCGCACCATCCATATTTCGAACAGCAGTTACCAAGTGCACTGCCTACAAGAGAGATCGAAGCGCGCACCACAGCGGCCAACCTTACTGCCATCTTGAGGAGCGGCTTGAGCGACTTGGAACGCAGCCAAGCCTGCCAGTCGCCCGGACGGGGAGAGTCAACATTATCAATCGGCTCAAACAAGTGTAACGCAAATTATGTGCATATACAACACAAGCAATGGATAGTTACGACTTCCTAGAGATTGCAAGGAGATAAGCCGTGAACTTATACCAATTTCCAGGGTACCTTCAAGGAGTGCCAGATTAAGTCTAACAGCAACCCCAACAGGTTGAAAGCGGTCGCCATCGAACCGATCGCCATCGAACCGATAAGATCAGAATGCAAACAGTAATGGCAATGGAGCGCAGTCTACTGTGTATACAATGAAAAATATCATTCTGTCGCGAAGACGGATATGAAAGACTCTTGGTACGGGGAGTAAAGACTACTTGCATGAGGCAGGGTGTATGAGGCGAGGCTTCAAGGCGACTGCTGTATATGTATCCTAGGGAAGCGGGACGATCACATGCATCGCCGAAGGAGCATCGAAGCACAACAAAGGACCCAAAATCCAGACCAGACGCACGTGATTGTGGAAGAGGCTGTGTCGACCCTTCATGTCGAAGTTTGGTTGTGGCGGAGTCGAGACAGTGAGTTGTGGGGAGAACATCGAGGCTGGATCCTCCGCTGAAGTGGGTCTGCCAAGGCTCGGGTGATCCGCGGAAGGATCGACCCCTTTACGTCCGCGCGAGTGCCAAACCTTCTTTTGTCACAGCCACGCGCCGACGTGACTTCGGCATATTCGGTACCAAGCAACGATGACGAGACGCATTGTTAGTCGTGGCGAGTTCCCAGTAGTTCGTAGTTCGGCATGCGTTCTACTCACCAGCCAGGTTTCAGGCTGCCGTATATCCGTATTAGCAGCTAGCTAGGTACGTCGCTTTTCCCACGAGGCAGCCCCTGCATGACCCGTACCAGTACTGTACTCGCCAAGGGCAGAGACGACTCTTTTTCATGGTACGCCAATCGGGACATTGAGCACTCCGTGGTACCGAGACTCTTTCCAGGGGATCAAATCGTCTTCCAAAGAGAGGAACCCATGTTTGCTAGACCGCGACCCACCTTCGTATTCTGACATCCATGTGTCACATCATCTTTTAGCACGATCTCCTGACGGGCCTTTCTACATCTCAAATCAGCAATCAGCGATCAGAAGTCGGGCTGACTCGAGTCGGACGGACATTGACTCCACTGCAGCCGCAAGCCTTCGGCCAAACCTCTGGAGCTCGAACCTTGCGGATGCATGTGCAGATACCTCTCTGGACCGTCACACTGCATTTTTGGCGTTCAATTGAGTTAGACTAGCCGGTCAGATGTGTTGAAGATACCAACCCTGCAGACACGAATATTGAAAATTCGGCGAATTGGTTTTTCCTGGCCCTTAACCAATCGGCTGCACATGCACGTAAAGCGCCGCTGCCACGCTATTCGCCGTTGCGTCGGACACGATAAGGTCTTAGACAGCCTCGCCCAGTCCCCTGTAAACAATCGTCGCTTTGGCCGCGCGATCAAAGATCCATTGTTGTCTTCAGCTTCAGCCAGCTTTTCGAATGATGAAAGCGATGCTTTTCGGTTAGATCAGCACATTGCAATGTCATGAAGACCAGTGTTTCATCACTTTATCGAACCCTCTGTCACAGCGTTCATGTTCTGCGCGCTTGAGTGATATCACGCGAACTATCGAATTTGTAAACAGCGGCCTCGAGGGCTTAGGGAACTAGTGGGTCCAGCAATGACTAGACGTACCCTAAAAATATCCGAGGCTTTCGCTCAAGGTCATCGCAGTCTTTTCCACTAAATGTCTGATGCCGAAAGATGGCCTAGCACGGCGTCAAGGGGGCGTCGTGGAGACGTCTAGCTGACCGTACCTGCATTAGCTCCGCCAAACATTGACAGCGAGAGAACTGTCAGACACGATCTCAGCCCATTTTGGCATTCGCTTACCTATTCTGGAAACAACCACGACAAGTTGTCGACCATCGTGTACCAAGATGTCGGCTAAACCGAAGTCTCCACTATCACAGCCGTCCAGAACACTAGTCGGCTGAGTGTTGGAAAAAGGTCCACCAACACCTCTCAAGGCGGCCCTTTTAGGTATATAAGACGCCTGTAGGACAATCCAAAAAATCATCATCAGCATCATCGACTCTCATTCAGTCTTTTACTGTCTTCTTCAACAACATTCACTTATTTACAGGCCAAGCACTTTTACATTTCGCAATGCGTTCTTACCTTATTCTTGGGGCTGCTGCCCTCGTCGCCGCTTCCCCTGCTCCTCAGGGATTCGACTTCGCCGCTGTTGATGCTGTTCAAGCTCCCGCACAGGGCCCTCCTGTTGGTCCTGGTCCCGCCGAGGATGTCTCCTACAACCAGGGCGAAGCTCAGGGCCAGGCTGCCGCAGCTGCTGCTGCCCCAGCTTCAGCTCAGCTCGCCAAGAGGAGTGCTGGTGCCAATCTTGAGGCTCGCACCTTTTGGTGGCTCCAGCCTAAGCCGGTACAGCCCAACCCTGGCTACCCTGTTGTAACTCCTACGCCTACTCCAGTCACTACCGCGGCGCCTACTTTCAACCCTACCTCCACTAACACTGCTCCGGATGGCTGCACGCCAGTAAGCTGGACCAACACCTGGGCTTTCACTGCCGATCCGGCCTGCCCCACCGCCATCGAGGTCGGTACTTACTGCGGATTCATCAACCCTCTCGACCCTTGCGCTGCTCAGCCCAACGCCTACGGACCTCCCACGGTCCCCGACACTGTCGACGCCTTCAAGAGCAACACTGTCTACTCTGACCTTGCGAAGAACGCCAAAACCCCTACTGGTTACGCTCAGGCCTTCTCCAACCTCCAGGGCTCCGTAGAGGGAAGCGGATACCTCTCCTACAAGCTCCTCACTTCGTACGACCCCAAGGCATGCGCTGCCTACTGCGACGAGACCAAGACATGCACTGGCTTCAACATCTTCGTCGAGCGTGACCCCAAGTTCAACCAGGATCAGTGCAGCTGCCAATCGCCCTCAATCACTCAGTTCAAGTGCTCCATCTGGGGACAGGAAGTCAAGAAGGAGGCTGCCACCAACAAGGGTGGCAACCAGGGTGGCTTCGAGGTCGTCATTGCCGGTTCCAACGGTTACAACAAGGCGACTTACACTCCTCCTACTCTTCCTCCTTCGTGCAGCAAGCCCCAGGACTGCGGTCACAAGATTCACAACCAGCAGCCTTACTGCATCGGCCAGAAGACTTTCCCCGGTCCCTTCGACCCGACTCTTTGCTACGCGTACGCCGCGAAGCAGAACATTGTGAACAAGAAGGCCGGATGGATCAACTTGGTAATGAGCATGTTCGGCATGGACAAGTCTGCCTGTGTGCAGTTCCAGGCCGCCTACATTGAGAAGGCTGGACACGGTGTCGGTACTCACTGCCGTCTCTTTACCAAGAAGTTCTCTTCTTTCCAGGCCAACCTTGACATCTCTGTCGGTGGATCTGCCAACTTTGGTTGCCAAAAGTCCTTCACCTGGGACCTCGACGTCAACGCTAGCTTTGACTTCAACTGGAAGCGCGACTTGAACGAGACTCTCGCCATTAGCTTCGAGTAAGCGACGAGAGAGAGACATAAAACGGTAGACGACAGCAATGTGGCGGCGAGCATTGGTTGAGCATGGATGGAATTCTTTTCAGTGTGGTATATTTCATGACCTTTTCCTTGGAGCTATTGCTCTCGTCCGATCCTTATGACCTTATTAGACAAAATTTATTATTAGTGTAATTTATTCAATATTACGGGCGTTATGATTTGAACTACTTTTTTGCAATTTCGAAGTGATTGCTGCCTCTGCTTTTCACACTTTCTCGGAGACTACATCCATTCGAACAACAGCTGATCATGTACTGGAAGGTGACTAGGGTACTCCAGGATGACGCATGTGCCCAGAGAGTACCCATCTGTGGTGCATTGCGGGCCTCTTGGTGCTTCGACACTGCTGGATCGCGATTGGCTACCGGAAGCGGCTCAGAAGGGAACCCACCCGGGAAGGGTGGGCTGTGCCCCACTGCGCGTGATCATGGAACGATGATGATGAAGACTGAGGAGTATTGTTGCTCTCACACCGTTTCGTCGCAGAATGTGAATACGGAAGAATTGTTGAAGCCAGCAAGGGTACAGGAAGTAGTCTTGGAAACCTTGCGCATACAGTTGCTTGAGTGCATCAGCCCCAGCGCATCAGATCCCAGTTTGAGAACTCGTTGATGAACGTTCGCGCCAATCCGGGGTCAGCGTGGGGTAAGTAGGGGTACAGTGCGGGGAAGCTGCCGGCCCAGGTGGCTCCATGGGCAAAACAAGACGCGACGGCCAGCAAAGCAAACACAAAACGCGGCCCAAAGGTACCAATTTATGTACCACGTCTCTTCTTTGTGCCGTGTAACTCTCACCCAGCGTCCGCCTCACAGCTTCAACCACTAGCTTCATCAACCATTGCCAGCAGATGCGGGTCTCGAAATACCTCCTTTGCTCCTCTCCACCCTCCGAGACAGCAACATGAGT
>Ga0265780_10003004_pt1 | contig 22474 bp, 22 predicted proteins | sample P1T30metagenome_FD_192432 | JGI IMG/M metagenome (GOLD analysis project Ga0265780, IMG submission 192432) | Plant litter microbial communities from East Loma Ridge, Irvine, California - P1 T30 | ecosystem: Environmental > Terrestrial > Plant litter > Unclassified | place: USA: California...
GCACGGCGGGCCCGATCGACCGGGCGTCCGACGCCGTCGTCTTCGCGCAGCGCCACGGCATGCCCATCGCGCTGAAGGCCGCCCACGGCGGGGGAGGGGTGGGCCTGCGCGTCGCCCGCCGCCTCGACGAGGTCGCCGACTTCCTCGACTCGGCCGTCCGCGAGGCCGCGGCCGTCTTCGGGCGCGGCGAGTGCTTCGTCGAGCAGTACCTCGACCGGCCCCGCCACGTCGAGGCCCAGGTGCTCGGCGACGGACGGGGCGGCGTCGTCGTCGTCGACGTCCGCGACTGCTCCGTCCAGCGACGGCACCAGAAGCTCGTCGCCGAGTCGCCGGCGCCGTTCCTCACCGACGAGCAGCGGGACGAGGTGGTGGCGACCGCGCGCTCCCTCGCCGTCGCCGTGGCCTACCGCGGCGCCGGGACGGTCGAGTTCCTCGTGTCGCAGGCGGGCGCGGTGTCGTTCCTCGAGTTCGGCACGGCTCTCGCCGTCGAGCACGCGGCGACCGAGCAGTCGACCGGGGTCGATCTCGTCCGGCAGCAGCTCCTCGTCGCCGACGGTCGTCCCCTCGAGGTCGACGACCTGCCCGAGGCGATCTCCCACGCCCTGACCTTCCGGGTCATCGCAGAGGATCCGGGTCGCGGGTTCCTCCCGACCCCGACCGCCGTGACGGCCCTGTCGCTGCCGGGCGGGCCCGGCGTCCGCATCGATCCCGGCGTCGGCGTCGAGGGCACGGCGCCGGTCGGGCGCGACCCGCTCCTCCTGACCCTCACGGTGAGCGGTCGCGATCGCGACGAGGCCCTGCGGAGGGCGCGTCGGGCGCTCTCGGCTCTCACGGTCGAGGGGCCGGCGACGACGGCGCCCTTCCACCGTCTGCTGATCGACGAACCGGCCTTCACCGCCGACGGGGGGCGGTTCGCCGTCCACACGCGGTGGGTCGAGACCGAGCTCGACGGGCTGGAGGCCCTGGCGGTCTCGACACCGGGGCCGGGGCGGTCGGCCGATCTGCTGCGGACCTGGATCGAGGTCGACGGCGAGCGGCTCGAGGTGACCCTCGCGGCGGCGCTGTCGGCGACCGACGTGGTCGCCGCCGTCGTCGCCGCGGCGGACACGGCCGCCGCGACGACCGCGCCCGTCGACCACTCCGCGCGGCCGTAAGCTGGGCGTCTGCCCGCGGCCGCCGGGCTACGCCCCTCACCTCGGAGTCGCCTCATGACCACGTCCGCGCCCACCGGCCCCGCCACGTCCCCGACCCGGCCCGACGGTCGACTCGACCGCTACTTCGAGATCACGGCCCGGGGCTCGTCGTGGGCCCGGGAGTTCCGCGGCGGCATCGTGACCTTCGTCACGATGGCGTACATCGTGATCCTCAACCCGCTCATCCTCGGCGGTTTCAGCGCCGACCAGGCCGCCCAGGACGTCACGGGCGGCTGGCTGCAGAACGATCAGGTCGCAGCGGTCACGGCTCTGACCGCCGGTGTGATGACGATCCTCTTCGGAGCCGTCGCGCGCCTCCCGTTCGCGTTCGCCGCGGGCCTCGGCATCAACTCCTTCCTCGCCGTCAACGTGGTGAACGACGTCACGTGGCCCGAGGCGATGGGGCTCGTCGTGATCAACGGCCTCGTCATCACGATCCTCGCCGTGACCGGGCTGCGCGGACTGATCTTCAACGCCGTTCCCGCGGCGCTCAAGACGGCCATCACGGTCGGCATCGGTCTGTTCATCGCGTTCATCGGCCTGGTCGACTCGGGCTTCGTCCGCCCGAGCGGCTCGGCGTCGCCCCCGGTCCAGCTCGGCGACGCGGGGTCGATCGCGAGTCTCCCGACCCTGACCTTCGTGATCGGCCTCATCGCCATCGCCGTCCTCATGGCCCGCCGCGTCAAGGGCGCCATCCTGATCGGCATCGTCGGCACGACCGTCATCTCGATCGTGCTCGAATCCATCTTCCGCGTCGGCCCGTCGCTCGGTCAGGACGCCGACAAATGGAACCTCAACGCGCCGGTGCTGCCGACCCAGGTCGTCGCCCTGCCCGACCTGTCGCTGATCGGAGACGTCAGCTTCGGGGCGTTCGCGCGCATCGGGGTGCTGTCGGCCGTGATGCTCGTCTTCACCCTGGTGTTCACGAACTTCTTCGACGCGATGGGCACCATGACGGGGCTCGCGAAGGCCTCCGACGTGGCCGACGAGAAGGGCACGTTCCCGCGTCTGCGGTCGGCGCTCGTGGTCGAGGGGATCGGCGCGGTCGCCGGCGGCGCGACGAGCTCGTCGTCGAACACCGTCTTCGTCGAGTCGGCGTCGGGCATCGGCGAGGGCGCCCGCACGGGCTTCGCCTCGATCGTCACCGGCGTCCTGTTCATCCTCGCGATGTTCTTCACGCCGCTGACGCAGGTCGTGCCCCTCGAGGTGGCCTCGGCGGCGCTGGTCATCGTCGGCGCCCTGATGGTGTCGCAGATCAAGGACATCGACTGGACCGACTTCTCCGTCGCCCTGCCCGTCTTCCTGACGATCATCGTCATGCCGCTGACCTACTCCATCGCCAACGGCATCGGCGCCGGCTTCATCAGCTGGGTGCTCGTCCGGGCGCTCTCGGGTCGGGCCCGGGGGATCAGCCCGCTGCTGTGGATCGTCGCCGCCGGGTTCCTGGTCTACTTCGTCCGCGGCCCGATCGAGGCGTTCCTGGCCTGAGCCGCGGTCCCGTCCGGCGATCCGGGCGCCCTGTCCCTCCGGTCCGGGCCGGGCTAGCCTGGGGCTCGCGGCGACGACGACGACGCCGCGCTCGACGACCCGAGGAGGCCCCGTGCCCCGCATCACCCCCGTCCTGTGGTTCGACGGCCAGGCCGAGACGGCGGCCGCGTTCTACACGTCGCTCTTCGCCGACTCGCGCGTGACGAACGTGTCGCGCTATCCCGACGACCTGCCCGATCCGACCCTCGCGGGTCAGGCCCTGGTCGTCGAGTTCGAGCTCGGCGGTCAGCCGTTCCAGGCGCTCAACGGCGGGCCCGGATTCACCCCGAACGAGGCCGTGTCGCTCTCCGTCCCGGTGGGCGGGCAGGACGAGCTCGACCGTCACTGGGACGCCCTGGTCGCCGACGGCGGTCAGGAGGGGCGGTGCGGCTGGGTGCGCGACCGCTGGGGCTTCTGGTGGCAGATCGTGCCCTCGGTCATGCAGTCGACCATCGGCGGAGACGATCCGGCGGGCGCGGCGCGCGCCCTGGCCGCGATGATGGGCATGACCCGGCTCGTGGTCGCGGATCTCGAGAAGGCGTACGCGGGCGACTGAGTCGACCCGCTCCTCCTCGACTCCCGCGGACGCCCTGGCCGGGCCCGGCCGGGAGGGATGCCGAGGAGGCGCGGCTCAGCGCATCTCGAGCGGCCCCGGTCCCGTCGGCGCGGGGAACGCACGCTCCAGCTGGACGACGGCGCGGTCGTCCAGGTCGATGGCGAGGGCGGCGGCGTTCTCGAGCGCATGCTCGGTCGTCGCCGCCTTGACCGCCGCCAGCATGTCCGGCGCGAGTCGGAGCACCCAGGCGAGGGCGACCTGCGCGGGCGTCGCGCCCATCTCGTCGGCGACCGAGCGCAGCACGGGATGGTCGAGCAGCTCGCCGCCGTCGACGGGCGAGTACGACATGAGCGGCATGCCCCGGTCGCGCGCCCAGGGCAGCAGCTCGAACTCCGGCCCGCGACGCGCGAGGTTGTAGAGGATCTGGTTCGTCTGCACGTTGACGCCGCCGGCTGGTCCGACGAGCTCGGTCATGTCGTCGAGGTCGAAGTTGCTGACGCCCCAGCCCCCGATCGCGCCCTCGGCGACCAGCTCCTCCATCCCCTCGACGGTGTCGGTCAGCGGGTGCCGACCGCGCCAGTGCAGCAGGTACAGATCGAGGCGCTCGAGACCCAGGCGTTCGAGGCTGGCATGGCAGGCCTCGACGGTGCCGCGCCGCGAGGCGTTGTCGGGCAGCACCTTGCCGACGACGAAGACCTCGTCGCGGCGACCCTCGATGGCCTCGCCGACGAGGCGTTCCGAGGCGCCCTGCCCGTACATCTCGGCCGTGTCGATCAGGGTGAGACCGGCGTCGAGGCCCGCCCGCAGCGCGGCGATCTCGGACTCGCGTCGCCGGGGATCGTCGCCGAGCCGCCACGTGCCCTGTCCGAGCGCGGGGACGACGCGGCCGTCGGGCAGCGGGACGGACGGGTTGGTGGGGGAGGCGGGGGTCGTCATGCCGGGCGATGGTAGTCGCGGGCTCCCTCCGAGAGCACGTCGCGGCTGAGCAGCGTGGCCGCGGCGACGGCGGCCGGCATGACCGCAACGGCGCCCAGGGGCACGAAGAACAGGAGGTACGTGGCCGTTCCGAGCCCGAGGGTCCGGGCTCGTCGGGTCGCGAGCAGGCGGCGCCGGTCGCGGAGAGTGCGTCCGCGCGCGTCGAAGGCGTAGGCCGTCAGCTCGACGGCCAGGAACCAGCCGCCGACGAGCGCGCCCACGACGGGGATGAGCGTCTGGCCGAGCAGGGGGACGAATCCGCCGACGAAGAGGAGGATCCCGACACCGGCGGTCGCGACGAGCAGGCGCAGCGAGTCGCCGGCGCTCCGGGCGATCCCGGCCCAGACGCCGCGCTCGATCTCGGCCGGCGCGTCGCCCTCGCGCTCCTCGACGCGGCGCCAGATGCGCTCGTAGAACGGATCGCCGACCAGCAGCGTCACCGCGGTGAACGTCACGACGGCCAGCAGCACCGCGAGGGCGACGACCGCGAGACCCGCGGCGAGACGGACCGCCGACCGCGAGAGGTCCGACCAGTCCGCGGCGAACGGGGTGACGGCGACCGCGATGTCGTCGGCGGTGAGGCCGACGGCGATGATCAGGCCGACGAAGACCGCCCCCACGACGAGAGCGGGCACGGCGCCCAGCAGCATCAGCCGCGGCGAGGTCCCCCACAGCCGCAGGCCGCGACCGAGCAGGGCCACCCCCGCGAAGAACTCCCTGACCGCGTCCACACCGAGAGCGTATCGATCCGAGGAGGCGCGGGTGCGGCCGGTCGACCCGTCACGACCGTCCACAGGCGGTCCCGTGTCCTCCCCTCATCGTGGAGGTCGACGTCGGCGCTCTCCCCAGCGACCTGGCCTGAGCCGACGGCCGCCGGAGGGCCCTCGGCATCCTCGTTCCCATGACAGCACTCGAGACCTATCCGCCCGCCCTGGCCCACCGACCGACCGACGACGAGCTGGAGCGCTTCGTCGACGACTTCTGTCTCGACCCCTGCGACGAGCGCGCCCTCCTCTGGATGTTCCTCGACGAGTACGGCGTGCCCCTGGCGCCCCCGATCGCCGTGAGCGGATGTCCGGTCGAGCCGACCCTGGCCGATGCGGAGCTCTACGCCACGCGGATCGTCGAGGTCGCGGGGTGGATCGAGGCGTCGTCCATCCTGCTGGTGTGGCAGAACGACGACGAGTCCCTGTCGGCGTCGTTCGACGATCAGCGCTGGGCCAAGGCGCTCCTGTCGCGTCTGCGTCCGGGCGGCCTGATCGTCCATCCGCCGATGAGACGGACGCCCTCCGACGTCGCCCGACTCGTCCTGGCGGGCTGACGCGTGCGCTTCACCGGCCCGGGGGTTCCGCTCGATCCCGAACCGCGGTTTCTGCGCCTCCCGGACCTCGCACCGGACGCCGAGGCCGACACCGCCGCGGCCTACGCCGACGCTCTCTGCGACGAGCCCTGCGACCGCGAGGTCGTCCACGTCGTCTTCCTCGACGCGGAGGGCTCGCAGCTCTCTCCGGCAGGCCGGCTGCACAACGCCCCGCGGCTCCCTCGGGAGGCCGAGCTGGACCAGTTCGTCGACATGCTGCGTCACCAGGGTCTGCGGGTGCGGGCCCGGCAGGTCGCGTTGGTCTGGCAGACGGTGGACGACGACGTGCCCGACCGGGTCGCCGTCGGCGTCTGGGCTGACGGCCTGATCGACCGGATGGCGGGAGGGCCACTGGCCCTCCGCGCCGTCTGGTACCGCACCCCCTCGGGCTACGTCGCTCTCGTCGACGGCGCCGTTCGGATCACGACGCCGCGGGCACCTCGAACGTCGCTCGGATGACGGCCCGGGCGATGGTGTGGAAGTGGAGGTTGAAACCCAGGTAGGCGGGGCTCGCCGAGGCGTCGATCCCGAGCGTGTCGACGTCGAGGGCGTGCACCGCGACGAAGTAGGTGTGCGGGCCGTGTCCCTCGGGCGGGGCGGCTCCGACGAACCGGGCCATCCCTCCGTCGTTCTTCAGCTGGAAGGCGCCCTCGGGCAGGCCCGAGCCCTCGTCGTCGCCCGCCCCCGTCGCGAGCGAGGTGGTGCTCGCGGGCAGGTCCACGACCGCCCAGTGCCAGAAGCCGGAGCCGGTCGGGGCGTACGGGTCGTACACGGTGACGGCGTAGCTCCTGGTCCCCTCGGGGGCGCCGCTCCAGCTCAGCTGCGGGCTGGCGTCGTCGCCGCCGGGGCCCATGAGTCCGCTGACCTGGCCGCGGCCGAGCTCGGCGCCGTCCTCGACGTCGGTGCTGGTCAGCTCGAACGACGGCACCTCGGCGATGATGTCGTAGGGGCGGTCGAAGTGCGATTCGGGCATGGTTCTCCTCTGAGCGTGCGGTGGTCGATCGGGGGTGCCTCGGAGTTCCGAGGCGACCCGGCCGGTCGCCGACGGGTCGTCGACCGGCCGGGAGGTCAGGCGGCGTCGAGACGCTGGATCTCGTCGGCCGAGAGCTTGATGGTGGGCGCGGTGGCGGAGTTCATGATCGTCTGAGGGCGCCGGGCACCGGGGATGGGGATGACGAGCTCCGACTTCGCGAGCTCCCAGGCGAGGGTGAGCACCTGCGGCGTCACCCGGCGGGCGTTCGCGATCTCGGCGAAGACGGCGTGCTTGGATCCGAGCTCCGCCGCGTCGGTGATGCCGCCGAGCGGGCTCCACGGCAGGAACGCGATGCCGAGCTCGTCGCACAGCACCAGCTCCTCCTCGCTCGAGCGGAACGCGGGGGAGTACTGGTTCTGCACCGAGACGAGACGGTCGTCGAGGACGGTGTTCGCCTCGCGGATCTGATCCACGGTGGCGTTCGAGATGCCCGCCATCCGGATGACGCCCTCGTCGAGCAGCTCGGCGAGTGCGCCGATGCTGTCGGCGTAGGGCACGGCGGGGTCAGGGCGGTGGAACTGGTACAGCCCGATCGCGTCGACGCCCAGGCGCTTGGCCGAGGCCCGTGCGGCCTCCTTGAGGTAGGCCGGGTCGCCGTTCTGGGTCCAGGCGCCGGCGGTCGGGCGCAGGTGCCCGCCCTTCGTCGCGACGAGCACCTCCGACGTGTCGGCGTGGAAGCTCGCCAGAGCCCGGGCGATGAGCTCCTCGTTGTGCCCGACCTCGTCGGCACCCGCCTGGTGATAGGCGTCCGCCGTGTCGATCAGGGTGATCCCCTGCTCGAGGGCGGCGTGGATGGTCGATACGGCCTGACGCTCGTCGGGTCGACCCTCGATCGACAGGGGCATCGCCCCGAGGCCGATCGCGCTGACCGTGACGTCTCCGATGGTTCTGGTTCTCATGGGGTTCTCCTTCTCACCACGCGTAGTCCTCGGGCGCCGTGCGGTGCCCGGGGAAGATCTCGTCCAGCCGCGTCAGCGCGGCCTCGTCCAGCTTCACGTCGACCGCCGCGACGGCCGACTCCAGCTGCGTCATGGTCCGCGGACCGGTGATCGGGCCGGTGACGCCCGGCTGGTGCAGCAGCCACGCGAGAGCGATCTCGCCGGGGGCGTGCCCGAGCTCTCGAGCGAGGTCCTCGTAGGCCACGAGCTGGTCGCGGTGCTCGGCCACGTAGTCCGCGCTCCGACCCTCGAGTCGGCGCGAGCCCTCCTCGGTCTTCTCGATCACTCCGCCGAGCAGTCCGCCGTTCAGCGGCGACCACGGGATCATGCCGAGTCCGTAGTGACGGGCGGCCGGCAGGGTCTCCCGCTCGACGTCCCGCACGATGAGGTTGTAGATCGACTGCTCGCTGACGAGACCGGTGAAGTGACGGCTGCGGGCGGCCTCCTGCGCCTGGGCGATGTGCCAGCCGGCGAAGTTGCTGCTGCCGGTGTACAGCACCTTCCCCTGTTGGACCGCGACCTCCATGGCCTGCCAGATCTCGTCCCAGGGCGTCTCCCGATCCACGTGGTGGAACTGGTACAGATCGATGTGGTCGGTCTGCAGACGCGACAGGCTCGCGTCCAGCGCGCGTCGGATGTGCAGCGCGCTGAGCCGCCCCTCGTTGGGCCAATCGCCCATGTCGCCGTACAGCTTGGTCGCCAGCACGGTCTTGTCGCGTCGACCGCCGCCCTGCGCGAACCACCGGCCGATGATCCGCTCCGTGACGCCTTCGCCCTTCTCCCAGCCGTAGACGTCGGCGGTGTCGAAGAAGTTGACGCCGAGCTCGTGGGCCCGGTCCATGATCGCGTGCGAGTCGGGTTCGGTGGTCTGCGGCCCGAAGTTCATCGTGCCGAGGACGGCCCGCGAGACGGACAGCCCCGTCCGGCCGAGATGTGTGTAGTCCATCGGTCCTGACTACGCCTCCCGCGCCTCCTCGGCCCGGCACTCAGACGCTTGGCAGTCACCACGGCGGTGCCTGCCAGGGGCGGCCTCTAGTGTCCTGGCATGACCTCCACCGCGCCGGGCGCATCCGGCGACCCGGCGCCGATCGTCCCGACGACCCCCCTCGCCTCCGACGGCCGTGCCCGAGACGAGCGCGTTCGAGGTGGGCGGTTCCGGGCCTCGTACCGTCGGCAGCGCGCCCGTCTCGACGCGTTCCCGAGGCTGCGCTGGATCTACAAGCTCGGCGTGGCCGTCGTCGGACTCCTCGTCGTCGGTCTGGGCCTCATCCTCGTCCCGCTGCCGGGTCCGGGCTGGCTCATCGTCTTCGTCGGCGTCGCCGTCCTCGGCACGGAGTTCCCCCTGGCGCACCGCATCACGCTGGCCATGCGGCGGCTCGCCCGCCGGCTCCACCTGCGGTGGCGCGCCTGGCGGGTCGCTCGAGCGGCTCGTTCGGCGAAGCCCGCCATGCGCTGACGCCACCCTCCCGACACTCAGCCCGCCGCCGGTATCCTCGTCGTCGTGACGCCCAGCCCCGCCTCCTCGACCCCGTACGAGGTCCTCGGCGTCCCCTCGTCCGCATCGGACGACGACCTGCGCCGCGCGTACCGTCGTCTGGCCCGCGAGACCCACCCCGACCTCGGCGGCACGGCCTCGGCGTTCCGGGCGCTGCAGCTCGCGTGGGAGCAGATCGGCACTCCCGAGGCGCGGGCCTCCTACGATCGCCGTCGGCCGACGTCCGCCGACTCCGCGCGCACGTCCGCGTCCTCGGCGGCCCCGACCTGGGCACCGCCCGCGCGGGAGGCGCCGCGCACCGACTCGAAGCCGCGCGCCCGCGTGCACGGGCACCCCGGCGGCGCGAACCGGGAGCGCTATCTCGAGCTCATGCGCGAGTGGGTCGGTCGCGGCGTCCCCCTCGACGATCCGTACGACGAGAGACTGGTCCGCACCGCGCCTCCCGAGATCCGGCACGTCCTGGCCGACGCCCTCGCCGAGGAGGCCACGGTGGCGACCGTGACGGATCTCGGCATCGCCTTCACGATCTGGAGCGACGTCGACGCGGGGGTCGAGGGCAAGCTCGATCACATCGTGCTGGGCCCCGCCGGGCTCTTCGCCATCCAGTCGTCCGACTGGGGCGGCGAGGTCGCCCTGACCCGAGGCGAGCTGACGGGCGCCGGCATCCCCGAGCACGAGAGTCCCGTCCGCGATCTGACCCGTCAGGCGCGCGCCGTCCGGCGCGACACCCGGGTGTCGTTCACGCACCAGCTCATCGTCGTGCCCGACGACGACTTCGCCGCGGCGCTCGAGCCGGCCGGTCGGGGTCGCCGGGGTGCGACCCACGTCCTGCGGCGCTCGCTCCTGCCCCAGGTGCTGCGTCACGGGCCCGATCTGTCCGATCGAACGACCATCTCCGACGTCTTCGAGATCCGCGAGCGACTGCAGCAGACCGTGCGCTTCGTCTGAGGACGACCCCGTCGTCCCGGGTGTGGCAAGCTCGACCCGTGAGCATCCACGGACCCGCCGACGGCTGGGTCGAGAGCCCTGACGGCCGCAGGTTCTGGGGGCGGGCCGGGGCCGCAGGGCTGCTGGTCATCGATGCCGACGACCGCGTCCTCCTGCAGCATCGCGTCGAGTGGAGCCACTTCGGCGGCACCTGGGGTCTGCCCGGCGGGGCACGGCAGTTCGACGAGACCGCCGTCGAGGGCGCCCTCCGCGAGAGCGGCGAGGAGGCCGCCGTGCCGGGGGAGGCCCTGCAGCTGCTGTTCGCCTCCGTGCTCGATCTCGGCTTCTGGTCGTACACCACCGTCGTGGCGCGGGTGACCGAGCCCTTCGACGCGATCGTCTCCGACGCCGAGAGCCTCGAGCTCCGCTGGGTGCCGCGAGACGAGGTCGACGCCCTGCCGCTCCATCCCGGGTTCGCGGCCTCATGGTCGGGGCTGTCGGCGCACCTCGACACCCGCGTCCACCTGATCGTCGACGCCGCCAACGTCGTCGGATCCCGACCCGACGGCTGGTGGCATGATCGTGCCGGGGCCGCCGCGCGCCTCCTCGGCGATCTGCAGGCGGGCTCGGCGGAGGGCCTGCCCGCGTCTCTCGTCCTCGACGAGACGACGGACGCCGAGCCGTCCGCGGGGGCGCCGACCTCGTGGTGGCCGTCGATCACCGTCGTGCTCGAGGGCGAGGCGACGGCGGCGGCGGCGCAGTCCACGGGCCCCGGCATCGACGTCGTCCGTGCGCCCGCCGACGGCGACGCGGCGGTCGTCGAGCGCGTCGACGGCATCCTGGGATCGACCCCGGAGGCGCGGGTCATCGTGGTCACAGCCGACCGGGCCCTCGCGGGTCGCGTCGAGCGCCTCGGGGCCCGTGTCGTGGGGCCGCAGAAACTCCTGGCAGCCCTCGCCCGCGACTGAGCCCGCCCTCGCCCGCGACGTGGTCCGGCCGCGCCCGCGACTGAGCCGACCTCGCGGCGACCCGGTCCGGCCGTCCATACGACTGCGCCCGCCGTCGCCGGGTGGGCGACGACGGGCGCGTCAGCGTGCGGAGGAGGTCCGCAGCAGGGATCAGGCGGCGGGGCCGTCGCCGAGGGTGACGGTGGCCGTGTGCGATGCCCCGGCCGCGTCCGTCCAGGCGATCGAGACGCTGTCGCCCGAGTCGTGGGCCTGCACCGCGGCCGTCAGAGCGGAGGCGTCGCCGACCGGTGCACCGTCCAGCGCCGTGATGGTGTCGCCCGCGACGAGTCCGGCGGACGCCGCCGCGCTGCCCTCGACCGTCCCGGCGATCGTCACGCCCGCCACGGCGCCGCCGGTGGTCGTGTCCGCGATCTGCGCCCCCAGGAACGCCGGGAGTCCGATCCGGATCGTGCCGCCGCCGGTCCCGGCGACGATGCGCTTGGCGATGTCGAGGGCCTGGTCGACGGGGATCGCGTACCCGGTGATCGGTGTCGTCCCCGAGGAGGCGGCGGTCACGATGCCGATGACGTCGCCGTCCGCGTCGCGGAGCGGGCCGCCCGAGTCGCCCGAGACCACGTCGGACTGGATCTCGATCAGCCCCGACAGCGACTCGCCGCCCGTGCCGGTCTCGCTGCGCACCTGGATGGACTGATCGGTGGCGAGGACGCTGCCCTCCGCGGTGACGAGATCGCCGGTGCCCTCGGCGTTCCCGGTGGAGTGCACGGCGTCGCCGGCCGAGACGTCGGCGGAGTCGGCGAACGAGACGGGTTCGAGACCCGACGCGTCGCGCAGCTGCAGCACGGCGACGTCGTTGGTGGCGTCCGTGCCGACGACGTCGGCCGTGTAGGTGCGGCCGGTGGACTCGTCGGTCACCTCGATGCTGGTCGAGCCCTGCACGACGTGGTTGTTGGTCAGGATGAGCCCGTCGGAGTCGAGGATCATGCCCGTGCCCGCGGACTTGTACGACTCGTCGTAGTTCAGGGTGGAGACGATCGTGACCACTCCGGCGGTCTCCTCCGCGGTGGCCGGCGTCGCCGTCGACTCGGTCGTTCCCGTCGATCCCTGCGATCCCGACGTGCCGCCCTGTCCGTCGCCGGTGCCCTGGCCGTCTCCGAACGGCGACGTTCCCGCCCCGCCCTGAGGGCCCGTGTACTGGGGCGCCAGCTGGATCGACTGCTGCTGCGACGCCGCCTCGGCCGCCGCCGTGCCGACGGTGTGCCCGAGGGCGTAGGCCGCGCCTCCGGTCCCGCTCGCGGCGATGATGAACGCGGCGGCGGCGCCGGTGACCAGCATCCAGCGGCGGGGGCGGCGGCGCGTCGGTCGGGCGAACGCCTCGGGGACGCCCGGAGCTCCGGAGGGGCGGGTCCGGTCGGCGTTCGGGCTCGCGTCGTACGACTGGTGCGTCCCGTCGCCGCCGCTCATCCACGACGGTGCCGACGAGTTCACGTAGCGCGCGTCGGACGCCCCGGTGACGTGGGGGAGGGTGCGGGCCTCGGCGGGGGGAGTCCCGAGTCGGGCGGCGTCCTCCGGGGAGGGACGCGTTCCGTCGGTGGGGGGCGTCGGGGGCGTCGTCTCGCCGTTCGTGCCGTTCGTGCCGTTCGCGGCGTCGCTCTCTCGGTCGTACATGGGGTGCCTCCTGTGGCTGCGGTGGTGCGGTGAGATCAGACAAGCGCCGCTCCCCAAGGAATCCCTATGACCAGCCTCGGAGGCGGTGGGGAGTTCCATGAGGAGCAGCACGGAGGCGGAGGGAGGCGCGACGGCAGACGGATCGTTCCCGCCCGACGGGAGGGTCTTCCCTCCGACGTTGCGGAGCGGGCCGCGAGTTCCGATACGCTGGGAGGCCGAAGGAGGTCCACGATGGCAGAGCACGCCAATCAGGTACCCGGCGAGCACTCCGGTGCTCAGGGCGCCCATCGCGAGGTCGACACCACTCTCAGCTTCAACGAGGAGTTCCAGGCTCAGCTGGCGGCTCTCGAGGGCGGGGTCTCGACCGACGAGCGCGAGGCCGTCGCGGCGCTCCCGTCCGGCTCGGCGCTCCTCGTGGTCCGTCGCGGGCCGAACATCGGGGCTCGCTTCCTCCTCGACTCCGACATCACGGTGGCGGGGCGGCACCCCGATGCCGGCATCTTCCTCGACGACGTCACGGTCAGTCGCAAGCACGCCGAGTTCCGCCGTTCGGGCACGACGTTCAGCGTCGTCGACCTCGGCTCCCTCAACGGCACGTACTTCGACGGGGTGCGCATCGACGAGACGCTGCTCAGCGACGGCGCCGAGGTCCAGGTGGGCAAGTTCCGTCTCACGTTCTACGCGTCGCGCGTCGACCTGGCGCACCTGGCGATCAAGTAGTGCCCCGAACCGCCGCCGCTCGGTCGCCGCAGACCGGGCCGACGGATCTCCTGACGATCGGCCAGGTCCTCTCGAGGCTGAAGCCCGAGTTCCCCGACCTCAGCAACAGCAAGCTCCGGTTCCTCGAGGAGCGCGAGCTCGTCACGCCCGTGCGCACGCCGTCCGGATATCGCAAGTTCTCGCCGGCCGACGTCGAGCGCCTCCGATTCATCCTCGGTCTGCAGAGAGACCACTACCTCCCTCTCAAGGTCATCCGCCAGCATCTGGCCGACCTCGACGCCGGTCGTCCGACGGCTCTGCCGTCCGGTGCCGGCGGGGTCTCGCTGGTGACGTCTCCTCGCCGCCTGTCCCGCGACGAGCTGATCGCGCGCACCGGTGCGACCCCGGGGCTGATCGACGACGCGGTGGCGGCCTCGCTGATCCCCGCGGCGGAGCACCACGGCGACGACTCGGTCACCGTTCTGACGGCCCTCGTCGAGCTCAAGAAGACGGGCATCGAGCCGCGTCACCTCCGGACCGTCCGGGTCGCCGCCGAGCGGGAGCTCGACCTGATCGAGTCCGCGGTCGCCTCCGTCGCCCGGCGCCGCGACGCGGCGGGTCGAGCCCGGGTCGCCGAGCTGTCCCGCGAGCTCGCCGAGCAGCTCGACGTCGTCCGTCGGGCGCTGGTCCGCTCGGCCCTCGACCGACTCGACACGTAGACGCGCGGCCGCGCGGCGAATATCCTCGACACGCCGGGGTGTCCACGCGAATGTCGTCTCGTCCAGGTCCCGTTGTGGGTACCGTGGGTCCAGGTCAAACCATCAACCCGACGTTGAACGTTCCGGGTCTGGACGAAGCACAGCGGAAGGCAGCGGCATGAGTGAGTCAGGTTCCCCCGAGGGGTCCCGTTACGAGCTGGGCCTGCTGTTCACGGACGGGATGCCCGACCTCGACGCCGACAGCGGGTATCGCGGCACCGTCGCCGCTCGAGCGGCCGGAATCAGCTACCGCCAGCTCGACTACTGGGCCCGGACGGGTCTCGTGGAGCCCACGATCCGCAGCGCAGCGGGTTCGGGATCCCAACGGCTCTACGGATTCCGCGACATCCTCGTCCTCAAGCTCGTGAAGCGGCTCCTCGACACGGGCATCTCGCTCCAGCAGATCCGGACGGCCGTCAACCAGCTGCGCGAGTCGGGTGTCAGCGACCTGGCTCAGACCACGCTGATGTCCGACGGTGCGAGCGTCTACCTGTGCACCTCCGACGACGAGGTCATCGACCTCGTGAGCCGCGGGCAGGGCGTCTTCGGCATCGCCGTGGGCAAGGTGCTCCGCGAGGTCGAGACCAGCCTCGTCGAACTCGACAGCACCCCGGCGGCCGACCCGTCCGACGAGCTGGCCGCGCGTCGCGGGACTCGCGCCAGCTGAGGCGGTCTCCCTCCCGCTTCGAGACCTCGCACCAGAACGCCGAAGAGCCCCCGCCGATCGGCGGGGGCTCTTCGTGTGAGAAGCGGGGGAGTCGGCGTCAGCGGGCCGCGGGCTCCGCGTAATCGCCGATCTTCGCGGTGCGCATGATCCGTTCGAGCAGCTGATCGAAGTTGCGCGCCATCTCCTGCGCGCTCTCCCCGGGCCAGACGTGCAGAGGCTTCGCCGCGCCCTGAGCCTGCTGCAGCGACGTGCGCTCGGGCAGCTGAGGACTGAGCACCAGCGGGCCGAACATGTCGCGGAGCTCCTTGATGCGGAACTGGTGCTCGATTGACTGCACCCGGGCGCGGTTGACGATGATGCCCAGCGGCTGCAGGCGGGGCGAGAGTCCCCGGCGGATCTCCTCGATGGCCCGGAGGGCACGGTCAGCCGCCGCGACGCTGAACAGTCCGGGCTCGGTGACGACGGTCACGCGGTCCGAAGCGGCCCACGCCGTCCGGGTGAGGGCGTTGAGCGAGGGCGCGCAGTCGATCAGGACGAGGTCGTAGTCGGCCTCGACGTTGGCGAGCGCCTCCTCGAGCTTCCAGATGTCGCGGATGGAGGGGTGCGGACCGTCGAAGTTGATGGCGGAGGGGCTGCCGATCATCACGTCGATCTTGCCCTGTCGGCCCTTCGTCCAGCCGCTCGGTGCGATGGCCGCTCGGACGGTCTTCTCCTTCGGAGACGCCAGGACGTCCGCCACGTTGAGGTGACCGGCGACGGTGATGTCGAGGCCGGTCGACACGTCCGACTGCGGATCGAGGTCGACCACGAGGGTCCGGAGGCCTTTGGCGAAGGCGGCCGACGTGAGTCCGAGCGTCACCGTCGTCTTGCCGACGCCCCCCTTGAGTGAGCTGACGCTGAGTACATGCACGAGCCTCACGATACCTTCACTACTGTTGAAGAGCCTAAAAGCCACGTCGGCGAGCTCGAATCCCCTCGTCCGTCCCACCTGAGCACCCAAGGAGGTGCACGCCGTGAGCGTGAGATCCATCCGTCTGTTCGGCGACCCGGTCCTGCGGTCGACGTCCGACCCCGTCACGCTCGGCGACCCGCGGTTGGCGTCGCTCGTGGCCGACCTCCTCGACACCGTCCGCGAGCCCGGTCGCGCCGGGGTCGCGGCCGCGCAGATCGGCGTCGGCCTCCGCGCCTTCAGCTACAACGTCGACGGCGAGGTCGGCTACGTCCTGAACCCCGTGCTGGTCGAGGCGTCGGGCGAGCGGGAGCTGGTCGACGAGGGATGTCTGTCCGTTCCGGGGTTCTGGTTCCCGACGCCGCGCTGGTCGTACGCGCGGGTCGAGGGCGTCGATCTCGACGGAGAGCCGGTGGTCCTCGAGGGGACCGGTCTCATGGCCCAGGCTCTGCAGCACGAGACGGACCACCTCGACGGCACCCTCTACGTGATGACGCTCGAGCCCGCGACGCGACGCGAGGCCCTCCGCGAGATCCGCATGAGCGACTGGTGGCGCGCCTGATCCTCGGCGAGCCGGGCCGAGCCGGCCGGGCTGGGCCCGGCCGGTCGACGGCAGCTCAGCTCGCGGGGTGGGTGACCGTCCGGACGGAGTCCGTGCTGGGGTAGACGGTGTAGAGGTCCGCGATCTGCGGGGCGAAGTCCTTCAGGACGATCGCCCGCTTGATGCTCATCTTGGGCGTCAGGTGTCCGCTCTCCTCGGTGAGTTCGAGGGGCAGCACGATGAACTTCCGGATCGACTCGGCGCGAGAGACGGCCGTGTTCGCCTCGTCGACGGCCCTCTGGATCTCCGCGAGGACGACGGGGTGCTCGGCGGCCTCGGCGAGCGGCATGTCCGCGGCCTCACCGGCGTTGTTCAGCCAGACCGGCAGCATCTCGGTGTCGAGGGTCACCAGGGCCGAGATGAACGGCTTCTGATCGCCGACCACGACCACCTGTGCGACGAGGGGGTTCGCCCGGATCGGGTCCTCGAGGACGGCCGGTGCCACGTTCTTCCCACCGGCGGTGACGATGATCTCCTTCTTGCGACCGGTGATGGTGAGATAGCCGTCGGAGTCGATGGATCCCAGGTCCCCGGTGCGGAACCAGCCGTCCTGCAGCACCGCGGCCGTCCCCTCCGGGTCGTTCCAGTAGCCGGCGAAGACGTTCTCGCCCTTGATGAGGATCTCGCCGTCGTCGTCCGTCCGGATCGAGACGCCCGGCAGGGCGGGGCCGACGGTGCCGATCTTGAACTTCGAGACGAGGTTCACGGATGCCGGAGCCGTCGTCTCCGTCAGCCCGTAGCCCTCCAGGATGCGGATGTCGAGACTGCGGAAGAAGTGCCCGAGACGCGTGCCGAGCGGGGCGGAGCCCGACACGGCGTAGCGGATGTTCCCGCCCATGGCCTTCTTCAGCTTGCTGTAGACGAGCCGGTCGAAGAGCGCGAAGCGCAGCTTCAGGCCGAGGGGCACCGTGCCCTCGTCGAGGGCCTTGCTGTGCGCGATCGCGACCGCCACCGCGCGACGGAAGATCGCTCCCTTCCCCCCGGTCTCGGCCTTCTGCTCCGCGGAGTTGTAGACCTTCTCGAACACCCGGGGCACCGCGAGCAGGAACGAGGGCTTGAACGAGGCGAGCGAGGGGAGGAGCTGCTTGGTGTCGGCCTGGTGCCCGACGCGGACCCCCGCGTGCACCGACATCACCGCGATGAACCGGGCGAACACGTGGGCCGTGGTGATGAAGAGCAGCGTCGACGAGCCGGGGGCCACGACGTCGGACATGGCGAGCGCGGCGTTCCGACTCGTCTCGACGAAGTTGGCGTGCGTCAGCATGCAGCCGCGCGGGCGTCCCGTGGTGCCCGAGGTGTAGATGATCGTCGCGAGGTCGTCCGGTCCGGCCGCCGAGCGGCGGCGCTCCAGCTCGTCGTCGTCGACGTCGGCGCCCGCGGCCGCGAGCTTGTCGAGGTCGCCGAGGTCGATCTGCCAGACGTGGGTGACGTCGGGGAGGTCGGGGTGCACCTCGTCGAATCGCGCGAAGTGGTCGGGCGTCTCGAGGATGAGAGCCACGGCACCCGAGTCGCTGAGGTTCCACTGGACCTGGGCCGGCGACGACGTCTCGTAGACGGGCACGAGCAGCGCTCCGGCGAACCAGGTGGCGAAGTCGACCAGGGTCCATTCGTACCGGGTGCGGCACATGAGCCCGACGGCGTCGCCGGGACGGATGCCCGCGGCGATCAGTCCCTTGGCGAGGGCTCGCACCCTGGTCAGGAAGTCGGCGGCGCTGATGTCCGACCAGCCCCCGACGCCGTCGGGGACGGCGAAGAGAGCGGCGTCGGGCGTGGCCCGGACGCGGTCGATCAGGAGGTCGGTCGCGTTGGCGTTCACGTCGGGCTCCACGGCCAGGGGGACGGTGTGTTCGTTCACGGCAGCTCCTTCGGTACCGAACGATGGTCCTCCTCACCCTAGCGGGGAGGCCGCCGGTGCGGCATGCCTCGTCGAGGGGACGCCGGGGATAGACTCGACGCTCGTGCAGGCAATCGGAATCGACATCGGCGGAACGAAGATCGCGGGTGGCGTCGTCACCGAGCTCGGCGAGATCGTCGCCGAACGACGGGTGCCGACCCCCGCGGGCGACTCGCGAGCGATCGTCGACGCCGTCGTCGAGATGATCACCTCCCTCCAGTCCGAGCACCGCGACGTCGTCGCGGCCGGGGTGGCCGCGCCGGGCTTCATCGACGCGGCCCAGTCGACCGTCTACTACACGCCGAACATCGCGTGGCGGAACGAGCCCCTCCGCGCTCTGCTGTCCGAACGACTCGATCTGCACATCACGATCGACAACGACGCGAACGCCGCGGGCTGGGCCGAGTTCCGCTTCGGCGCCGGCCGGCTGGCCAGCGACATGACCATGCTGACGATCGGCACGGGCGTCGGCGGCGCCATCGTCGCCCAGGACCGTCTCCTCCGCGGCGGTTTCGGCACGGGTGGCGAGCTCGGCCACCTCCGCGTCGTCCCTGACGGTCTCCCGTGCGGTTGCGGCGCCCGCGGGTGCATCGAGCAGTACGGCTCGGGTCGTGCACTGCTCCGCATGGCCGGCGAGGTCGCCGACCGGCCCGGAGCGGGTGCCGCTCTGGCGGCCGTCCGCGAGGCCAAGGGGGAGCTCACCGGTCATGACGTCAGCGAGCTCATGAAGGCCGGAGACCCGGGTGCCATCGAGGCCCTCCGGGAACTGGGCGGCTGGCTGGGTCAGGCGGCCGCCTCCCTGTCCGTCGTCCTCGACCCTCAGATCTTCGTGTTCGGCGGCGGCGTCGCGCAGTCGGGCGAGCTGCTGCTCGCCCCGGTGCGCGAGGCCTATCTGGCGCACCTGCCGGCCCGCGGCTATCACCCGGAGCCCGAGTTCGTCATCGCCGAGCTCGTCAACGACGCCGGCGTCGTCGGCGCGGCCGACCTCGCCAGACTGCACGCGACCGGGCTCTGAGCCCGACCGACCGACCGCTCCATCGACGAGGGATGCACCGATGCTCTACTGGTTCTTGAAGACGCTCATCGCGACGCCTCTCGTCCTCTCGGTGTTCCGTCCGTGGGTCCGCGGCGCCGAGAACGTTCCGGCGTCGGGCGCCGTGATCTTCGCCAGCAACCACCTGTCGTTCGTCGACTCGATCTTCCTGCCCATCGCCCTGGACCGTCGCATCTCGTTCCTGGCGAAGAGCGACTACTTCACCGGCCGGGGCATCAAGGGCTGGGCGATGCGTTTGTTCTTCACGGCCACGGGTCAGCTGTCGATCGACCGCTCGGGCGGCAAGGCCTCGGAGGCCTCTCTGGCGACGGGTCTCTCGGTCCTCCGCCGGGGTGAGCAGCTCGGCATCTACCCCGAGGGGACCCGCAGTCCCGACGGCCGTCTCTACCGCGGTCGCACGGGCGTCGCCCGGATGATCCTCGAGGGGCACGTGCCCGTGATCCCCGTGGCGATGATCGACACCGAGCACGTCATGAAGACGGGGACCAAGATCCCCAAGATCCGCCGGGTCGGCATCGTCTTCGGCGAGCCCCTCGACTTCAGCCGCTTCGAGGGCATGGAGGGCGACCGCTTCATCCTGCGGTCCATCACGGACGAGATCATGTACGAGCTCAACGCGCTGAGCGGGCAGGAGTACGCCGACGTGTACGCCTCCAGCGTCAAGGAGAAGCGCTCCGCCTCCACGCGGTAGGCTCGCTCGTCGGGGTCGTTCGGCCCCGAGCCCGCTGACGCCCGCAAGGAAGACCGTGACCCAGCTCAGAGATCCGTTCGCAACGTCCGACACCGACGTCGTCGAGGGTCTCGACTATTGGCGCACCCTTCCCATCAAGCAGCAGCCGTCATGGCCCGACCCCGCGGCCGTCGAGGCGGCCTCGGCCGAGATCGCCACGCTGCCTCCGCTCGTGTTCGCGGGCGAGATCGACACCCTCCGCGATCGGCTGGCCTCCGCCGCGCGGGGCGAGGCCTTCCTCCTGCAAGGGGGCGACTGCGCCGAGACCTTCGCCGGCGCGACGGCCGATCAGATCCGCGATCGCGTCAAGACGATCCTGCAGATGGCCGTCGTCCTGACGTACGGCGCCTCCATGCCGGTCATCAAGATGGGCCGCATGGCCGGTCAGTTCGCCAAGCCCCGATCGAGCGACGACGAGACGCGAGACGGCGTGACCCTGCCGGCCTACCGGGGCGACATCGTCAACGGCTACGACTTCACCCCCGAGTCCCGGCGGGCCGACCCGGCGCGACTCGTGAAGGGGTACCACACCTCGGCGTCGACGATAAACCTGATCAGGGCCTTCACACAGGGAGGTTTCGCCGACCTGCGTCAGGTGCACAGCTGGAACCGCGGCTTCGCGGCCAACCCGGCGAACGCCGCCTACGAGCACCTCGCGAAGGAGATCGACAAGGCGATCCGATTCATGGAGGCTGCCGGGGCGGACTTCGACGAGCTCAAGCGCGTCGAGTTCTACACCAGCCACGAGGGTCTCCTCATGGACTACGAGCGCCCGATGACGCGCATCGACTCGCGGACGGGCGACCCCTACGTGCTGTCGTCGCACTTCGTGTGGATCGGCGAACGCACCCGCGACCTCGACGGGGCGCACGTCGACTTCCTGTCGAGGGTGCGCAACCCGATCGGCGTGAAGCTCGGCCCGAGCACGACACCCGACGACATGATGCGCTTGATCGACAAGCTCGACCCCGAGCGCGAGCCGGGTCGACTCACGTTCATCACGCGCATGGGCGCGGGGAGGATCCGCGATGCGCTGCCGCCCCTCCTCGAGGCGATCACGCGTGCGGACGCCACGCCCCTGTGGGTGAGCGACCCGATGCACGGCAACGGCCTCACGACGCCCACCGGGTACAAGACCCGCCGCTTCGACGAGATCATGGACGAGGTCAAGGGCTTCTTCGAGGCCCACCGCGCGGCCGGCACGCACCCGGGCGGCATCCACATCGAGCTGACGGGCGACGACGTCACCGAGTGCCTCGGCGGTTCGGAGCACATCGACGAGGCGACTCTGGCCACTCGCTACGAGTCGCTGTGCGATCCGCGACTGAACCACATGCAGTCGCTCGAGCTGGCGTTCCTCGTGGCGGAGGAGCTCGCGGCGAACTGAGCCGCCCCTCCCTGCCGTCCCGGGCCTCCGTCGTTCACCGGCGGGGGCCCGTCGTCACGTCATGACGAGCGGATCACGACGAGCGGATCAGGAGGCGCGGGCCCGCAGGGTCCGTCGGCGTCAGTCCGCCCGGTAGCTGAGGGTCACGGTCGAGCCCACGAGGGCCGTCCCCCCGGCGCCGGGATCCGACGCGGTGACGGGCAGCGCGGCCTCCCAGTCGTAGAACGCGCAGGTGAACTTGGCGCAGTCGTCGTAGCTGACCCGCAGCCCGAGGGCCTGCAGCTGCGCCGTCGCGTCGTCCAGGGTCTGCCCGGTGACGTCGGGGACGGTGACCGGGGCCGGGCCGTCCGACACGACGAGGTCGAGGGTCGCACCCGGCTTCACGGGGCCGTCGGCCTGGGGCTGCGAACGGATGACCGCCCCGGCGGGGACATCGCTGCTGTACTCGCGACCGGCCTCGGCCCCGGTCAGCCCGGCCTTCTGCAGCGTGGCCTGGGCCTCCGAGAGCTCCTGTCCGGCGACGTCGGGGAGGGGTCCGAGCGACACCGTCAGTGTGACCGGCTGCTGCTCGCCGTACGTCGAGCCCTCGGCGAGTCCCATGGCGTTGCCGTCGCCGCCGACACCGGCGATGCCGATCACGGTGCCGGCGTCCTTCTCGTCGAACTGTCGGATCGGGTCGGTGAGCGCGAAGTCCGCCAGTGCTGATTCAGCGGCGTCGAATGAACCGCCGACGACGGACGGCACATCCAGCTGCCGCGGCCCCTGCGAGACCACCATCGTCACCGTCGATCCCTTGGGCTGACGGCTCGTCGCGTCGGGCTCGGTGCCCGTCACCTGCCCGGCGGGGACGTCGACGGAGAAGTCCCCGCGGTTGTCGGGCGCGACCTCGAAGCCGGCCTCGATCAGCTGCGAGGCCGCCGCCGCCGGGTCCTGGCCCGCGACGTCGGGTACAGCGGCCTCTGCGCCCGGGCCGGAGCCGAACCACCAGCCCGCACCTCCCGCGACGAGCGCGAGCAGGATGACGATCACGAGCAGGATCGCGCCGCGACGGTGACGGCGGGCGGCGTCGTTCTGCAGTCGCTCGGCGTTGCTGTCGGA
>Ga0265780_10003006_pt1 | contig 22467 bp, 28 predicted proteins | sample P1T30metagenome_FD_192432 | JGI IMG/M metagenome (GOLD analysis project Ga0265780, IMG submission 192432) | Plant litter microbial communities from East Loma Ridge, Irvine, California - P1 T30 | ecosystem: Environmental > Terrestrial > Plant litter > Unclassified | place: USA: California...
AAATAATCCAGGAATGTCACCACTGAAGAGTCTAGACAAACAGCTCACCAGTCTCTGAAGATTACCACCCAGACACGAGACCCAGCCAAAACCTTGATACTCATCGCGAAACAGACAAAACACGACAGCTTAGCTGCTAAAATGATATATAACCAACTAAAATAGATCAGTATAGAGGTAAAGGCAATGAAGGTACACAGTCTTAGCCGTTGGTTTAATCTTACTGCCTAGGTAGTCCGCGTTCTGCGCGCTGGGCGAGAAGGACATAGCTTGACAACAAGTCTATTTTTGTACGACGTTGTATATGAGCTCAAAGCGAGAGCACACATCGCGCGGGGGTGTAGAATGCTCGGTGCTCACACCATTCAGGGCTGGTTGTCTCTATTTTGGTACAAGACACGCAGTCGAGAGTATTGTCCAGGAAAGATGAGTGCGGTGCGAAGGATATTTATACCTCATCCTCAACAGAAACGACGACACAGTCATAGGTTGCCATCGTTTTAATTTTGACCACACCCCACAGCCGCAGCGCCATCGGACCAAATATGTTGTATTTTTGAGCTTCCATTTCGCCCATGCTGTGTACTCGCAAAAAACTTTGATTCCAGAAAAGGCCAGAAGACATCGGTTTGTGCTTCTCAAACCTTTGGTGCTCACAGCATGAACCATCGCGTGTTTCTTTTTGGAGAAAGACGAAATATTTCGAAGATGTGGATGGAGTGTCCAACTGTCAACAACCAGACTTTTATACCACGACGGAGCCCCGCAGGTGCCATGTCGCGTACATCCCGTCCTTTTAGAATTCGGTCAGAGCAGCAGACGAACATGAACACAGCTTGGTAAAACCTGATTGCAGCAGAGGCCATATCTCCGCCGGTAACGGTTTGAGGAAAAGGCAGGTCCAAGGCCGCGCGGCCGGCCTGTACGATATATACTATTCTACACTGCATAATTGATATTCATTGATCATTGCACCCTTTTTGGATAGATGGCGTGGTGGGTGTAGACTCACGCCTGACAGCAGGAAGACGCAAACTCTCATATATATCTCATGCTCAACATTCTAGAGGAAAGAAACATGACTGGGATTGGTTTCATTTTTTGGAGCATCCACCAGATAGAATGGATTTTTTGTGATGTATAAAATTCGCGGGAGAAGAGAGGTATATATATACACTCCACTCAGCCCAATAAACCAGCGTAGAGACATGTCCAACTCTAGCCACGCTTTTGGTAGATGCAAAATCCATCAGCGCGAGCATGAGCGCGAGATGTTGGCAGAAACCTCGGCCGGACAGAAACCATACTCTTGTTCCTCATGGATTTTAAAGAACAGCGCGAGGACCACACATAGCTGCACTTTGAAGTGCGTTTGGTGCACAACACAACACATGACATCCATCTTTTCTTTTTGAAGTCCCTGCCCCCGAGACAGAGCGTGAAGAAGAGAAGACACACTCCCTATCCCGCATCGGACACTCGATTTATATCCCCGGCACCACTCCAACTGCCATACATGTTCCGCTTCCCTAGATATTTAAAGGAACGAAACGCACATTCCCCACACCGTTGCGAGATTCCGGACAAGAGAAAACCAGCCATCGCCAGCCGTTCTGTGTCTTTCGATACCACCAGCAGAGCACAGGGGGCGAGACATGAAGCTCTCGACTTGGTTTTGTGACTGCTCAAACTCGGAGGAACATACCAGGGTACTGCGCCTTTTTTTCACACACACGGGACGAGGCAAACGTCCATGGGGAGAGACTTGAGAGATTTTGGAGAGGCCAGAAGAGCGCGGAAATGGCCATCTAGTTCTGCAGCCAGGATTTTGGCGGAGGCAGAGAAGCACAACATCAAGCCTTGCAATGTTGATTTTTTGGGAAAAGGGAAGATGGAGAGAACATAGAGGCTACGTGTTTTTGATTCTCCGACCATGTAGTCTCATGGTGCCGTTTTTGGAAAAGCAAAGAGAGCGAATGTGATGTTGGAAGATGAAGTGGGTGAGGAAACGGCGGGATTTATACGCGCGCCAGGTAATGTGAAGATGAGATGGTCTCATGACTTGAAAAAGGCGGGACATGGATTAGAAGACACACGCAATATGTATATGATTTTAATCATAGGATATCACTCTGCCCATCTACAACTCATCTTTCTTCCTCTCCCCACTCTCCCCGACCACCGCCTCCTTCTGCGCCGCCTCAAACTTCTCCCTCTCCTTATCCTCCTCCCACATCTTCTTCTTCGGATTCCGCGGCTTATCGCTCTCCTTCAAAACCGTGCCATCACCTCTCCTAACCGGGCCCTCATCCGCCTCCTGCCTCTGCTCCCTGAGCTGCGGGTGGTCTGGCACTTCCTCTTGCTGCTGCTGTTTCTGCTCCGCCATCTTGCCGACTTGCTGTGAGTGTGAGCCTGGTGGACTGGGATCGCCGCCGTGCATGTATCCGCGTCCTCCACCGCCGACGCGCACGTAGTGTTGGGGTTGGTTCTTGTGCCGAGGCGGGCCGCCTGTTGCGCTGGGCTTGACGATGAGGCTTGTGGATTGCGAGGAGGTTGCGACGCTGGTTGTGGCTGCTGAAGAGGCGGATGCGAGACCGAAGACACCGAAGACGATGCGGAAGACGAGTTTCAGCGGCCAGATGAGGAACCAGGTAAGCGGTCCGTATAGCCAGCGGCGGAATACGAGCCAGACAACGGTTGTGATGAGGATGTAGAAGGTGGTTTCGAGATACCACGTGTCGCTCTTTGTGCTCTTCAGTAAGGTCGAGACCAGGTTCTTGCTGTTTGCGAGGAGTGTGTTGAGGTCCGAGTACTTCTCCCCGAGATCTGCAAGCGCGGCTGTGGACTGCTCGAGTGTTTCTTGTGCGAATCTAGAGCGTGACAGCTCGCCTTGCATCAACTGGTGGGTCCGTCGCAGCGCAGAAGTGACGTCTGACGAGGCCTGGGCCACTACTTCGCCTTCTGAGAGACCTTGTGCCTGCTTTCTTTGTCGATATGTGGAGGAAGGTGTTGACGTGCCGGATTGGAGGTTCGAGAAGAGGAGTTCGCGCTCTTTGAGCTTCGCGCGGTCGGCGTTGTGTTTGGCAGTGAGTTGGGCTTTGCGGAACTGCGCTCTTGATCTGTGGTGGAAAGGATTAGCAAAGGAAGTAAGGTAAAATCATTCTAAGGCATGCTTACGACTTCAAATCCTCTGTCAATCTCGCAAGAAGCACAGCAAGCCTGCTCCGTTCGCTCTCGTTCCTGCTGTCTCTCCGCCGTATAGAAGTATTCGCACCACCAACAACGTCTTCAACTTCCTGTCTCAGAAGTTCAAGATCCTCCTCTATTCCCTTCAAGCTCTCATGTATCTCAGCGCTGAGTTCCAGTCGAACGTCTCCCTCTTCCGTGCCCAGTGGTTGCGATCCAGGCTGAAAGTCGAGTTTCGCAAGCCGTTGTATGAGTTGTCCGAGAGCTTTGTTCGATTCGGAGAGCGCAGTCAGACGGGTTATGAGTGTCTGCGTGGTGGCAGGAACGGGCGGCATGTCTATTATGTACAGATTTCGGAAAGGTGGTCGAATGCGATGACATAGGTGCTTCCAGTGGGGCTATTCCCACTACGGCTGCGCTACAGATCGCTGCACGGACCCCCAGAAAGTGCCAAGTATCGCGAACTATTGCACGGCGATCAATTGCGACGACGACGTCAGCTTGTCGCTTTGAACATACGTAAGTCTATACACTTTCTCTGAGAAGCTCTCGTTGACGCGTAGCAGCCGCGCATCGGAAACCTCACCAAGAGTCTTCCCAGCCATCATGATCACCCGATTCCTCACCGATGTCCGCGTAACCTTCAACCCATTCTCCCTGCGCTCGAAGCCCGCGCGGCTATTCCTATCGCTCATACCACCGAATGCGCGCTCAGATGGCATGAAGATCGAGTCCAAGATGCTGCCAAGGACCAGCAAAGAGCCCGCGAGGCTGGCTGTAAAGTTCAGTACGTTGAACCCCGCGATGCACTTGGTATAAAACATGGAGAATTCTTGACATGGCTTCTTCAAGCTGGAGAGCCGAGTTCTGGGTAGTGTAATTACGAATCGCAGGCTGACGGATAAACGCAGAGGACGGCAAGGAAATGGACATGGACCTCGACAAGATGCGGATAACAGATGTCATGGAGGAGGTTGATCGACATTCCCGACAATTGGCACGAAAGGAGGAGCTGAACGGCAATTAAATGAGGTGACGAAAGGGAAATGTACAAATATCACGGGGAGCATTATGCGGAGTCACGGTTTGCATTGGGCATTTTGTCATGCTCAGTATCAGGCTATGCTTTTTGATGATTCTATGTATACCATTCAGTCATATGCAATGCCGCATGGCATGTCCAAACAGCCGCCTTCTAGCACAGTGGCCAGTCTGGTTCACACTCTCACTCCAACTAGGAGGAAGGCGCACCAGAGATGTAGAACCACTTGTCGATGCTGGGGTCGATGGGGCCGGGTGCCTTGTTCTCGCCCTGGGGAATGTTGAGCGAGCTGGGGTCGACGCGCTCAGGAGAGTGGGACACGGTGGTGTTGACGAGGCTGAGGTCCTCCTTGGGGGTCTTGCCAGTGGCAAGCTTCTCCCAGGCCTCGGCGCACTCGCGGACAATGTCCATGGCGTACTTTTTGTTCTTGCACTCGCCGGAGAAGGCAAACTGGTTCTCGGGTTTGCCATCGGGGATCTTGTAGATGCGGAACCACTCATTGGTGGCGCGGAGGAGGCCGGGCAGGTGGCGCTCAACGTCCTCGACGTCGTTGAGCTTGGGGGCTAGCGGGTCGTTCACGTTGATAACCATGATCTTCCAGTCGGTCTCGCCCTCGTCGAGCAAGGCCATGACGCCGAGCACCTTGACCTGGATGACCTCGCCGGGCTTGTTGACAAGCTCGCCAATCTCGCAGACGTCCAGCGGGTCGTTGTCGCCCTTGGCCTTGGTCTCCTGGTGGGTAACATTGGGGTCTTCCCACGTCTACAGCTTGTGTCAGTACTCGCTCTGTTGGCCGATATCGGGCTAGGGTCATCGCACCTGAGGGAAGGCACCGTAGTTCCAGAGGTAGCCCTTGTGGGGGAAGCAGTTCCTCACGTAGCGGAGCTTGCCCTTCTTGATGTCCTGCTTGATGGGGTTGAGCGTCTCCTCCTTGGAGATCTGTCGAGGAGCGTCAGCAAAGCTACTATTTCCCCGGGCGGTCATTGGGCAGGCAATTGGGGGAAACACACCTCCATCTTGGCATTGGTCCAGCGGGGCACCTCAACAATCATGTTGAGGACCGTCTGCTGCTCGTTGGCATACAGAGGAATGTCGTGCCATGGCGAGACGAGCTGTCCGTCCTTCTCAATGAAGATACGGTGCTCGAGCGTGTTGGCCGCGCCGATTCTGCGGGTGGTGTAGGTCATTTTGGACAATGATTTAGCGGATGCTGGGGGTGACGAGGTTGCGGAGAGCTGCTCTTGTATTTGTTTGATTCTGCTGGTGGGGCTGGAACGCGGGGTTTTTCCGGAAGGCGCCACTGTGACGAACGTCACCACCGACTGTCTGCATAGGGCAGACGTCGGAATAGGAAAGGAAAACTGCAACTGGGTAACAAGGCGCCTGGCTGGGACGAGCCGCAACGAAGATCGAATGAAGAGCATGCAGATTTTATCTGCCCAATACCGGCTAGAGGTGCAACCGGCTATCCCGTAGCAATAGCCCCAAACCGAGGATGTGAGAGCCAGTTGCGGAGGTCCCTTTCTCGAAGCTCAAGATTTCTGCGCACAGACCGCGAAATCAACAATGCCTGACGTGGATCACCACTCCCACTTCAGTACAATCTATTTGGACGCCAAAATCCCGGAGCAACGACAGTGTTATCTGTCGATATGCGCTGCACACTGTCAACCATCGCACAAGGAGCCTCTAAGCCAAGATCTGCCGCTTCATATGCGTTTCCATACATCGGTGGTCCCTCGACCTCATCATCCCAATCTGGCGCGTTGGCTTGAGTATACATCAGCTCCTCCTCACGGGGATAGAAGTCGGGAAATTCTTCCTCAATGATCGCCTCCGGGAATTGAATTCGTTCAGCTTGCTGTTGGTAAATACTGCGGCCCGAAAAATTCGGAATCCTGGGCGCGGGTGGCTCTGTCTCTTGAAATCGAACAGTAGGTCGCCTGTGTGTCTTGGGCGTAGCTACTGGCGCGACGCTGGTCACTTCATTACTTACGCAAGGCGCATCTGCTTCACGATGGCTTTTGTGTGGCTCTGTGGCGCGTCGGTGAGCACTGAACGTTCGATTGCAGTGTTGTATCGCTCTCCCGAGGTCTGAAGAAGTTGCGCGCACGTCGTTCGTGTGCCCTTCAGGCTGATGCGAGTTCATCAAAGTGTTGTGTGTAGCCGGATGGGCGGCCTTTTGACGCGCTGCAGACTTTGCACTGATGCCAGATTCATGTTGTTCAGCATCGACTCTGATGGGCTTCGACACAGATGGTGGCATCGATGACGGAGAGCCAACAGACTCAGTAGACTGGAACTTTGCAGCGCGGTCCACGAGATGTAACTTGCGTGGCGATGAAGTATGCTGGGGGTATGAGTGAGATCTTGACATCCTATTCTGAGAAAGAGCCACGGATGACATCTGGAAGCACTCAGCGCTCTCATTGCTCCTTCGCTTGTGCGCTATAGGCGAAGGAGGAGCCTTGAACCTGGAGTCTCCTCTGCCGATTATAGTTCTGCCTAATTGGCGATGCTTTGAGACTTCGTGGGGGTCGTGGTTTTCGACAGGCGGATGTTTCGGACGTCTGGGTGTCAGGTCCGGTGATCGGACAGATTCTGACCACGACACATAGCTTGTACTCTCGTGTCGAGGCCCCCTGCTTCCAAACCCAAGGAAGGATCCCTTGCCAGGAAATTCAATGGTTGGTACGACGCCGCTAGACTTTGACGACTGCTCCGGCTCGTGATGTCGGGTTGTCGTATCCAAGTCTTCCACCACCCGAGCCGGCTTTGTTGGCACGTTATTGTCTTTCTCCACCAGAACAGGCCGTACCGAGGTGAAGAAGGCAGATATCTCTCCCTCTTTCGTTTGCGCGTGATCCTTCTTGCGTTTTTTCTTTGAAGTACCTTGCTCGGGTACAGGCTCTGGTTGGTCCTTTTCTTTCTGCAAGAACCTCATCTCGGAGAAGACAAGATCGGGCACTAAAGATGTGTCAGCTGCACACTGGCAACAGGTGTCACCGCAGGGAGAGGCTTACATCCACGACCTCGAACAGCCGTCGAGGTCTTGCCCTTGTTGAAGATGCCCAGGTGGTCCTTCGGCTTCAGCTACCACCCAATCATCAGCACTGCCACATATCACTGCGTGCCCGGCAACTCTTACAGTCAACCGATCCCTGGAGACATTCTTGGCGTGAAAGTTTTGAGCTACGCCACTGTCCGACCTGTCGCCCGTCCTGCGTTTTGACTTGCGTTTCGCATTCTTTGATTCGTCCTTTCGACTCTGGTGCACATGTTTGCCCCGCTCCTTGTTTCGTTTCGGCTCGTAGAGCTCTGGGCGCGTCTTACGGCGAGGTCGTCGTGCATACCGATGGCTCGATGATTCGCTGCCGGTAGAACCGCTTCGGCTAGGGCGTGATACGTCGCTATGAGCACTCGTATCCACTTGCTTTTCAGGAGTGGGCTTTGGCTTCCTTGGTGACACTATCGGCAAGTAGGTTTGAGGGGCGAGCAGTGAGCTGTCCGACTTGGCTCGCTTCCGTGCATGTTTGTCCTTGAACACAGCCCGAGGCTTCTCTGTAGGTTGGAAGAAGGCGGAATTTGAAGCTTGACCTTGCTTCGGAGGGGTTCCTGCCTCGGCAGTATCGTTCAGCCATCTCTGGATATCCATGATGCCCTCAGGCTAGTGCAGTGCTATATGACACGCGAACGGTAGGCAACCGGCTATCGAGCGAGCCGTGCCGTGCCGGATGTGAATTGGACTGGTGTGGAAAGCCTCAGAGAAGTTTGTCGTCGTACAGCATGCTATCGGTCGCGCTGAGCGGCGAGGGTGGCCAGCAGCCTGCTGGAGACTATCGCCGTGTAACGTGGGAAATCAGATGGGGTGCAGCAAGTGTACAGGGCCTTGATTCAATCTCTTGCGTCGATGTGGTGGGGCAGATGCCTGGGTACATGGAGACAGGAAGCCACCTGGGCACGATTGGAGCCAGTCTGTGCCTTCCCTCGCGGGAGGAAGGCACGATGACGGCATGACGCACAACACGCATACTGCGAACCCGAGATACAGTCGTGTTCTGGTGCTGTATCGCAGGAAGATGCGATTGATGCTCTGCCAGTGTGAATTGGACAGGCGGTGACTTTGGTACATGGATGTGCCATGAGGCTTGAGGTGACGCTGTCTGATTGGCGGAACGGGCATCCCAGACGGCACGACAGAGTTGATTTTCTCTGTCACATGTTGCTGCACATGAGGGATGGAGATATCGATTGGAAGACGACGACAATGTCGCTGCCGTGTAGTATCGAGGTGCACACAGTATTCTTACAATCACTGCTCACAGACTACAGGATCTGTGCCACATTGAACGAGTGCGGAGTGGCGTGGCTGTCCAGACATGGATGCAACCTCGTCGTCTACTCACCAGGTAATACTCGGTGCAACAGCGCTGACCAGGAGACGTTCCCTCGCCTAGTTGTAGCCGTGTAGGTAGTCTCGGGCGACCAATGCGAGCGCGCCGTGGGCACCTCATCTGCTGGCGGTGCCTTTGCAGGTCCGACACTCGCAGCCCCTCCAAGCACGCCACTCGCCGTCTGCAGGATTTTCATTGTCGCGCCGTGTCTGAATTGGCCCAGTAATAATGGGTGCGTGCGCGCATATGCCGGCACCGTGATGGAGTGAGTGGACGCGTCGGACCACCTATCAGAAAATTCGACATGTCGCTTTTTGCGTGGCCGAGACGGTGGCTCAGATGTCTCCCTTGCCATTGGGCCCGTTTAGAGGCGGCCTAGCGGAGCCTGCATATACCCAGCATGAGGAAACAGACACGGGACAGACTAATAATGGCCGCAGCGTGCCAGTACAGGCGGGCGAGAAGCATACTCATTGTGCCATCATCAGGCGCCGCATCCAGACAGGCCTTGCGCGAAAGTGCCCCCTCTGCTGTAGTGCTGCCCAGGCGCAGGGTGATGCTCGAACCGTACATAGACAGCCTGGTTGGACTGGTTGGACACCTAGACCGGGCTTACTGCCTTTACCAGGCCACGTTTCTTCCCTGCTTTCTGATAAATTCCAGCTGCCTGCTGCCCGTCTCCTCGCGTTTGCGCAAACTCAGCTAGCGCTCTTTTGTATCTCTTGGAGGGGTCAAGTCAACTTTACCTACTTCAAGCGTCGTGCCTGCCCCACCAACCTTGTTCTGAACACCTCGCCAACTCCTCTACAACTCGTGCCCTCACAACACGAATTCCTTGCTACCGACTTACTCACTCCTCTTCAACAAGAGGAACCACCTGCGCCATCCACACCCACACAGCCTGGTGCGCAAAAGATCAAATGTTCGTTCCGCATGTTGCTACCTGTTACTTGCACGAGACGCCGCGCAGGATTCCTCGCGCGCCTCTGCCACCCGCGTTTCCTTAAAGTCTCTTCTGCTTCCTGTCGCTGTCTCGCTCTGAGACTCTCTGTATTGCGCGCTTTGTTTTGAGCTCCGAGTGCTTGTATTGAGACCGTTCAGTGTTCGAATCAAAAATCATGTCCAAGCTCTTCATTGGGTAAGTATCCGCCTCCCAACATTGTCGTCTCTCGCTAATGCCAACCAGTGGCCTTGCCTGGCACACGGACGATGGCACTCTACGCCAGAAGTTCGAGGAGTTCGGTCAAGTCGAGGAAGCCGTCAGTGACCCACCTGTGGCGCCAGTCACTGTACGAGGAATCAATCGCTGACACCTGCGCAGGTCGTCGTGAAAGACCGCGATACCGGCCGCAGCAGAGGCTTCGGCTTTGTGCGCTTCGCCAACGATGCCGACGCTGATGCCGCCATGAACGCTCTTAACAACGAGGAGTACGTCCCCCTTCCCTTGCCATGCATAGTGTCAACGCGACCTGTGTCACTGCTGTCCCGGCATGGGCAGGGCTCCTCACTCCGTTTAATGGTGCTAATTCATCCAGGTTCGATGGACGTAGGATCCGTGTCGACAAGGCCTCTGACCGCGCTAGCGGTGGTGGTGGTGGAGGTCGCGGCGGAGGCGGCTACAGCGGTGGAGGCGGCTATGGCCGTGGAGGAGGTGGAGGCTACGGTGGTGGCCAGGGAGGTACGTGTTGAACTCCAAGCTTTCTCGAAGCCCTCGCTGACCCTGCTCTTTAGGATATGGCGGCGGCGGACGTGATGGCTACGGCGGCGGTCAGGGTGGCGCATCTTGGGGTCCTCCTCAGGGCGGCCAGGGCGGCTACCCTCCTCGCGGCGGCTACCAGGGCGGCGGTGGCCAGGGTGGTTACGGTGGCCAGGAGCAGCAGGGTGGCGGCCAGCAATACTAGATATTGCTGTCGGCGTTCCTGCTCGCAGCTTATGATCGATCTCTCGGCACGGCGGCACATGGCGGACGGAGTCTGGGGTTGTGAGTGACCGTTATACATGGTACACTTCGTAATGTTACAGGTTCGAATGGGCGCTGGCAACCCAATGGACACCCGATTTTACATGGAATCTCTCAGAGTGGGGGTGGTTGGTACGGACGAGTATAGCTTATACCCACTGTGCTGCTACTCTGTACACTTAGTATGCATCAAAAAAGATTTGCTTCATTACCCAGCGTGCTCATTTGTCTTTTGTTGTGAGAAGCTCAAGTGAACATGACGTCGCTTCGCACCACACAGAGTTCTGTCGCTTGCCAAACTCGGCATCCGTGTTACCAAAGAGGCGACAGAGCAACCGTCAAGAATGAGACAGCCCCACAGGTACCGTATTCTCTGGCGTTGAAGACTTTTAGGCCCCGGCCAGAGGTAGTTAGCTGTTAGGTATTATGCTAATAGGGAAACCTGAAACGTTGCTAGGGAGGCTTTCAAGGTCTGAGGGGTTGATTTGATGGGATCGCTTATGCTAGCCTGTAAGTCTTCAAGGTCAGATAATACGGTAATCCGAGGATCAATAGAGGCTCTGCGGTAGCTAGTCTCGAGGTCTTGGTTGTTGCAGTCAAGCCGCGACCTTGCCAGTTTTTCTCAGACCCTGACTTCGGCAAGAAGTTCCGTGAAGCTCTCCGCATTTCATCGTACACCTAAATCAGACCCCGGCCCACACAAAAACCAAGCAACGACTGCCCCAAACGACACATCACCAAACTAATTACTCGCAGCAACCGTCGAATTCGCAATATTGATGCGCGGCGGGGGAGACAAGACGCAACTTGCTCGATGCACGCATACGGGACAACGCATTGTGACCCAGCCTACATAACCGCTGTGATGCGCTGCGCAGCAAGAAACCGGCTGCTGCGATGCAAGTGATCGCTATGCGGGAACCTACACACCAGAGTCAGGCGCATGCAGCTCCACCAGTCCAGAATGAAAACCAGGACGATCTGCAGTTGAGTTCCCGGCGCCTTGCTGCCTGCTTGGCGCGAACAGGTTTCGAGTCGACTCGTGTGCCGCGGTCGCACGCCTGAAAGATGCTGTGAGATTGAGGCGTTGTCGTGTCACGTTTTGCAACCCCGCTTTCTCACACCTCTCTACAAACCCTTCGTTATCAAGTCGCGATGAAGAGCTGGAATGAAGCTGCGCCGTTGATTGCGCCGTCCCAGCGTCGCCATGCAGGTGACGGTGGAGGTCGGGTCCGCATTCGGGCGCTCGGCCTGACGTTCGCAACGTGCATGACCATTTTCGGATTCGATGCGTTGTTTCCAGATGTCAAGAATTGGACTCCGCCGGCGTGGAGGGGACCGGTCGTTAGTGAGAAGCCGTTCGAGTGGTCTGAGGTAGGCTCTTTCTATCTCAATTAGCCAAATCGGGATTTGAGTGCTATCATGCAGCTCGTCTTGTGCGGCTGTATCGTGATTTTGGGCTAGACGAAGATGTTCCTTGATGACCAAGTGTTGACGTTGACTGAACACCCATGTCCTTTCCCTGGGCTTCTTGTACATCCATAGAAGTATTGGTGGTCTCGCTACAAGATGTCTCCATATCATTTCTCTAAACGCACTCCCTGACAAAGGCTCTCTTCTTGGCCCTACTTTGATGCAACTGACCGTCCGATAGATCAAAGCATCAGAAGAACTAAAGTTCCACAAATGTTACTACGACTTCGAGTGTGCGAAGCTGAGCGTGCCACTTGATTACTACCACGACATATACCCAGACGAGAGAGTCAGCATTGCTATCACAAAGCTCCCAGCAAAGGTGCCTGTTGATGATCCACGTTATGCTGGACCTATCCTGATCAACCCTGGCGGCCCTGGTGGTCCTGGAGCTGCTTTTGCAACTCTCATAGGGGAGAACTTGCAAAACATTGTCGATGCTGGCGTAAAGCTCACCAACCGCCAGGACTCCAGTGTCAAGCCTGGCAAACTAAGATACTATGACATCCTAGGTTTCGATCCACGAGGAATTGGCTGGACTGAGCCGCAAGCTGTATGTATGGACGATCCCGCCGCCTCCTGGTCATGGACACTGCGAGAAACCACCGAAGGTATTCTTGGAAGCTCTGATGCAGCACCAGGCAGACTGTGGTCCATGACGCATGCATGGGGTGCTTCTTGTAAGCAGGCAGTGGATGCTGAAGACGGCCCAGACATCAAGCAATACATGTCGACAGCTCTGGTGGCGCGCGACATGCTCGAGATTGTCCAGAGACATGCCTCCTGGGTTGCTGAGAAGTTGAACCAGTTGAAGAAAGACAAGTCTCGATGCCACCACGAGCCTAACCTTGCTCTGTACAAACCTGAAGCTGCGGAGCTGAACTACTGGGGCTTCTCATACGGCACGTTCCTGGGTTCTACATTCGCTTCCATGTTCCCTGACCGCGTCGGTCGCGTCATCCTAGACGGCGTTGTGAGCTCGTATGACTACAATCATGGTCTGGGCAACGGATCTCTCACCGACAACGAAAAGGCGGTTAGCTCATTCTACTCATACTGTATCGAATCTGGTCCAGAGTCATGCCCGTTGGCTACCTCTAATTCCACATTTGACGACGTCAAAGAACGCGTCGATAGAATCGTCAAATCACTATACCACAGCCCCCTCGCCATCAACTCCGCAAGCGGCCCAGATATCCTGACCTACTCTGACATCAAAAGCCTCCTCTTCCAATCCGCCTACCAACCCCGAGCTTTCTTCCCACTCATCGCCTCCGCCCTCGCCGCCATCGAAGCCGGCCAAGGCGACATCCTCGAGTACCTCAAAGAAAGCGCCCGTCCCAACCACATCTACGCCTGCCCCGTGAACGGCTCCACCCCAGCCACATACTACACCTCTGACGTCCCGACCTACGCCGTCCTCTGCTCTGACGGCATCGACGTAACGCACGAGAACATGGCCACCTTCACCGCCTACTGGCAAGACATGGAAAAGCTCGCCCCGACATCCGGCGCGGTATGGGCCATGCTGCGCCTCCGCTGCATCGCATGGAAAATCCACGCCGCGTACAAATTCTCGGGCTCCTTCGGCGGCAAAACGTCCCACCCGATCCTCTTCCTCAGCAACACGGCCGACCCCGTAACCCCGCTGCGCAGCGGCCGCGTCATGCACAAGCTGTTTGCAAACTCGGGGCTCCTGGTGGCCGACGCCGCGGGCCATTGTAGTGTTGCTCAGCCGAATCTGTGCATGCTCGCGCATGTGAGGGAGTATTTCCAGACGGGCGTTTTGCCGCCACAGAATACGCTTTGTGTGCCGCAGACGAGTCCGTTTAGTTTGAATTCGACGGATCCGAGGAGCCCGTTTTATGAGCCTGGGTTGGAGGGTATGAGGATTGAGAGGGCGGTTAGCTGGCTGGATGCGGAGAGGGAGGAGATGGAGTTGCAGAATGCGGCTTTGCAGGTGGCGAGTAGGGTTGCTGAGGAGGAGTGGCTTGGGGTGGGGAGATTGGTTGGAGGAAGGGGGTTGGGGAGGGAGTTGGTGAGGAGGACTGCATTGCAGCGCGATATGAGATTCTACTAGCCGAGCAAGCTGGCGGGGTCTGGGGAGTGGTAGATGTAGTAACTTGGAAAGGTTTACTTTGCTGAGATTGGTTCTTGGTAGGGGATGATTTAGGAGGGAGGTCAGGCACATGTTTGTATGATACGCTCTCTTGTTCTGAACCCTCACATATGATTATTCTTCCCTTCCCGGAAAGGAGTCGCTGAAACGAACATCTGGTTTTGCTTGCGCTTCGCCAGTCTCGATTCATATTTCCAGTTGCTCCTATTCTTTCCGATCGTATCTGCACGATACGTTGCCACGAAGACAGTCTTCAGCATCTACTCTCTGTCACTCCTTCCTGCTCACGTTGATGGAATTTTGCATCCTGTGCTTCACATAAACCCATACGTCGTTAAACTCATGCCACGCAAAACCATACGCGTCCAGCCAGACCAGCGAATCCAGATTGGGCAGTAGGAACAAAGCGCACTCATCTGGCTCACCAAACGACGTGATGTCTATCAAAACTCCCAAATCGATCCCGATGCGGGTGATAGCGTTTCGTTGCGAGGGTGTAAGCTGGTCGACGGTCTCTTCCATCTCTTCCATGTCATCGAAATCGAGACGCTCACGGCGGAAGCATAGGATCTTGCGGTCGAAGTAGTCGCAAGCCGTCTCAGCGAACAGCTGGCGGGAAGCACGGCAGAACTCCAAGCGGTCCCACTCCGGAAAGTCGCCGTGTCGAAAATCCTCAGAATGGGTGTCGATGGCGAACTCAGATCATGAAGCGCAGTTCGGTGGGCAGACGGAGAAGCGGAGATTCGACGAGGTTGCGCTGCATACTAGCGCAAACGTTAGTATTTAAGGATAATATCACACATTAGGAATAACTCACATCTCAAGACACTCCTTGTTGGGTGTGAGCTTTGGGGGCCCTATTGCCATGATGGTGGTTAGGGTGTTGTGAGGTTGCAGCTGCTGTGAGGAAGAGAAGGTACTGAGAACTGAAGTGACTCTTCGGTTAGCGCCTATCTCAGCGATGAAGGTGAGGATGAGGCGGTGAAGCCGCAAATCAATGAGTGTGATCTGTGATCAGTGAGACGTTATGTTTCTCCCAGGTTATTCCCTATCATTAAGAAAATTCGTCATCGTTTCGTAAATCCATACCAGCACATGCTCGAAGAAGTACAGCTCTTGATCATCATTTCGCTACATCTTTATGGTAGGTTCATAGTACCATTTGATCAGGTCCTGCTTCTCTCCTTCGACCCGCCTCCTCGAGATTTGTGTAGTTTATCACGTCATTTCCCATTTACTATGACACCCTCACCCTACTAGTGCGGCCGAATCAACTTGAACCGTTCTGAACAGGATCATCTTTCCATGAAGAAAGGACATTCAACGTTGTGTCCGAGTTTCCGTCGTAAGAACACCTCTAGCTGTCCGCTTAGAAAGCGCCGAGTGAGCCAGTGATCCCGATCCCAACGCATAGAGAGCACACGAAGATTAGAAAAGTGCAACAGTGGACAGGCGTCATCCAACCTGTACAATATCTGAAACAGTGCGTTACCTCCCAATCTGATCTCATTGAAAGCCCTGTGCTGATCATGACTGAGGCTTTCGACGTCATGCTCCAGCTCCTCGAGCTCCTCGTAGGTATGATTTTGTAGATAATCAACGATGAACTTTTGCTCGAAATAGTCTTTGGATGTTTCTGCAAATAACTGACGTGATGCAAGAGAGAGACTCCACCGACTCCACCAGAAATAGTCGTTGTGCGAGACACTAATGTTCAAGTGGATTGTTCCGTTCGCCAGAGTAAGCGTAGTGGCGCCGGAGTTTATGTCAAGGGCGAAGTTGTAGATCATTTGACGGAGCTCGGCAGGCAGGCGGAGGAGTGGTGATTTTCGCTGGTTGATCTGCATGCTATTCAACTTGTCAGTGTTGCGCAACAAGAAACTCTTTTTTTCAAGAGCTACGTACATTGCAAGACACTCAGCATCAGGCATGAGCGTGGGAGGACCTCGGAACACCACGGCGTCGGACCGTCTAAGTTGCTTAGTAGTCGAGATGTGTTGTAAGAGACTGTGTGGTGTTAAGGCAAAAGGGTGTTTATTTTCCGCTAGTGCGCTTAGTGCCAAAGGTGAGAGAAAGGAGAGATGACGTGATGGGCGACAACGTCACGATCTCTTGCTCGTTTGTAGATTGAACGAAGTTAAAAATTCTCAACATCTTCACTCCATGGCGGTATATCCAAATCTCGAGCATCCATGGGCACATTTGATCAGCCTTGGATTGCTGCGCTTCGTTCTCGAACTTAAGGATACAAGACAAAGTAATTTTGAAGGCTATCTAAGCAACCACCATTTCGAGAAGCGTTCTTTCACTCATATCAACATGTTAGCATGGCCCATAGTATTAATTCATGGGCCACTGAGGTGAACCCAGACCTGCATTGAACTCTCTAGGTCCCCCTACTCATTCAAACGGGCTAATCCTACGCAGATCTTATCAACACACAACTAAGCGTAGCCCAATACCATTTCTCCCCCATAAACCAAGTGTTCAATCATTCCAAACCACCTCATCGCCAGCTTCCCATCTCACATCAACTCCAACGACGGTCGCTCCAGTTCGCAAACATCCACCCACAGATCTCTATTACACACCCGCGTCCTCCACCTCTCAATGACAACAAAGCTAACGCGTTGGATCGGACCCCGTTTGCAATACGTAACCTGTACCAGATTTGGTAGATCCAGCAATGGGCAAGCAACGTCAACTCGACGACGATTTTTGTAAAGTCTGTATGAAGCGAAGTGGACATGGGTGACCATGGCCTTTTGCAGAGGTGTGAGTTTGGCAAGTATGGCGTTCATTGTATCGGTTTCGTCATTTGGAAGCGTTATGCTGTCGTGGATGAGGAAGGGGAGGATTTTGGTATCGAAGTAGATGTGAGCAGTCTCCGCGTATATCTGATGGCTTGTGCGAACGAAGTCGATTGGGTCCCACAGCGGCTGGGTCATTTCGAAATCCTCGTCGCTGGCAAACTCCTCATCGCTGGCATCATGATAGATGCCCATGTCGAGGTCGAGGGTGAAGGTATAGATGATATTACGAATTTCGGCTGGTAGGCTGAGAAGAGGAGAGTTTGTTTGATTGTATTGGGCACTGTTGTAGAATTCAGTAACGATGGAGGTATTGAAGTGCTATGAAATGACTTACATTGTCAGGGACTCGACGCTTGCAGTGAGTTTTGTCGGACCTTTTGAGTTGAGGGCGTCCATGATGATGGATGCGTTTGTTGGGTGATCGTTAGTTGAGGAGAATATGCTCGAAATGGATCCCTTGGGACGATGATTTATAACGCCGTGCGAGCTTGAGTCGCGCTATTACATCTGCCTGTTCAATATCACGGACCAAGTCCTTGCATGTAGAGTGAAATGTGGCGCTAAGATCATATCACGATCAAGAATGGCACGTGAAATCAAGAAGAAAGGACGCGTATCAATATTCTGGCATGGAACTTGGCCCTTGGAAGATGTGTCAGATGCCCATAATGCGCAATTGGAAATTCATTAACCCCATATGCTGTTTTCACTGTAGTCCGACCGAGGGCACAACCTCGTCTTCGCCATCAAATTCACATCATCCAGCAAAGCCCATACCTGTGCCCTCTTCCAAAAGGCATGCGTCGTGCGCATACCCGTCTCTTTGATATTCGATCCCTCGATCCTCGGCCCATCCCTTCCAACCAAGATGTGCCAGCGCGTGGCGGAGAAAGTCGGCAATGATAGAGCTCCCAAGATCTGTCCTAAGAACGATTTCCTTCATGTTTCGCAACTCGAATGGCACATATTCGCCAACCTCTACAATCCGCATCATTTGCGTTGGGAACAAGACCATCTTCTTTATGCAGCTTCTCTGTGATGGCGTGAGCCTAGCGACTGTCACCTTAAGAACTGCAGAACGACTAAACGATACACCGTTCTTGGAAATCGGTCGAAGCTTTTGTTCATAGTAGGTGCGGGCCGTCTCGGAGTAGATTTGATGACAGGTATGGATGAGGTCCTCGCGGTTCCAGTAGTTATGATCGCCATGAAGAATCTGTCCACTTCCCAGATCGAGAGCGAAGTCGTACACTCTGTCGCGGATCTCGCGAGGGAGTTTGAGTAGTGGTGAAGTGGTCTGATTGCGGATGACGCTATAGTTTGCAGTCAGCTCCAATCAATCACGATTGAGCGTTAATGGCAAATCGCTACTTACATGGGCATGGAAGCGGGGCCGGGAATGCGGTCGGGGGGCTTTCGGGTGAACGTCTCAGCCATGATGACGATGGTGATGTATTATGGTATAGAAGGTGGTGTAGGTGGAAAGGTGTAGTGCAAGACCAAGGCCCGGAGAAATATCCAGTCGTATTGCTCGTAGCCAAGACGCTAGCAACCGAAGGTGAAAGTAGCACCCACGCACGTGCGAGAGAGGGCTACAAACGCAATCGACTGTCTCTTAGAAGATACAAACCATCATATGCAAAACCGCCTATCCAAACTCCCCGCATACGATATTCTTCACACCCCTCCCTCCTTAAGCTCCACCTCAACTTCCCTCCCAAGCCACTCCGCAAACCCGCTCACCCTCTTCCTCACACTCCTCGTAACCCTCCTCGGCCCACCCCTAACCGCCACCCTCCTCAACCCCACCAAATCCCCAATCTCACACCTCGATCCCAAAATCCTCTCCACACTATCCCAATCGACCTCAAGAGCCCGAATCGCCCGTCTCTGCGACGGCGTCAAAATCTCGACAATATGCAAGCTGAGGTGAAAACTGCATATTCGATGCACAGTGTTCGTGATTGGGAGGAGTTTCATGGCATGATAGCGCGTGGCGGTTTCGGCGAAGATTTGATGGCACGTGTGGGAGAGGGAGAGGCGCTCCCAGGTGAGATCGGACGTGTGAAGGTTGACGTTTTGGGTGTCCATTGCGAGTTCGTAGATGCGGTTGCGGAGTTCGGAAGGGAGGCGGAGGAGGCGGGAGGTTTGTTGGTTGCGGCGGGCACTGGTGTGGAAGTTAGTTTTTTGAAGTGAGATTGGGACATGGGATGTATACATAGCTAGACTCTGTGGATTGGGTGTCAGGGCTGGCGGACCTTTGACAGCGCCGTGACGAGACTGTGCCCTTAGGTACTTGTTGAGAAGTTTTCGCACGCGCTTTATGCTTTCGTGGGGTGACGCCATGATTGAAATGATTGCTGGTGATATGGAAAGAGTGTTCGTTTTCTAAGGACGTGAGAAAGTTTGCTTATGAGGTCAGTTGGGCGCTAGCATGTTGACGTCAAGGTGAAGGCGGCAGGAAGCACCATGGTAAACGTAACGTGACTCAATGCAATGCAATGACATTATGATACAAAAATCCCAGACGTTAATGTCAACGCCAAATGTAACCGGCTTTTTCCAGTGCCAATACCCATCGCTCACATATCTACTCCTCTTCCTCCTCGCTATCCTCATCCATACCCTCGGCCGCCTCCACCTGAAACGTGGGCGCCTGATCCACACCCAAGTAGCTATCGCTGACAAGGTAAAGCGTCAACTCGTGGCTACCCGGCTTCTCCAGCGTAAACTCCAACACTGTCTCCAGCTTCCTCGCAATCGAGACCTTCTTGATCGCCAACAGCGAATGCTCCTTCTGGTCGCCGACGACCAACCACCAGCTCTCCGTCTTGTCGGCAGGATAGAACGGCGCGTGGACCTCAGTCTTGAGCTCCTCATCCTCCTCGATGTTGCGCGTGACTTTGACGCGCAGCTGAGCCGGCGAGTTCGATGCAATGTCCTCTGGGTCGACGAGTTCGTGCTCGAGCTCGATGTTGGGGTAGTAGTTGTTTGTAAAGTTGGCGATGTCGGTCAATTGTCGCTGGTCAACCTCGAGCGATTTGATGAGCTTCTTGTAGTCTGGGTTCTCGTCTTCATCCATGGCGTTGATGAAGTCGTCGACGTCGTTGATCTCGAATTTCTGCGCAGCCTTGATGGTGTCGTTGTCAAAGTGGGGGATTTGCTTGAGTGGCGAGTCCTTCTGCCACATTGCTTGCACAACCATTTGTGATAATTCCATGGCAGACATGGCGTTAAGGTGTGCTTCAGAGGAAAGCACATCGACACTTGCGCTGAGGATGGTGAGAACTTTCCGGATGACAATCTCTTGGTCCTTGGCCAAATCAATGGGAAGTTGCATGCGAGAGAAGTGGGCTTGAAGCAAGACAAACGCCTTGAAATGTGGGGTCTCGAAGTTTGCCTCCTGCATCTTGTATGGGACGCGGTCGTAGATACGTTGCAGAATGTGGTCTTCGTGGCGACGTATTTGGATGTCCTCAAACTCGGTAGCGGCTGTGATAATCTCAAGCACACCCTTGAGGCTGGTCCGGCCGTTCAGCGACATCATGAGCGTCTGCATCGTGATGAAAGAGATGTTGTAGTACGCTGCAATCATGCAAGGGTTGAGAGGTGTGATGGCATCCTCTTCTTCGTCATGCTCGATGAGGTTGGCATCAGCCAGCTCCTTCAAGGTCTGCTCAACAAGCTCAGACAAATGTGCGCTCAGGCCTTCGTGAGACGTGTCGTGAAGATTGTAGTAGCTCGGGTTTGCGAGAAGTCGGCGGTAGAAGTATGTGTAGGTAGACCAGTCGACGGCTTCTTGAGTAGACTCGATCGTCTTGGAGCTGATCTCAGCAACGAAGGCGTCGTGCAGATAGTCGTGGAGGTAGCTCTCGATAGGCAGCGCCTCGTTCAAGAACTTCTTGTAGTACTCGCGCTTGACTGCAGGAAGCATGAGAACACCCTTCGCAGACTTGTCCTGACCAACTCTGCCTGCCTTGCCGAACATTTGCAGGATCTCGCTGATTGGGTAGTCGACGTAACGATGCTCGCGGCCCTCGTAGAACTGGGTACCTTGCACAATGACGAGATGCGCGCTGTTGTCAATCTCCCAACACGAATTGCGGGAAACAATCAGCACTTGGATGGCACCGACCTTGAACAAATGCTGCACAGCTTTCTTGTCGAATGAGTTCAGGGCTTCGTGGAAGTAGCCGATACCATGCGACAAGGATTTGGAGAGCGCCTGCTCGTTGATTTTCTCAAGAATAGGCTGAATTTCTTCCAGCTCTACGTTGAGGAAGCGATCCTCGTCATCGTCTGCAACGCAAGCAGCATAGAGGTCGACCGCGGAGTTACGAGCTTGCTTCCTGTTGGGTGCAAATATCATGGCCGGCTTGTCGGGCGACAGTTGTGTGATGGCGGAGTAGGTCGGGCGCGTCATGGCCATCATCAGTGAGGGGAAGTGAGGAATGGTGAAGGACTGGATTTTGAGCTCCAGAGGTACCGCACGAATCGCCGGGCTGAAGTTGTAGATGGTGTGCTTGTTCGCACCGATCCACTCTCCAATGTCGCGCGCGTTTGCCAAAGATACGCTCAGACCGACAATGCGAAGCTTCGACTCCAACTGAGCAGCCATGGCCTGCATACGTGAGACGACGATCTCATAGACGTGACCGCCGAAGCCGCCAAGCATGTGCAGCTCATCCGCGATCAGCACAGCAACTGTCTGTACGTTCTTTCTCCGTTGCCACTGTCGTGAGATGGAGTCCCATTGGGCTGGAGTTGCCAAGATAAGGTCGCCCTTCTCGAGCAAGCGCAGGTCGGATGTGTTCTCGCCACTCAGCTTGACCACGTCTTTACCCCCACCAAGTTTGGACAGGCGCTCATTCCAGTTCTTGTACTGGTTGTCTACAAGCTCCTGGAATGGTGCGAGGTAGACGATACGGCCTTCAGTATTGCTCGACCAGTGTCGAAGGATTGCAAATTCGGCACACAAGCTCTTGCCAATGCCTGCCGATGCGCCAACAAGGACGTTGTCATCCGACGTGTACAACGAGTTGAAGGTTTGCGTCTGAACCTTGTTGAAACGACCAATGTTCTCGTACAGGCCCATGTACTCCTTCCTCTTCAGAGCTGACACCGGAAGAGGCTGCAGATCGAGCACAGGTGTATGCGCTGGAAACTTGGCTGGCAAGATCAGCTTCTGGAAAGAGACAGCAAGCTTAGTCTCAGAGGCCATCCACCGATCGGAGAGAACAGTGATGAAGTAGTTTGGTGGCATTGGCTCATCAATAGGCACCGTGAACTCAAGCAGGTGCTCGGCCACGTCACCATGTGCGTAGTCCTTACGAAGAATGAATTGATCGTGGAACAGAATCTGTTCACCATCGCAGTCCTCAACAAGGATCCAGAAAGCCTCAGATGTGCCATGTAGCGCATCGTCCCAGACGAAGTTCGGTCTGATCAGCAACTCCAGTCGCAGCAGTGATCGCGTTACA
>Ga0265780_10003007_pt1 | contig 22466 bp, 20 predicted proteins | sample P1T30metagenome_FD_192432 | JGI IMG/M metagenome (GOLD analysis project Ga0265780, IMG submission 192432) | Plant litter microbial communities from East Loma Ridge, Irvine, California - P1 T30 | ecosystem: Environmental > Terrestrial > Plant litter > Unclassified | place: USA: California...
TGAGCCTCCGCACCTGAGTCGCCGACCACGAACCGCGCACGGCACCTGAGTCGCCGACTACGCGGCATGCGGCGTGCGGCGCGCGGCGTGCGGCGTGCGGCGTGCGGCGTGCGGGACCCGGCCGCCAGGCGCCAGCAGGTCGGCGACTCAGGTCGAAGGGCCCGCCAGCGGGCTCCGCACCCGCAAACGAGCCTCCGCACCTGAGTCGCCGACCACGAACGAGCCGCGCGGCACCTGAGTCGCCGGCCACGAGCCACGCGCCGCACCTGAGCCACCAGCCACGAGCCGCGCGGCACCTGAGCCGACGGCGTGCCGCATCAGAGGGTGTCGGCGGACTCCAGCATCTGCGTCACGAGCGCGGCGATCGCCGACCGCTCGGACCTCATGAGGGTGACGTGTCCGAACAGGGGGTGCCCCTTGAGCGTCTCGATCACCGAGGCCACGCCGTCGTGCCGCCCCACCCGGAGGTTGTCGCGCTGCGCCACGTCGTGCGTCAGCACCACGCGCGAGTTCTGCCCGATGCGCGACAGCACCGTGAGCAGCACGTTGCGCTCCAGCGACTGGGCCTCGTCGACGATCACGAACGCGTCGTGCAGCGACCGCCCGCGGATGTGCGTCAGGGGCAGCACCTCGAGCAGCCCGCGTTCGACGACCTCGTCGAGCACGTTCTGCGACACGAGCGCGCCGAGGGTGTCGAAGACCGCCTGGCCCCAGGGGTTCATCTTCTCGCCGGCGTCGCCCGGCAGGTAGCCGAGGTCCTGCCCGCCGACCGCGTAGAGGGGCCGGAAGACCATGATCTTCCGGTGCTGCTGCTTCTCGAGCACGGCCTCGAGGCCGGCGCAGAGCGCGAGGGCCGACTTGCCGGTGCCGGCGCTCCCGCCGAGCGACACGATGCCGACCTCGGGGTCGAGCAGCAGATCGATGGCGAGGCGCTGTTCGGCCGAGCGGCCGTGCAGCCCGAAGACGTCGCGGTCGCCGCGGACGAGACGGGCCTCGCCCCGTGACACGACCCGAGCCAGGGCCGACCCCCGGTCGGAGTGCACGACGACGCCGGTGTTCACGGGTGCGTCCGCGAGGGCTCGCGAGCTCAGTCGCTCGGTCTCGTAGAACGCCGACATCTGCTCGCTCGACACGTCGACGTCGATCTGGCCGGTGTACCCGCTGTCGACGACCTGCTCGGCACGGTACTCCTCCGCGGCGAGGCCGATCGAGGCGGCCTTGACGCGCAGCGGCAGGTCCTTCGAGACCACGGTGACCGCGAGTCCGTCGCCCGCGAGGTTCGAGGCGACGGCGAGGATGCGCGAGTCGTTGTCGTTCAGCTGCAGACCCGAGGGCAGCACGGACATGTTCGAGTGGTTGAGCTCGACCCGGAACGATCCGCCGTCGCCCACCTCGACGGGGAAGTCGAGCCGTTCGTGCTGGACCCGCAGCCCGTCGAGCAGCCGCAGCGCCTGCCGCGCGAAGTAGCCGAGCTCGGGGTCGTGGCGCTTGCCCTCGAGTTCGCTGATGACGATGACGGGCAGCACCACGTCGTGCTCGGCGAAGCGGAACAGGGCCTGCGGGTCCGACAGCAGGACCGACGTGTCGAGCACGTAGGTGCGCTGCGCCACCGGGGCGGATCGCGCCTCCCGGGTCGCGTCGTCGGTGCGGGGCTTGCCGGTCTGGGGGGTGTCAAGCGCGGTCACGACCACTCCATCTCCGAGCGCGATGCGCTCGGTACCTTCGGCGAAGACGGCCGCGGAGCAGTTGCGAGGCGAACTTTCGTGGCCGTCTCGATCGGACCCTGTGCCCGATGCGTCGAACATACGTCGCGACGCGCGAGGTGGCGCGACCCGACGCCCCGTGTCGCGTGACGATCAGATGAACACGGACCGGGAGCCGGCCGAGAGCCGAGGAGGCGCGGCGCAGGAGCCGAGGAGGCGCGCCTCAGTAGTAGACGGTCGTCCCGAACGAGGTGAGCGCGCCGCGCAGCAGCTCGAACGAGTCGTCGCCGGTCGACAGGTGCGCGCTCAGGCGCACGGTCGTGTCGCGGACCGTGGCCGTGACGCCGTGGTTCCACAGCGCCGCCGTGAGCGTCGTCATCTGGTCGGGGGCCGGTTCGAGCACGACGATGCCCGCCCGCTCGGCCTCGTCACGCGGGGACACGACGGGGACGGCGTACTCGTCGGCGATGTCGATGAGTCGCGAGGCGCGGTGGGCGATCTCGCGTGACACGTCGGCTATGCCGGCCGAGGCGATGCCCTCGAGGGCGGTCGAGAGTCGCGCCTGCGCGATCGGATCGGGGTTCGTGATCTGGAAGGCCGCGGCGCCGGGCAGCGCGGGGAGGGCCTGGTGATACGAGCCGCCGAGAGTGAGCTCGCTGCCCGCGACGCCGCTGAAGACGGGGGTGAGCATCGTGGCGGCCCGCTCGCTGAGGGCGAGGAACCCCGTGCCCCACCCGGCGCGGACCCACTTCTGACCGCCGGAGGCGACGACGTCCGCCACGCCGTACGGGGCGTCGACCACGCCGAACCCCTGGATCGCGTCCACGATCAGCAGCCGGTCGCCGATCACCTGGCGGATGCCCTCGAGGTCGACGAGGTAACCGGTCCGGTAGTCGACGAGACTCACGGCGACCGCCGTCACCCGGTCGGTGAGGTGACGCTGGACCACGGCGGGGGTGACCACGTCGTGGTCGAGGTCCATCCAGAGCGGTTCGAGCACGCGGAGGGCGGCCGAGGCCCGGGTCGCCGCGAGGGGCAGGCTGGGGTAGTCGCGCGGCGACAGGAGCACCTGCCCGGTGAGTCCGAACATCGCGTGGACGAGCCCGGCGCTCGTGTTCGGCTGGAAGACCACCTGATCCGCGGGGACCCCGATGAGGGCCGAGACGGCCCGCTGAACACGACCGGCCTGCTCGGTGAGCGCGACCTCCGACCCGAAGCGAGCCCGCGACTGGACGTCGACGAGAGCACGCTCCTCTTCGACGACGGGTCGCGAGATCGGACCCCACTTGGCGAAGTCGAAGTACCCGGGTTCGTCGGTGTAACCCGAGATGAGGTCGGCGGTGCTGGTCACGGTGGTCTCCTCGACGGTGTCGCTGGCTGTCCACCTTAACGCGGACGACCCACGGCGGCCGCCCGCGTGGCCGGATGGCGCCGCCGGCGGCTCAGCTGCCGTAGCGGCGGTGGCGGAGCGCGAAGTCGCGGACGGCCCTGAGGAAGTCCACCTCGCGGAGGTCGGGGTAGAACGCCTCGACGAAGTAGAACTCGCTGTGCGCGCTCTGCCACAGCATGAAGTCGCTGAGCCTCTGCTCGCCCGACGTGCGGATCACCAGGTCGGGGTCGGGCTGCCCGCCCGTGTACAGGTGCTCGGCGATCAGCTCGGGGGTGAGGACCTCGGCCAGGGCGTCGAGGGTGCCCCCGTTCGCGTCGTGCTCGCGGACGATGCTGCGCATGGCGTCGGCGATCTCGCGTCGTCCGCCGTAGCCGACCGCCAGGTTGACGTGCAGGCCCTTCTTGTCGGCGGTGCGCTCGGCGGCCCCGCTCAGCGACCGGCAGAGCCCCTCGGGCAGGTCGTCGGTCGCCCCGACGTGCTGGACCCGCCAGTCCCGCTGATGCGAGAGCTCGTCGGCCACGTCGCCGATGATGCCGAACAGCTCGGTGAGCTCGTCGGACGCGCGGTTGCCGAGGTTGTCGGCCGACAGGAGGTACAGCGTGACGACGCGGATGCCGAGGTCGTCGCACCAGGTCAGGAACTCGCTGATCTTGGCGGCACCGGCGCGGTGGCCGTGAGCGGCCGTCTCGAGCATCCGCTGCTTCGCCCAGCGCCGGTTGCCGTCGACGATCATGGCGACGTGGTGCGGCAGGTCGGCGCCCTCGAGCTCCCGACGGAGTCGGCTCTGGTACAGCTCGTAGAGCACACCGCGGGCCAGCGGCGACCTCCGACGACTTTTCACATCGCTACGGTAGCCCACCCTCGGCCGAGTGCCGCCCGAGCGGCGTCGGCGACGCTCCCCTACGCTCGGACCATGACCCGACCCGTGAGCGAGGACGCCGGCGGAGCCGACATCCCGAACCTGCCTCTGCTCGACGACTCGCTCGAATACGCCTCGATCGAGCGCAAGCCCACCTGGCGCGGCTGGATCCATGCGGCGACGTTCCCGGTGGCCATCGCGACGGGCGTCATCCTGGTCGTGCTCGCCGACGGGGCCGCCGCGACCTGGGCCTCCGCCGTCTTCATGACGACGTCGCTCCTGCTCTTCGGCATCTCGGCGACGTATCACCGGTTCCCGTGGAGCCCGGGTGCGAAGCGGTTCCTGAAGCGGCTGGATCACGCCAACATCTTCCTGCTGATCGCCGGCACGTACACGCCCATCGCGGTGATCGCGCTGCCGCCGGCGACGTCGACGCTGCTGCTGGCCCTCGTGTGGACCGGAGCCGGTCTCGGCATCCTGTTCCGCATCTTCTTCCTCGGCGCGCCGCGCTGGCTGTACGTGCCGCTGTACATCCTGCTGGGGGTGGGCGCGCTCGGCTTCACGGGCGATCTCCTGGCCGCGAGCGTCCCGATGACGGTGCTCGTGCTGACGGGCGGTGCGATGTACATCCTCGGCGCGGTCTTCTACGCGCTGAAACGCCCGAATCCGGCCCCCGGGCGGTTCGGCTTCCACGAGCTCTTCCACGCGCTGACGGTCCTGGCGTACCTGTGCCACTGGACGGGGATCCTCGTGCTGGCGCTGAATCCGCCGAGCTTCTAGCCGCAGACGCACGCGACGCCCCCGCGCGAAGGCGGGGGCGTCGGGGACGACCGAGGAGGCGCGTGGCCGTCAGTCTCGCGGCACGGGCCCCCCGGACGCGTCGTCACCCGGTGCGCGGGGAGGCGCGTCGGTCGCCGATCCGGCCTCGTCGGCCCGTTCGGCCTCGATGCGTTCGCGCACCTCGCCGCGGTACCGCGTGCGACGGACCCGCCGCGTCATGTCGACGATGATCAGCACGGTCGCGACGGCGACGAAGGCGATCGCCACGAAGCCCCAGACTCCGGGCGTCACGTCGACGTCGGGCACGGTCGACGCCGGCAGCGTCGGATCGGGCGTGGACGGCTGGGCGAGGAGGCGCACCGCGACCGACAGGGTCGCGTCGCCGAGGGCGCTCATCGGAGCGCTCCGACCAGGCCGGTCTCGTCGTCGGTCACTCCGGCGAAGAGGTCGTTCTCGGGCATCGTCGTCTCGACTCTCGATTCGATGAGCTGGAAGTCCTCCGTCGGCCAGGCGGCGACCTGCAGCTCGTGGGGCCAGAAGAAGAAGGCGCTGTCGAGCGGCACCTGGCTGGCGTGGGCCCGGAGCGCGGCGTCGCGGTGGGGGAAGAACTCGGACGCGGGCACGTGGGTGGTGGCGAGATCGGGTCGTGCGCCCATCCATTCGAGCATCTCGGTCAGGCGCTCGATCAGGGGCGACTCGGCGTCCGCCTGCTGCAGGTGGGTCAGCATGGACTTCAGGCGCGCGGTGTTCATGATCCGGTCGTAGTAGACCTTGTCGATCCGCCACGGCTCTCCGGCCGACGGGTAGCGGTCGGGATCGGAGGCGGCGCGGTACGCGGCCATCGAGATCTCGTGACTGCGGATGTGGTCGGGGTGCGGGTAGCCGCCGTTCTCGTCGTACGTGACGAGGACCTGCGGTCGGAACCGTCGGATGATCGCCACGAGGGGCTCCGCGCTGGTCTCGAGCGGGATCGTCGCGAAGCCGTTGACGGCCACGGGCTCGCCTTCGGGCGGCAGCCCCGAGTCGGCGTAGCCGAGCCACAGGTGGTCGACGCCGAGGGCCTCCTGGGCGCGCTTCATCTCGAGGACGCGCAGACCGGCGATGTCGCGCTCGGCGTGATGCCTGGCCTCGAGCTGCTCGTTGAGGATGGAGCCCTGCTCACCGCCCGTGCAGCTGACGACGAGCACCTCGACTCCGAGACTGCGGTAGAGGGCGTACGTCGCCGAGCCCTTGCTCGACTCGTCGTCCGGGTGGGCGTGGACCGCCAGCAGGCGCAGGGTCACATGTTCCTCGCAATTCGTGCAGGGCAGACGTTGCTACCCTGCCCTAAGGATAATCGGACGGAGATCCGCGTGGCGTCCATGCCCCCCGCACACCCGTCGACCGAGGCCCCGCAGGCCCCACCCGTCGACGACCATCTCGACGCGCGCTACGGGCGCAGCCCCCTCGTGACCCGACGTCGGCGCCTGATCGCGCTCGTCGTCGCCGCCGCGTTCGTCGTGGTCTTCGGCGCCTGGGTCGTGTTCGCGGCCTTCGACGGCGACGGCTCGAAGCTCGAGACCCGTGATCTCGGCTACACCGTGGGCAGCGACCGGCAGATCGACGTGCAGTACACGATCAGCGTCGAGGCCGGCACCCGGGTCAGCTGCGCGGTGCAGGCGCAGAGCGACAAGTTCGCGATCGTCGGATGGAAGGTCGTCGACCTGCCGCCCGCCGACCGCTTCACCTCGACCTACACGACGTCGCTCGCCACCTCGGAGCGGGCCGTGACGGGCTTGATCTACCAGTGCTGGCTTCCCTAGACTGCTCTGAATGACGAGACCGGCCAGTCGGCCGGTCTCCTTTTTTCGGTGGGCGCGCCTCCCGGTCGGCGTCGGCGTGACCCGCGGTCCGATCCCCAGCGCACCGGCAGGTCCGCCGCACGAACGGAGAACCCCATGACGAACGACAACCCCACCACCTGGCTCACCCCCGACGCCCGCGACCGGCTCGAGGCCGAGCTCGCGACGCTGAGCGGCGAGGGCCGGCGCGAGATCACCAGCCGCATCGAGGCCGCCCGCGAGGAGGGCGACCTGAAGGAGAACGGCGGCTACCACGCCGCGAAAGACGAGCAGGGCAAGATGGAGGCGCGCATCCGCACCCTCATCAACCTGCTGAAGAGCGCCACGGTCGGCGAGTCGACCGCCGCCGACGGCATCGTCGGACCGGGCACGGTGGTCACCGCCACGATCGCCGGAGACCCGAGCACGTTCCTCCTCGGCAACCGCGAGATCATCGCCGCCGACAGCGACCTCTCGGTCTACAGCGAGACCAGCCCGCTGGGTCAGGCCATCAACGGTCTCGCCGTCGGCACCGCGACGAGCTACACCGCTCCGAACGGCAAGGAGATCACGGTGGAGATCACCGCGGTCGAGGCCTACACGCCGTAGAGGCGGGGACCCCGGCGCCGACCTCGATCAGAAGTCGACGTCGGGGGTGAAGCCGGCGTCGCGCAGACGCTGCAGCACCTCCTCGACATGGTCGGGGCCCCGCGTCTCGACGCTCAGCTCGAGTTCGACCTCGCTGATCTGGAGACCCCGGCCGTGCCGGGTGTGCAGCACCTCGACGACGTTGGCGTTCGCGTCGGCCAGGATCTCGGACACCCGGGCGAGCTGACCCGGGCGATCGGGCAGACCGACGCGCATCTTCAGGTACCGCTCGGCCGCGGCGAGACCCCGTCCGATGACGCGTTCCATCATCAGCGGGTCGATGTTGCCGCCGCTCAGCACGATGACCGTCGTGCCCAGATCGCGGACCTGCTCGGTCATGACCGCGGCGACGCCAACGGCCCCCGCGGCCTCGACGACCAGCTTGGCCCGTTCGAGCATCACGAGGATCGCCCGGGCGGTGTCGTCGTCGCCGACCGTGACGACCTCGTCGACCGTCTCGCGGACGATCTCGAAGTTCAGCACGCCGGGACGGGCCACGGCGATGCCGTCGGCGATCGTCGGCTGCGTCTCGACGTCGGTGCGGACGCCTCGCTTCATCGAGACGGCGAAGGGCGCGGCGTTGACCGCCTGCACGCCGATGATCCGGACCTTCTTGCCGGTCTCGGCGCCCGACTGCGCCAGGGCGCTCGCGATGCCCGAGATCAGCCCGCCGCCGCCGATGGGCACGATCACCGTGTCGACGTCGGGGACCTGCTCGAGGATCTCGAGACCGACGGTGCCCTGGCCGGCGATCACGTCGGGATGGTCGAACGGCGGGATGAACACCGCGCCGGTCGAATCGGAGAACTCCTGGGCGGCCCGCAGCGCCTGCTCGACCGAGTGACCGCTCAGGACGACGTCGGCGCCGTAGTCCCGCGTGGCCTGCAGCTTCGGGAGCGCGACCCCGACCGGCATGAAGATGGTCGCCCGGACGCCCATCTCTCGCGCCGCGAAGGCGACGCCCTGGGCGTGGTTGCCGGCGGACGCGGCGACGACGCCGCGCGAGCGCTCGTCGTCGCTGAGCTGCGTGAGCCGGTTGTAGGCGCCGCGGATCTTGTACGAGCCCGTCCGCTGCAGGTTCTCGCACTTGAGGTAGACCGGGGAGCCCAGCAGCTCGGCGAGGAACCGCGAGCTCTCCATCGGGGTGACCCGGGCGACCTGCGCGACCCGGGCGCGCGCCTCCTGGATCTCGGCGAGCGTCGGTCCTGCGAGGGTGAGATCAGACATCGGTGGCGCGTCTTTCCGTGACGACGACGCCCGCGGCGGGCACCGGCTCGCGCCAGGCCCCCCGGGCGACGTAGGTGATCATGACGTTGAGGACGGCGACGACGGGCACCGCGAAGAGCGCGCCCGGGATGCCGGCGAGGAGCGTGCCCGCCGCGACGGCGAACACGACGGCGAGAGGGTGGACCTTGACGGCGCTGCCCATGACGAACGGCTGGAGGAGGTGCCCCTCGATCTGCTGCACGAGGATCACGACCGCGAGCATCAGCAGCGCCACGACCCAGCCGTTGTAGACGAGCGCGATCACGACGGCGACCGCACCCGTGGCCACGGCGCCGACGACCGGGACGAACGAGCCGAGGAAGACCGCGATGGCGATCGGGACGACGAGCGGCAGACCGAGGAACAGCGCCCCGAGACCGATGCCGACGGCGTCGACGAACGCGACGAAGATCTGCACCTTGACGAAGTTGGTGAGGGTGAGCCAGCCCGCGCTGCCCGCGCCGTCGATGGCGCGCCGGGCCTTCGACGGGAACAGCCCGACGACCCAGTGCCAGATGTCCGAGCCGCCGACGAGGATGAAGATCGTCGCGAAGAGCATGAGGACGAGGCCGGCGGCGATGTGACCCGCGGTCGACCCGATCGAGAGGGCTCCCTGCAGGAGCGGCTGGCTGTCCTGCTGCAGAGCGGCCAGAGCGTCGCGCAGGTAGCCGTTGATCTGCGCCTCGGTGAGCTGCAGCGGCGACGCGAGCAGGAGGTCGCGGAGCTGCGCGTAGGAGGCGATGGTCCGGTCGCGGAGCTCGGGCGCGCCGTCGATGATCTGGACGACGACGGCGTAGAACAGGCCGGCGACGATGACCAGGAACCCCACGAGACTGACGACGACGGCGACCCACTTCGGCCATCGATGGCGTTGGAGCCAGCTCGAGAACGGCACGAGCAGCGCCGAGATCAGCAGGGCCACCATGAACGGGATCACGATGATCCGGAGCTGGATGACGAGCCAGACGAAGACCGCCACCGCGCCGACCACCACGAGGATGCGCCACGACCAGGCACCCGCGATGACCATGCCTCGCGAGACGGACGGGTCGGGGACCGCGCCGAACGCGGACGCGACGGGAGGAGGGGTCTCGACCGGACTGCGCGGGGGCCTGCTTCGCCGCATCATGCGCTCAGTGTAGGACCACGGACCTGGTGCCTCGTGACGCCGGATATACCCCTCGCGGCATACGGCCCGGCGGCCCGGCCCGCCCCGGGTGTCGGAGGGCCTGGCTACAGTCGACGGCGTGGCTCACGATCAGCTCTCCCCCGCCCTCGCGCGTCGCGTCGCCCTGGCCGCGCAGGGCTTCGGCGCGTCGACGACGACCCCCGTGGGCACCCGGCGGCTCACCGGCATGATCGGTCGTCTGGGTCTGCTGCAGATCGACTCGGTCAACGTCTTCGAGCGCAGTCACTACCTGCCGCTGTTCGCCCGACTCGGCGAGTACGACCGCGCGCACCTGGACCGACTCACCCTCGACGGACCGGGGCGGTACATCGAGTACTGGGCCCACGAGGCCGCCCTCGTGCCGATCACGACCTGGCCGCTCTTCCGATGGCGGATGGCCGACCACCGACGCCGCGCGCTGGCCGACGACGACTCCTGGTCGTCGGCGAACCCCCGACTCGCCCGGTGGCTGCTCGACCTCGTGCGCGACGGGGGCCCGGTGCCCGCCAGCCTCGTCGAGCACGAGTCGAACGTCCGCACCGGTCCGTGGTGGGGATGGGGCTCGGTCAAGCAGGGGCTCGAGGCGCTCTTCCGCGTGGGCGATCTGGTCAGCGCCGGGAGGCGTCGCTTCGAGCGCGTCTACGCGCTGCCCGAGCAGGTGCTCCCCCGCGAACTGCTCGACCTCGACGTGTCGCGACACGAGGCGCACCGCCGCCTGCTGACCCAGGCGGCGGCGGCTCAGGGCGTCGCCACGACGAGCGATCTGGCCGACTACCACCGCCTCAAGACGGCCGACGTCGTGCCGGCGCTCCGCGAACTGCACGACGAGGGCGTGCTGGCGCCGGTCGAGGTCTCGGGGTGGGGCCGCCCGGCCTGGCTGCACCGGGATGCGCGCCGCCCCCGACGAGTCGGCGCCGATGCGCTGCTCTCGCCGTTCGATCCCGTGGTCTGGACCCGCCCCCGGGCCGAGCGCGTCTTCGGCTTCCGCTACCGCATCGAGATCTACACGCCCCTCGAGAAGCGCATCCACGGCTACTACGTCCTCCCCGTCCTCCAGGACGATCTGCTCGTCGCGCGGGTCGATCTGAAGAGCGACCGTCAGAGCGGCGTGCTGCGAGTGCAGGCCGCCTGGCGCGAACGGGATCTCGAGGTCGACTGCGATCGTCTCGCGGCCCTGCTCCGGCGGGCGGCCCGGTGGCAGGGCCTCGGGGCCGTCGAGGTCATGCCCCGGGGCGACCTCGCCGCCGAGCTGCGACGCGCCGTCGGGTGACGGGAGATCCCCCTCGGGCCCTCGCCGCGCCTCCTCGGCCGACGTCCGCCGCCGCGGCCGACACCCGTCCGTCTAGAAGCGACCGGCGCTCTCGCGGAGTCGGGAGACGCGATCGGCCAGAGGCGGGTGCGTGCTGAACAGGCGATCCATGACGCCCGGCTTCATGGGGTCGCTGATCCACAGATGCGACATGGACGTGTTCTGCGTCCGCATCGGCTGACCGTGCGAGCCCAGCTTCTCGAGCGCCCGGGCGAGACCCTCGGGGTACCGCGTGGTCAGAGCCCCCGTGGCGTCCGCGAGGTACTCGCGCTGCCTCGAGACCGCGGCCTGGACGCCCGCCGCGGCCAGCGGGGCCACGATCATCGCCACGAGGCCCAGGACGAGGAACACCGGGTTGGAACCGCCCCCGCCGTTGTTGCCGTTGGAGTTCCGGTTGCCGCCCGAGAGCGCGCTGAAGAACGACATGCGCAGGAGGATGTCGGCCAGGAACCCCACGGCGACGACCAGCCCGAACACCATCATCGACACGCGGATGTCGTAGTTCTTCACGTGGCCGAGCTCGTGGGCCATGACCCCCTCGAGCTCCGAGTCGTCCATGATCTCGAGGAGTCCCGTGGTCGCGGCGACCACGGCGTGCTCCGGGTCCCGCCCGGTGGCGAACGCGTTCGGCGCCGGATCGACGACGACGTAGACCTCGGGCATCGGGAGGCCCATGGTGATGCTGAGATTCTCGACCGTGCGGTACAGCCTCGGCGCCGAGGTTCCGTCGACGCGCTGGGCGTGGCTGAGAGACAGCGCCTGACGACCGGCGGCGAAGTACTGGATCAGCGCGTAGACCGCGGCCACGACCAGCACGATGAAGCCCACCGAGGGGTTGCCGTACAACGCCCCGGCCCCGAAGCCCAGGGCGCCGACGATCACCAGGAAGATCAGGACGATGAGCACCGTGTTGCGCTTGTTGCGCGAGATGGCTGAGTACATGGGCCGGAGACCGATCTACAGGGCCGCGTCGGGCGGCGTCAGAACTGGACGCGAGGAGGCTCGGCGATCGCCGACGGCTCCGCGACCTCGAAGAAGTCGCGCTCGGTGAAGCCCAGGCGCTTCGCGAACATCGTGTTGGGGAACACCCGCGTCTTCGTGTTGAACTCGCGGACGCCGCCGTTGAAGAACCGCCGAGCGGCCTGGATCTTGTCTTCGGTGTCGACCAGCTCGGACTGCAGCTGCAGGAAGTTCTGGCTGGCCTGCAGCTGCGGGTAGGCCTCGGACACGGCGAAGATGCTCTTCAGGGCCGTCTGCATGTGGCCCTCGGCGGCGGAGGCCTCGGCGGGCGTCTGCGCCCCCAGCGTCTCGGCCCGCGCCTCCGTGACGTTCTGGAACACCTTCGACTCGTGAGACGCGTAGCCCTTGACCGCCTCGATGATGTTCGGGATCAGATCGGCGCGACGTTTGAGCTGGACGGTGATGTCGCTCCAGGCCTCGTCGACCCGGACCTTGAGGGTCACGAGCGAGTTGTAGGTCGCCCAGAGGTAGATGCCCGCGATGACGGCGAGCAGGACGATGATGCCGACGGCTACCAGGATGCCGATCGTGGCCGGTTGCATGACGTGTCACTCCTTGGGGTACGACGCGAACGACCCAGGGGATGACGGTCGTCTCAGGCGGTGTTCGGGCCGCCACGGTCAGGCTTTCACTATAAATGCGCCTGCCGTCGCCTCGCCGCGGTGGGCGGGTCTTCGGAGCCAACTCACGACCAGGCGCACGGAGATCCCCCCTCGAGCGGATTGACTTGACGGGTCCGACCGTGCTGAATGGGAGGCAGTGCCCGTTCTCTCGACCCCGTCATCATCGCGTGCCCCGACCGCCGTCGTGCGCCGTGCGATGACCCGTGCCGTCGTCTGCACGATGGCGCTGCTCGTGGCCCTCGGGCTCATGCTCGGTGCGCTCGGCGCCCTGCTCCCCGCGTCGTCGGCGCAGGCGGCCGGCGCCCCCACGGCCGAGCCGAGCGCCGCACCGGACCCGGCGCCCGATCGCGAGAGCGCCCCCACTCCGCCGGCGGGCCCGACCCCCACCCCCACCCAGCCGGGCGCCCCGACCGGGCCCACGTTCGACGCCGTCGGCTCCCGGGGCGTCAACACGTTCGTCGTCGGCGGCAGCGCGAGCCCCGGGTCGTCGCTGCGGGTGCTCGACCCGGAGGTCCCCTCCCGGTCCCTCTGCGAGACGGCGACCGCGTCGGCCGCGGCGGCGACGGTGCGCTGGTCGTGCACGGTGACCGTCTCGAACGGGGCGGGGATCAGCCTGACCGTGCGGGACACGACGCACCCCGCTCTGCCCGACGCGAGCAGCGCCTCCTTCTCGGTGCTCGGCGCCCCGACGGTGCGCGGCGGGCTCCTCCTCGGGGCGAAGGCCTCGGGAACGGGCGAGCCGGGCGCCGTCGTCACCGTGTCGTCGAGCTCGGGCGCTTCCGCCTCCGGCACGGCCGACGCCTCGGGCGAGTGGAGCGCCGTCCTCGACTCCACGTCGTTCCCCTCGGGTCGCTACACCCTGACGGCCACCCAGCGGAGCTCCGCCATCCCCGACGTCGACCGCTCCGGGTCGTCCGCCCCCGTCCAGGCCACCGTCGACCGCACGGGACCGACGGCGCCCGTCATCACGGCACCCGCGTCGGGCGACGTCGTCACCCGTCAGCCGGTCGTCGTGGAGGGCACGGGCGAGGACGGCGCGACCGTCACCGTCTACATCGACGGCTCTCCGATCTGCCAGGCCACGGTGGCCGACGGGTCGTGGCGCTGCGACTCGGCGGGGTCGTCCCTCCCCTCCGGCGCACGGGAGATCACCGCGGCGCAGGTCGACGCCGCCGGGAACTTCGGGCCCGTCTCGGCGCCCTCGACCATCCGGATCGGGCCCGGCGGGGCGACGTCCGCACCGACCGCCTCACCGAGCGCGCCGACGGCGCCGGGGTCCGCAGTCCCGTCCCCCTCCGCTCCGGAGCCGGGTGCGTCGCCCTCCCCCGGCGCCCCGACGGACGCCCCCACGATCCCCGCCCCCACCGTGCCCGGGAGCGACGGCGGTGCCGGGGCCGCAGGCGGCGCAGCGGGATCCGATGCGACCGGTGGAGGCCCCGGAGGCGCGGGCGAGGTGACCGGGGACGCCGCCGCCCCGCGGACGGGCACGTGGGCCACGGCCACCTCCTTCGGCCGGGACCTCCCTCGTCTGACCCAGACCCTCGGCGGCCCGACCTGGCCGCTCGCCGTCGCCCTCGGTCTGCTCTTCCTCGCGATCGCCGCCGGCCCGGTGCGTCTGGCCGTCGCCGCCGCCGGTGCCCGCCTCCGTCGTCGGCCCCCTCGGCTGACCGGCCGCAACCGGGCGCTCGAGCCGCCGACCTCGTTCAGCGGCGGGAGCATCGACCCCCGCCTGGCCCTGGCGGTCTCCGTAGCCGTCGGTTCCGTCGCGATCGCCTTCTCCGCCGGCGTCGACGACCAGGTGCAATACGCACGGCTGCTGATCGCCATCGTGATCGGCGTGGTGGCGCTGAACGGCCTGGCGATCGTGCTGCCCGCCGTGCTCCTGGCCCGTCGTCTCGGATCGTCGTTCTCGATGCGCCTGTCGCCCGCTCTCGTCGTCGCCGCCCTCGTGGCCGTCGCGGTCACCCGGGTGCTGTCCCTCGATCCGCCGCTCGTCCTCGGGGTCCTCGTGACGGCCACGCTCGCGGCGCGGGCCGCCGACACGGCGCCGGATGACGAGTCCGCACCCTCGGACGCTGCTCGCGGTGTCGTCGCGGTCGCTCAGCTCGGCGCGCTCGTCGTCGTCTCGCTGAGCGCGTGGGCCCTCCTCGGCGTCGTCGGAGACGCAGGAACCGGGTTCCCGGCGCAGTTGACCCGGGAGGTGCTGGTCACCCTGTGCCTCGCGGGGCTGGGTTCGCTGGTGGTCTCGATGCTCCCCCTGGGATCCTCGCCCGGGCAGGCCCTGTGGTCGTGGTCACCCGTCGGCTACGGCGGGGTCGTGCTGATCGGCGCCACCGCCGCGGCGCTGGTCTTCGTCGGGGGGCCGGGCCCGGCCGGTGCCGGCACGACCGCGATCGGTGCGACGCTCGCGGCCCTGCTGCTCGCCGGGGCATCCGCGCTCTGGGCCCGCCGCGGAGACCGTCCTCGGCACGCTCAGGCGTACCGCCCACGGGGCTGACGCCAAGCATCACGTCGTGCCCCCGCACGGGGACGACGCGCAGCGTCGTCGGGCCGCGTCAGGGTTCGGATCCCTGCGGGGGCCGACGCGAAGCGTCATGTGGTGCCCCCGCACGGGGACGACGCGCAGCGTCGTCGGGCCGCGTCAGGGTTCGGATCCCTGCGGGGGCCGACGCGAAGCGTCATGTGGTGCCCCCGCACGGGGACGACGCGCAGCGTCGTCGGGCCGCGTCAGGGTTCGGATCCCTGCGGGGGCCGACGCGAAGCGTCATGTGGTGCCCCCGCAGGGATTCGAACCCTGACTGAAGCGATTTTAAGTCGCCTGCCTCTGCCGGTTGGGCTACGGGGGCCCGCGTCTCAGCCTACAAAGAGCGTGGACGCGACGACGCCCGCCTCGCGGTGATCCGCGGGCGGGCGTCGTCGTGCGTCGAACGGCCTCGAAGCGCTACTTGGCCGCGGGGGCGACGGTCTCCGTCTCGGCGGCCGCACCCTTCTCGTCGGCCGGGTTGGCGTACACGGGGCCGGGCTCGCCGGCCGGCGTGCCGACCTCGGGCGCGGCTTCGACGGGAGCGGCCTCGGCTGCGGGCTTCGGACGGGAGGCGAACTCCTCGAAGGCGGCGCGCGGACGCTCCCGGTTGTCGAGCGACACGATGTCGCGACCGAGCCAGAGGTTGTTCCACCAGCCGCCCACGACACGGAACTTGCGCTCGAACGACGGCATGGCCAGACCGTGGTACCCGCGGTGAGCGATCCAGGCGGGGAACCCCTTGACGGCGATCTTGCCGCTCTGGAACACGCCGACGTTCAGTCCCAGACCGGCGACGGCCCCGAGGTTCTCGTGTCGGTAGTCCGTGACCGCTTCGCCGCGCAGCGAGGCGACGATGTTCTTCGCGAGCTGCTTGCCCATGCGGACGGCGTGCTGGGCGTTCGGGACGCAGAAGCCGCCGACGCCCTTGCCCGTGAGGTCGGGGGTCGCCGCGACGTCACCACAGGCCCAGGCATCGGGGACGACGGTCTCGCCGTCGACGATGCGGAGGTCGGGCTTGACGGTGATGCGTCCGCGCTGCTCGAGCGGGAAGTCGGTGTTGCGGACCATGGGGTTGGCCATGACGCCGGCCGTCCACACGATCAGGTCCGACTCGAACGAGTCGCCCGTCGAGAGCTCGATCTTCCCGCCGACGGCCGACTGGAGCTGGGTGTCGAGGTGGACGATGGCCTGCCGCTCGGCGAGGTTCTTCAGCACCCAGTGGCTCGTCTCGAGCGAGACCTCGGGCATGATGCGGCCCATGGCCTCGATGAGGTGGAAGTGCGTGTCGTCGACGGTCAGACCCGGGTAGTTCTTGAGCAGATCGCTGGCGAAGCTGCGGAGCTCCGCGAACACCTCGATGCCGGCGAAGCCGCCGCCGACCACGACGACGGTCAGGAGGCGGTCGCGCTCCGGGCCGGCCGGCAGGTTCGAGGCCTTGGCGAAGTTCGTGAGGAGCTTGTCGCGGATCGCCGCCGCCTCCTCGATGGTCTTGAGGCCGATGGCCTCGTCCGCGACGCCCGGGATCGGGAACGTCCGCGAGACGGCGCCGGCCGTCATGACGACCTGGTCGTACTCCATCGTCCAGGCGTCGCCGACCTCGGGCGTGATGGTGGCGGTCTTCGTCGCGTGGTCGACGTTCGTGACCTTCGCGGTGACCACGTTCGTCTTCTTGAGGTGGCGCCGCAGAGCGACGACCGCGTGACGGGGCTCGATCGAGCCGGCCGCGACCTCGGGCAGGAACGGCTGGTAGGTCATGTAGGGCAGCGGGTCGACGATCGTGACCTCGGCCTCACCCTTGCGCAGCCACTTCTCGAGCTTCCAGGCGGTGTAGAAACCGGCGTAGCCGCCGCCGACGATCAGGATTTTGGGCACGGGGAATGATCTCCTTGAGGTGGGTTGTCCGAGACGACCTTACTCCTGGTGGCGTCTTCTCCTGAATTGGCGCACGGCACCCCAGACGACCGCCGCGAGGGCCGAACCGAACAGGCCGTAGACGATCAGGGGGATGCCCGTCGATCGCATCGTCTCGACGGTCGGCACCAGCGCCTGCAGGCGATCGTCGCGGTCGACCCGCGGAGTGGGGACGGGCGCCGGCTCGGCGGAGGTCGAGGGCGTCGTCGCCGGGAGCTCCGCCCGCCGGTGCAGGCGGATCCACTCGGCGAGGTCTCCCATCGGATTGACGTCGACGCTCGGGACCGGGTCTCCGACCGCGGCCGCCGCATCGATGAGCCCGTGCCCGTAGAGCGGATCGGGCGTGACGGCCCCTCGCGGGGTCGCCGTCGAGACGACGCGGTTGATGACGTCGTCCGCGTCGAGGTCGGGGTGCGCACCGCGGACGAGTGCGACGACCCCGGCCACGATCGGCGTGGCGCCGCTCGTCCCGCTCCAGCTGTAGTGGACGTCGCCCGGCCCGACCCCGACGAGCTTCTCGCTCGGGGCCGCGACCCCGATGGTGATGCCCTGACTCGAGGCGTCGAAGCTGGCCGTGCCCATCCGGTCGACGCCGGCCACGGTGAGGACCCCGGGCATGGTCGCCGGCGCTCCGACCTCGGTGGTTCCGCTGCCGCGGTTGCCGGCGGCGGCGACCACGACCACGTCGTTCTCCATCGCGTAGAGGAACGCGTCGTCCCAGCTCGTGGGCCAGTCGAGGGTGTTCCGGGTGAGGGACATGTTGATGACGTCCGCCCCGTGATCGACCGACCAGCGGACCGCCTCGGCGATCTGCGTGTCGGAGTCGACCGCGTCGGAGCCGAAGCCGACCGAGACGGAGAGGAGCTCGGCCTCGGGCGCCACGCCGATGACGCCGTCGCCCGGGGCCGTCCCCCGACCGGCGAGGATCGATCCGACCAGCGTGCCGTGGGTCGGGTCGTCGGCCCCCACGGGCGTCTGCCCGTCGGCGGACCCCTCGCCCGAGACGTCGGTGCCGCCCACCACCGCGCCGTCGAGCTCGGCCACCGACGAGTCGACGCCGGTGTCGATGACCGCCACGGTCACGCCGGCGCCGCGACTCGTCTGCCAGGCCTGCTCGATGCCGTAGTCCGCGAGCCAGTACTGGTCGTCGCGGATGGCGTCCGCTCGGGCGCCGGCGGCCGGGACGAGCACGACGCCCAGGACCAGCACGACGCCGACGGTCGCCGCACCCACGCCGCGGAGGGTGCGCACGTTCTCAGGCTCCCCCGCCGGAGGCGCGCTCGGCCTGGTCGCCCTCGGCCAGGTAGTCGGGGCATCGGCACACGTCGGGACTCCAGCCGGCACGCTCGAGCGCGAGGTCCCCGAAGGGGTTGACGCCGGGACCCGCTGCGAGCGTGTGCCCCACCAGGGCGTGGAGGCACTTGATGCGCTCGGGCATGCCGCCGGCGGTCACGTGCGCGATCTCGTCGACGTGCTCGATGCTCTCGCGGTCGGCGAGATACGCCTGATGGGCCGACCGGTACCGATCGGCCAGCTCGGGGTCCGTCGCCAGGGTCTCGGTGAACTCCGCCATGACGCCGTTCGCCTCGAGGGTCGACACGGCCGCCGTGGCGCCGGGGTGGCAGAGGTAGTAGAGCGTGGGGAACGGCGTGCCGTCGCCGAGTCGAGGCCTGGTCGCGACGACCGTCGGGTTGCCGCAGACGCAGCGAGCGGCGATGCCGATGACGTCGCGCGCCGGACGGCCGAGCTGCGCCGTCACGATGCGGACGTCGAGGTCGCTCACGGGATCGAACGGAGGAGTGCTCACGGGGTGCCGCCTGTCGGGGTGGTGGTCGGGAGTTCGCTGCCGTCGATGTCGGGCGCGATCAGCTCGGTCGCGGGGGCGTCGCTCAGCCCGGCGTCGACGACGGACGAGGTCATGGCGGCGATCCAGTCCACCTGGGGCGTCTGCAGCTCGTCGCTGATGGGAGCCTGCGTCCGCTCGGCGTCGGTGGTGGCGTCGCCCATCACGAGGTAGCTGTACTCGCCCGGGTAGACGTACAGCAGCCGGTCGCGGGCCTGCGCCTCGATGTACGCGGGGTCGCTCCATCGCGCGACGTCGCCCTGCAGATCGGTCACATCGTCCTGCTGACGTTCGACCTCGTCCTGGATCGCGGCGATCTGCTGCTGCTGTTGGACGAGCGTCCGCAGCGACGGCGCGAGCACCACGACGAACAGCACGAGGATCACGAGCATCAGCAGACTGAATCCGGAGAAGCGGATCGACCGGAGCCAGCCGCCGGCCGGGGAGTCCGTCTCGGGCAGGGCTACGGGCAGACGCCTGCTCTTCGACTCTCGGGGCATGCCTCCGAGGGTAGACGACGCCCCCGGCTCGTCGGTCACGGAACGCCGAGAGGCCCGCCCCGCTGATGCGGGACGGGCCTCTCGGACGACACGGCGACGAGGTCGCCGGAGTCGCTAGCCGCGGAAGCGCGGGAACGCCGAACGACCGGCGTAGACCGCCGCGTCGCCGAGCTCCTCCTCGATGCGGAGCAGCTGGTTGTACTTCGCGACGCGCTCGGAGCGGGCCGGGGCGCCGGTCTTGATCTGACCGGCGTCGGTCGCGACCGCGAGGTCGGCGATCGTGGTGTCCTCGGTCTCACCCGACCGGTGCGACAGGACCGTGGTGTAGCCGCTGCGCTGAGCGAGGGCCACCGCGTCGAGGGATTCCGTCAGGGTGCCGATCTGGTTCACCTTGACGAGGATCGAGTTGGCGGCGCCGGCCTCGATGCCCTTGGCGAGTCGCTCGGGGTTCGTGACGAAGAGGTCGTCGCCGACGATCTGGGTCTTCGAGCCGATCTCGCTCGTCAGGTGCGCCCAGCCCTCCCAGTCGTCCTCGTCGAGAGGGTCCTCGATGGTGACGAGCGGGTACGAGGCGACGAGGTCGGCGTAGTAGCCGGCGAGGAACGCCGAGTCGCGCTTCTCGCCCTCGAAGGTGTACGAGCCGTCCGTGAAGAACTCGCTCGAGGCGACGTCGAGGCCGAGGGCGATGTCCGTGCCGGGCGTGAAGCCGGCCTTGGTGATGGCCTCGACGAGCAGGTCGAGCGCGGCGCGGTTGCTGTCGAGGTTCGGCGCGAAGCCGCCCTCGTCGCCGAGGCCGGTCGACAGGCCCTTGCTCTTGAGCTCGCTCTTCAGCGCGTGGTACGTCTCGGCACCCCAGCGGAGGGCCTCGGCGAACGACGACGCGCCCACGGGGAGGATCATGAACTCCTGGATGTCGACGTTGCTGTCGGCGTGGGAGCCGCCGTTGATGACGTTGAGCATCGGGACGGGCAGCGTGTGAGCGTTCGGTCCGCCGAGGTAGCGGAACAGGGGCAGATCGGCCGAGTCGGCGGCCGCGCGGGCGACGGCGAGCGACACGCCGAGGATGGCGTTGGCGCCCAGGCGCTTCTTGTTCTCGGTGCCGTCGAGCTCGATCATGGCGGCGTCGATGATGCGCTGATCGGTGGCGTCGAGGCCCTCGACCGCCGGTCCGATCTCGTCGATGACGGCGGAGACCGCCTTCAGCACGCCCTTGCCGAGGTAGCGGCTCGAGTCGCCGTCGCGCAGTTCGTAGGCCTCGAAGGCCCCGGTCGATGCGCCCGAGGGGACGGCGGCCCGAGAGACCGTCCCGTCGTCGAGCAAGACCTCGACCTCGACCGTCGGGTTGCCCCGCGAGTCGAGGATTTCGCGGGCGCCTACGGCGTCGATTGCTGCCACGGAGAACTCCTTAGTAGTCGTTGTGTTCGCAGGACCGAGGTCCACGGCAATCCTAGCGACGCCCCGTGGCGTGACGGTCGGCCGGTGGTCAGCCCAGGGTCCGGACGTCGAGGTCGCCGACGCCCTCTCCGCCTCGGACCGACGCGAACCGCGTGTAACCGGCCGCCGCGAGGGTGTCGAGCTGCCTCGTGAGGTTCTTGACGCGGCGCTCCAGACGGACCCGCGCCTCCCCCTGTTCGAGCAGTCCGGCCCTCAGCGCCACGAGCTCGGCCGCGGGCACGGACGCGTCGTGCACCAGCACGAGCCCCTCACGACCGGCGTCGGCGTCGTCGACCAGGTCGACGATGCGCTCGAAGCCCAGCGAGAAGCCCGCTGCGGGGACGTCGACCCCGAGGAACCGGCCGATCATGCCGTCGTAGCGACCGCCGCCGCCGAGCGAGTACCCGAAGTCCGGGTGCGCGACCTCGAAGATCGTGCCCGTGTAGTAGCCCATTCCGCGCACGAGGGTCGGATCGAAGACGAGCCGCGCATCCGGCAGCGCGTCACGGAGAGCGACCAGATCGGCGGCCGCTTCGACATCGAGCCAGGCAGGAGGCGCGGTGCCGGTGATCGTCGACCACTCGGCCGTCGAGAGCTCACCCAGGGCGTCGTCGAGACCATCGCGCTCGAGGCCGATCTCGACGAGCCGGTCGACGACCCCGGTCACGCCCAGCTTGTCGAGCTTGTCGAGCTCGATCAGCGCCTGATCCGTGAGCTCCGCCGGCGTGCCCCAGTGGGCGAGCACCCCGAGGAGGATGCGCCGGTCATTGATGCGGATCGACGTGCCGTGGAGACCCAGCGACGACAGGACGGCCGTGGTGGCGGAGATCAGCTCGACCTCCGCCAGGGGGCCGGCCTCGCCGAGGATGTCGATGTCGCACTGGACGAACTGGCGGTAGCGGCCCTTCTGCGGCCGCTCGGCGCGCCAGACGGGGGCCACCTGGACGGATCGGAAGACGCCCGGCAGTTCGGAGCGGTGGGATGCGTAGAACCGGGCCAGGGGCACGGTGAGATCGAAGCGGAGGCCGAGGTCGGCCAGCGCGAGCGCCGAGTCGGCGGCCCGGAGCGCCTCGACGTCGAGACCCCGCTTCAGGACGGCGAAGACCTGCTTCTCGTTGTCGCCGCCGAGACCCGAGTGGAGGTAGTCGGTGGACTCGACGACGGGCGTCTCGATCTCGTCGAAGCCGTACGAGCGGTAGACGTCGCGGATGGTGGCGAGCACCCGCTCGCGACGGCGCTTCTCGGCGGGGAGGAAGTCCCGCATCCCGCGGGGAGGGCTCACGTGTGACGGCATGACACCATCCTCCCAGAGGGGCACGGGGTCGTGGCGGCGCGCGAGGTGGACTTGCGGATCATGTGAGATTCCACGTACGATATGACCACCAGACGGGGTGAATCGGGTTGCATGCCGTCGGGTCACGGCGCCCTACCTTCCCTGCGGTGAGGGCGCTTGAACGGGCCGGATGCCGAGTGCATCCGGCCCGTTCTCCGTCTCGCGACGGACCGATGGTCGACGACCGAGGTCCGAGGTCCTACGACCGACGGCCGACGGCCGACGGCCGACGTCCGACGACCTGGCGACCTACGCGCCGACCGATTCGACGACGGCATCCAGGCGGCGCGTGAAGACGGCGCCGGGCTCGTCGGCGTGGCCCGCGATGACGGCGT